>Ga0182027_10011795_pt1 | contig 12312 bp, 13 predicted proteins | sample 712E1DmetaG_FD_121300 | JGI IMG/M metagenome (GOLD analysis project Ga0182027, IMG submission 121300) | Permafrost microbial communities from Stordalen Mire, Sweden - 712E1D metaG (Illumina Assembly) | ecosystem: Environmental > Terrestrial > Soil > Wetlands > Permafrost | place: Sweden...
AGCCTACGCGCGGCAGTTCCTCGACCAGATCGAGCGGCCCGACGTGGATTCGATTGAGGGCCTCAGCCCGGCGATCTCCATCGAGCAGAAGACGACCAGCCGCAGCCCCCGCTCGACCGTGGGCACCATCACCGAAATTTACGATTACCTCCGGCTGCTTTACTCCTCCATTGGCGTCGCCCACTGCCACCGGTGCGGGCGCCAAATCTCCCGTCAGACCACCGAGCAGATCGTGGCGTCGATCGTGGGCTTGCAAACAGGGGTCGAGGGCGGAAACGGCGAAGGTGAACGGGTGATGATCCTGGCCCCCATTGTGCGCGGGCGCAAAGGAGAGTTCCGCAAGCTCTTCGAGCAACTCGAAGCGGAAGGTTATGTGCGCGTGCGCGTGGACAAGCAAATGCGCCAATTGGATGAGGAGATCAAACTCGACCGGCGCAAGAATCACACCATCGAAGTGGTCGTTGACCGTCTGCTGCTGAAGGCTGGAATCGAGAGCCGCCTGGCATCTTCCATTGAAACCGCCATGAAACTGGCGAAAGGAATCGTGGAAGTGGCGGTGGTGAATGGTGAAGAGCGCCTTTACTCCCAGGAATGGGCGTGTGTGGATTGCGGCATGAGCATTCCCGCCCTTGAGCCGCGCTCGTTCTCCTTCAACAGCGTTTATGGCGCGTGCCCGGCGTGCCGCGGCCTCGGCAGCCAATATACGTTTGATCCCGCCAAGGTTATTGTGGACTGGTCGCGGCCCTTGCTGGACGGCGGACTGGGCCCCGGCGCGGGCTCGGGCGCCCTTCAACGCAGCCTGATTCGTGCCGCAGAGCAAATCGGCTTTGACCTGAAAACCCCTTTTGAGCGCCTGCCGCGTAAAATCCAGAACCTTCTGCTTTATGGGAAAAACGCCGAGGGCGCGCCTGCTTCAACCGTGTTTTCCGGCATCCTGCCTCTGCTCGATCGCTGGTATGGCGAAGCGAGTTCGGAGAGCTACCGCGACTGGTACAGCCAGTATATGTCGGCCGTGCCTTGCCCAAAATGCCAGGGCAAGCGCCTGAAGCCGGAAAGCGTGGCCGTGAAGGTGATGAACTATTCCATCGCCGACCTCACCGCACTGGCAGTGATCAAGACCCAGGAGGTGGTGGCGGGCCTCGAGCTGACACCGCGCGAAGAACTGGTGGCGCGGCGCATTGTGAACGAAATCAGCGAGCGCCTGGAATTCTTGAGCGCCGTGGGGCTGGGCTATTTGAGCCTCGACCGCTCGGCTTCCTCCCTATCGAGCGGTGAAAGCCAACGAATACGCCTGGCCACGCAGATCGGCTCCAAGCTGCGCGGCGTGCTCTACGTGCTCGATGAGCCCAGCATCGGGCTGCACCCACGCGACAATCAGCGCCTATTGCAAACTCTCGAACAGTTACGCGACATGTCAAACACCGTGCTGGTGGTCGAGCACGATGAGGAAACCATTCGCCGCGCCGATTATGTTATTGATCTCGGACCCGGCGCGGGCAAACAAGGTGGATACGTGGTGGCGGCAGGACCGCCGGAGAAGATCGCGGCCACAGCGGATTCATTGACGGGAAAGTACCTCTCGGGCGAGATGAGCATCCCGGTGCCGGTCAAACGACGGCCTGCCAACGGGAAATTTCTGACCGTCCTGGGGGCGCGGGCCAACAATCTGAAGAACGTTGACGTGCCATTTCCGCTGGGGCTGCTGACCGTGGTGACCGGCGTGTCAGGCTCGGGGAAATCGACGCTGGTCAACGATATCCTGCATCGCGCCATCGCCAAAAAGCTGTACCGTGCCATCGAGGACCCGGGCGCGCACCGCGCCATTACGGGACTGGAACACCTCGACAAGGTCATCGTCATCGATCAATCGCCCATCGGACGAACGCCGCGCTCCAATCCCGCCACGTACACCGGAGTCTTCACCCCCATTCGCGAAATCTTTGCCCTGCTGCCGGAGTCGCGCGAACGCGGCTACCGCGCCGGGCGCTTCAGTTTCAACGTGAAAGGCGGGCGCTGCGAAGCGTGCCAGGGTGAGGGGCTGCGCCGCATCGAGATGAATTTCCTCCCCGATGTTTTCGTGACGTGCGAAGTGTGCCGCGGACGGCGCTATAACGCCGAGACGCTGGCGGTGAAATACAAGGGCGTCTCCATTGCCGATCTGCTCGACATGACGGCGAAAGAGGCGCTGCCACTGCTCGAAAACATTCCGCAGATTCGCCTGAAACTGCAAACGGTGGTGGATGTGGGCCTGGGGTACATTCATCTAGGGCAACCGGCCACGACGCTCTCGGGCGGCGAGGCGCAACGCATCAAACTGGGCCGCGAACTCAGCCGCCGCCAGACGGGCCGCACGCTCTACATCCTGGACGAACCCACCACCGGCCTGCACTTCGACGACGTCAAGCAGCTTTTGGAAGTACTCAATCGCCTCACCGACCTCGGCAACACCGTTATCATCATCGAGCACAATCTTGATGTGGTGAAACAAGCCGATTGGATCATCGATTTGGGTCCGGAAGGCGGCGAAGAAGGTGGCCGCATCGTGGCTCAGGGCACGCCGGAAGTGGTGGCGCGAGTGAAAAAGTCGTATACCGGCCAGGCACTCGCGCCGCTGCTGGAAAAGCAGTGACGAGTGACATGTGACGTGTGACCACCAAGCGCATCGCAGAGCTTCGCTCTGATGCGCCAGCCCGCCCCTGGGGCGATTTTCATTTGAAAAGGTGAACTTTATAAGATACAGTATGAAAGAAAGGGTCTTGGACGTGAGCGAAGCCAAGAGACTGACCGTGGTTTTCTACCTTTCAAGGGCCGGTGCCGAGCCGGTTCGGGACTGGCTCAAAGGGTTGCCGGTGGGGGATCGGCAGGTTCTTGGCCGTGACCTTCGCTTGGTGGAAATGAGTTGGCCGGTCGGGCTGCCGCTCTGTCGCCCGTTGGGTGGTGGGCTCTGGGAGGTTCGCAGCAGCCTTCCGAGCAATCGTGTTGCCCGCGTCATCTTCTGCGCGGCTCAGGGCCATATGGTCCTACTGCATGGTTTCATCAAGAAGACCCACAAGACACCGAAGTCGGAATTGGACCTGGCCCGGGCGAGACAGAAAGAGGTTGAGCTATGAGCAAGAATCCGCACATCGGCTCCTCCCTTGATGACTTTCTCAAGGAAGAGGGGCTTTACGAGGACGCTACCAACCACGCCGTTAAGCGGATGTTGGCAATGCAGGTGGAAAAGGCCATGCGCAAGCAAGGCATAACCAAGGCGGAAATGGCGCGGCGCATGGGAACAAGCCGCGCTCATCTGAACAAACTGTTGGACCCCGAAAACGACAAGGTACAACTGGACACCGTGCAGCGCGCTGCCATGGCTGTAGGCCACCGCGTTCGGCTGGAGTTGGTCTAAATTTGTACAACGCTCCCGTAAGGGGCTGGCTCCGCAAAACGGGGGGCTGGCGCAGACTCCGTGCTGGTGGGAGTCTGCGTTCTCCCCAACGATGGGACATCGGAGCCGCAGATATTGAGAGGCATGTCTGCGCCAGCCACGTTGGTTTTTGCTGCTCCCAAGCTCGCTCTCTGAACCCGCCGCCGAGGGTTTGACTTGGGTTTTACAACTGGCGCATACTTCCATTTTGGATGCATTTTGGATCAAAGAGGACTATTCATGGCAACCCTGACGATCAAAAACGTTCCCGAGAAGCTGCACAAGCGGCTCAAGGAAAGCGCCGCACAACACCGGCGCAGCATCAACAACGAGGCCATAACCTGCCTTGAAAGTGTGCTGGTGGGTCAACGCGTGGATCCTCTTGAATTTCTGGCTCGCGTCGACGCGCGGCGCAAGCGGATGCCGCGCGCATTTCTTACCGAGGAATTCTTGCGAGAGGCCAAGAATGAAGGGCGACTGTGATCGTTGCTGACACAAACCTGATCGCGTACCTGCTGGTTGACGGGCCCTTTACGAAGGAGGCGCGGGCGGTTTTTGAGAAGGATCCCGATTGGGCCGCTCCTTCGTTCTGGCGGTCCGAATTTCGGAATGTGCTGGTGCTGTCATTACGCCGCGGTGTGATGAGCTTCCTGGACGCCATGGAGACCATGGAGGACGCGGACCTTTTGATGGGAGGGAAGAGCCGCGACAGTGCCTCCTTTCGCATCCTCCGGCTGGCCGCGGATTCAGGCTGTTCTGCTTACGATTGCGAATTTGTGGCTTTGGCGCAGGATCTAGGCGTCCCGCTGGTTACGTCGGACCGCGTCCTGATTGAGAAGTTTAAGCCCGCTGCCGTCTCCATGAAAACTTTCTGCTCATGAGGTTGCATTCTGTAGGGCCGAACGGCGTTCGGCCTCCGGGCGAGCGCCGCTCGCCCCTACCTAACGTGAATATGCCGGGCGATCCTGAAAACCTTCTCACGGAAACTGGCGGCTCGCCGCTGCAGGGGCCTCCGTCCCAACTTCCCGCGCTGGCCCTCGCACCACATGAAATTTGGAAGCTTCGTGATCTGCTGTTGTTTGTGGCCTTCATCCCTTTCGCTTTGCTGGTTTCGGAGTTTGTCGTACTGATCGGCTACGTTGTGCTACGACCCTTCACGGGATGGCACGTGAAGGTTGATCTGGTGAAGTCCGAAATCGTTTTCTTACTCCTCCAGCAGTGCGTTTTCTACGCATTCATTTTAGTATTCCTCTTTCTGTTGGCCAAGCTCCAGCACCAGCCGCATGTGTGGAAATCATTGGGGTGGAAGAAGCCCACGGGAAGACAGGTGGCGGGCTACCTTGGGGGTGGAGGCGGACTTGCAATAGCCACCGGATTGGCGCTGTGGTTGCTGCCGGATACGCAAGGATTCCCCTTGGAGAAGTTGTTCAATTCCCGAACTGACTCCTTCGCCCTCGGCGCGTTCGCCATCAGCATCGCTCCGGTGGTTGAGGAGTTGGTATTCCGCGGCCTGCTCTTTGCCGTTTTTGAACGCGCCGTGGGATTGCGCTTTGCCGTGGTGACGACGGCGGTTCTCTTTGCCGGCCTGCACGTTCCGGAATACTGGCACGCCTGGCATCACCTGTTCATGATTCTGATGGTGGGCATGGTGTTCTCCCTGGCGCGCGGCTCGACGGGTAGCCTTGCTCCCAGCATCCTTCTTCACGTCGGATACAACTCCCTCATTATTATCAGCCTCTTTTTCTCAACCCAGCATTTTCGCACGGCAATTGGCCTTTGGATGCCGTGAAAGGCAGACGGGAAAAGCCCCAATTCCACCAAATTGTCCGAGTCCCCTTTACCCCTCCGCAACAGATGCTTAATGTGATTGTAACAATCGTGGCAGATAATCGGTAACTGCAAAGGACCTAAATCCAGGAATAACCGAGTCTTAATTCCGCCGTAACACATATCCCCGAAACTCTGGGCGGAGGAAAAAAATGAAACTCAAAACTTCAATCATCAGCATTGCATTGGGCGCAGTGTTGGTTGCTTTAGGGGTGTGCGCATTTGTTGAATCCCCCTCAGCAGCTCCCGCGCCTGCACCGACTCCCGCCTTGTTGCTCAATGCGGCAGGAGCCACCTTTCCGTATCCGATATATTCCAAGTGGTTTACCGAGTACAATCGGATTCATCCCGACATTCAAATCAATTACAACTCCATTGGTTCCGGCGGGGGCATCCGGCAACTGCAAGCAGGAACGGTTGATTTTGGCGCCTCCGACGCTCCCATGACAGATAAACAACTCAGCGACAACAAGGTTCCCGTGCTGCATTTCCCCACAGTCTTGGGAGCTGTGGTTCCGACATACAACCTTGAGGGCGTCAATCAGGACCTCAACTTTAGCGGAGAAGTCCTTGCGGACATTTTCATCGGTAAGGTTACTAAATGGAATGACCCGGCTCTGGCCACCATCAACAAGGGTGTCAGTCTGCCCAATACTGATATCATAGTGGTACACCGCTCCGACGGCAGCGGCACTTCCTTTGTCTGGACAGACTATCTGTCCAAAGTCAGCAAGGAATGGGAGACCAAGGTTGGGCGCAACACTTCGGTGAATTGGCCCGTGGGCTTGGGCGGTAAAGGGAATGAGGGCGTGGCGGGCTTGGTCAAGCAGCAGCCCGGAAGCATTGGGTACGTCGAGTTGGTCTACGCCGTCCAGAACAAACTCCCCTACGGCCAGGTTAGGAATTCTTCCGGTGCTTTCGAAAAAGCCAACCTCGCTGGGGTCACGGCGGCGGCGGCCAGTGAAGCCAAAAGGATTCCGCCTGATTTCCGGGTGTCCATCACCAACGCCTCGGGGAAAACGGCTTACCCGATTTGCAGCTTCACCTATCTCCTGATCCCATCAAAGATCGACGATCCGGCCAAGAAGAAAGCCATTAAGGACTTTCTCCATTGGATGTTGGTCGACGGGCAGAACGATGCCGAAGGCTTGTCCTATGCAAGGCTTCCCAAGGACGTAGTGGCGAAAGAACTAAAGGCCATTGCGCAAATCAATTAACATGACAAATGCTCCAACAGCGGTTGATCGCGCGCGCTTTTCCTGGCGCGCGCGGCAATTTATCAGGAAACTGCGACACGGTGATGAGGTCGCTCACCTCATCACCTTATTGGCTGCAGCCAGCATTATTGTCGTGACGTTGATGTTGGTCTACCAGCTCTATATCAATTCCGCTCTGCCCCGCCACAAGTTTGGGTTCGAATTTTTCACGGGGAGGACATGGGATCCGGTCAGCGAGGAATTCGGCGCGTTGCCTTTCATTTATGGCACGGTGGTTTCCTCGGCTCTGGCGCTGCTGGTGGCCGTGCCCCTGGGGGTAGGCGCCGCCATCTTTCTTTCCGAGCTCGCCCCGGCGCGGATTTCCAACTACCTGACTTTTGTCATTGAGCTGCTGGCGGCAATCCCCAGCGTCATCTACGGCCTGCTTGGAATTTTCATCCTGGTTCCCGTGCTGCGCAAAGTGGTGATGCCGTTTCTCAAGCAAACTTTGGGATTTCTCCCTCTCTTCAAGGGACCGATGTACGGTGTCAGTATGCTCGCGGGCGGACTCGTCCTGGCCATCATGATTGTCCCCTTCATCATTTCCGTGTCGAGAGATGTATTGATGGCCGTGCCGGTGGAGCAGCGCGAGGCGGCGCTGGGGCTCGGCGCCACCAAGTGGGAATCCACCTGGCAAGTGGTGGTACCCTTCGCCAAGGTGGGAATTATGGCCTCGGTCTTCCTCGCCTTGGCGCGCGCCTTGGGAGAGACCATGGCGGTGACCATGGTGATTGGGAATGATCCCAAAATCAGTGCCTCGCTGTTTGCCCCGGGCTATTCGATTGCCGCCGTCATCGCCAATGAGTTCACGGAAGCCACGGGGGATATGTACCTGCAGTCTTTGATCTATCTGGGCCTTGTCCTGTTCCTGCTGACCATCCTGATCAACGGTCTGGCGCGCCTGGTGATTATTGCCACCACGCAGAAGGGGGCGCAAGCACAGTGAATAGTAAACAGTGCAGTGGACAGTGAATAGAATGGCACGCAGGGAGATTATTGGCCTACGCAGAAGGGGGCGCAAGCACAGTGAATAGTGAACAGTGGACAGTGAACAGGCGGCAGATAGGCAGATGGGCAGGTAGGCAGATGGTTCGGAACTTCGCGTTCCAAGTTTCCTTTCCGATCTTACCAACTGCCCATCTGCCTATCTCACTACCTGCCCGCTGTCCACTATTCACTGTCCACTGTCCACTATCTTTATGAGTCTTCGCACCCGCTGGCGCAAATTCGTGAATATCATCATGCTCAGCCTCACCGGTGTCTGCGCCCTGTTCACGGTTTCCGCACTCTTTTTCATTTTGGGATATCTGGTGTGGTATGGCGGAAAGTCACTAAACTGGGCCTTCTTCACCAACCTGCCGGTGCCGGTGGGCGAATCGGGCGGCGGGATGGCCAACGCCATCGTGGGCAGCGCCAAGCTCTTGCTGCTGGCTTCCCTGGTCGGTGTCCCCATCGGCTTACTGGGGGGCGTGTACCTGGCGGAATTCGGCGGCAGGACTTTTTCTTTCATTGTGCGCTACACCACCGACTTGTTGAACGGCGTACCGTCAATTGTTATGGGAATCTTCGCCTACACGATCATCGTTATTCCCATGAAGCACTTTTCGGCCTTTGCCGGCGGCATGGCTCTGGGGGTGATGATGATACCCATCGCCGTGCGTACCACGGAGGAGTCTCTGCGTGCGGTTCCGCGCATGCTGCGGGAAGGCGCCCTGGCCTTGGGGGCTAGCAAGTGGAAGACCGTGGCGACGGTGGTCATGCCAGCGGCCATCCGCGGAATCGTGACCGGCATCATGCTGACCCTGGCGCGAGTGGCCGGAGAAACCGCTCCCCTGCTTTTTACCGCGTTTAGCAATCGCTTTTGGAGCTCGGGTTGGAATCAACCCATCGCCTCATCACCGGTGATGATCTATACCTATGCCATCGCTCCTTACGACGATTGGCACCGGCAAGCCTGGGCCGCAGGACTGGTGCTGTTGGGGTTGGTCCTGATCGCCAATATTGGGGCTCGCTTCGTTGTTTCCCGGGGAATATCTTTACGCCGGGCGTAGGGGGCATGCCATGGCGTGGCCTTACAAAGGGTTTGAACCGTGACTTCTGCATCGAGTGTTCCGACTATGGTCATGAAGACGTCTGAAGAATCCCGCCCCACCCAAGGTGTGGCAGGAACTGCAACTCCCTGGCCTGCCGACATCAAGATGCGCGCGGCCGGGTTGGATTTCTATTACGGAGGGCTGCAGGCGCTGCACTCCATTGCCTTGCAGGTTCCCACCGGGCGCATCACCGCGCTCATCGGCCCTTCCGGCTGCGGCAAGACCACCTTCCTGCGAATTCTCAACCGGATGTATGAGACGGTGCCGCAGGCGCGACCTGAAGGCGAAGTGCTGCTGGATGGCGAGGACATCTTTTCGCTGGACGTGGTGAGCTTGCGGCGAAGAGTGGGGATGGTGTTCCAAAAGCCCAACCCCTTCCCCAAGTCCATTTTTGATAATATCGCTTACGGCCTACGCATCAATGGCATGGGCGGTAAGGGCACGATGGCCGAAGCCGTGGAGAAAAGCCTGCGGCGGGCGGCGCTTTGGGAGGAGGTCAAAGACCAACTCCACAAGTCCGCCTATGCGCTTTCGGGAGGCCAGCAACAGCGGCTGTGCATTGCTCGCGCCTTGGCGGTGGAGCCGGAAGTTCTGCTGCTTGATGAGCCGTGCTCGGCCCTGGATCCCATTGCCACGGCGAAAATCGAGGAGTTGCTATTCAACCTGAAAGACGCCTGCACCATGGTGATTGTGACGCATAATATGCAACAAGCGGCGCGCTCGGCTGATTTCACCGGCTTCTTCCTGATGGGCCGGCTGATTGAGTTCAATAAGACCGCAGTGATCTTCAAGACTCCGGCTCGAAAAGAAACCGAAGATTACATTACGGGCAGATTTGGATAATAATTGGGAGTCAGAAGCCAGTAGTCAGGAGTCAGGAGGCAGTGCGCTCTATTCTGACTTCTGACTACTGGCTCCTGACTCCTGGATTCTGGGGGGTTGACCTTTGCGCCACTTTGTTGAGGAATTGGATTACTTGCGGAGCCGCCTGCTCGAGATGAGCGCCTTGGTGGAGGATTCCGTTTACCGCAGCGTTCTCTCGCTTTCGGATAAAGATCCCCAGCAAGCGCAAAAGGTCCTCCAAAACGAGGCAGAGATCAATCGCATGGAGATCGAGATTGACGAACTCGCCACCCGCCTCCTGGCTCTCCAGCAGCCTATGGCGACCGATTTGCGTCTCCTTACTTCCGCCATTAAGATTAACAACGACCTTGAGCGCATGGGGGATTTGGCCGTCAACATCGTCGAGCGATCGCTTTCCTTGATCAACGAGCCGCTGATAAAACCCCTTATCGACATCCCGGCCATGGCCAGCCGCGTCCAGTCGATGATCCGCAAAAGCCTGGATTCTTTTGTAAAGCGCGACTCGGAGCTTGCCCGCACCGTGCTGGTTTCTGACGACGCCGTCGACGAACTGTGTGGCTCGATTTACGAGGAAGTGATCGGTTACATGGAACGCGACCCCAAGACGGTTCGGCAAGGCATCAACCTGATGTTTGTAGCGCGCAACCTGGAACGGCTTGCCGACCACGCCACCAATATCGCCGAGGATGTTCTCTTCCTGGTGGAAGGGGTTGACGTCCGTCACCACGCCGAAACGCGGGAATAAATCCCCAGGCCCGCCGCCTTCGCCCCACGAGCGGGCTCAGGATGACAGGATCGGACTTTGCTTCATCGAGCTTCGGCCACCTCCCATCCAAACTCTGGGACGAATCCTGCATCGAACAAAACCAAGGCCTACGGGTTCCATCGTGATTTTGTCTTTGACTGTCTCGGCCTTTGGCGATGATAATGTCAAATCCGGCTTCGCCCGTCCGGTTCCACCGGGCGGACGGTCAACGCTTGGGGGAAATGGGAATGAAGGCAAAATTCTTCGCATTACTGATCTCCTGCTCGCTGCTGGGCAGCATGACGGCGCCCCTCTTGGCGGAGGAGAATAATCCCGCTGTCGACGAGATCACGGTTCCGGAAGGTACGGAATTCAAGCTCCAGTTGCACACCACCATTAATTCCAGCGGGTCAAAGGCGGGCGACCGAATCATGTGCACGCTGATTGACCCGGTGGCCGTGGAGGACCGCGACGTGCTCCCCAAGGGCGTGCGCATTGATGGCCACGTGGGCGAATCGAGGGCCGCGGGACGCAAAGGCAAGGGCGGTTATCTCACCATCGTTTTTGACACCGTGGAACTCCCCAACGGCCAAAAGGTGGCTATTTTGGGCTCCTTGACCGAGGTGTTCTCCAGTGAAAGCGGCAGCGACCCCACGGTCGGGCCGGAAGGGGAACTGAAAGGCAAAGGGCCCGATCGCCGGGTGCAGGCTGCGCTCATCGTGGCTCCCGCAGCCATCGGTGCGGTGGGCGGCATTGGCACCGCAATCGTCTTGGGAGCCGCAGGCGTCATGACGGCCCTCTTTCTCCCCAAGGGTAAACAGGCTTCGATCGCGGCGGGCTCACTGGTGGGTATGCGCCTGGATCGCGACGTCACCTTGGATATCCCTTCTGCCGGGAGATAGAAACTCCAACCTCCTATGAATCGTCGGACGTTTCTGGGTCTTGCCGCGAGTTCCGCCGCGCGGAATGTGAGCGCGCAAGGCAGCTCCATACCCATCATTGATACCCATATCCATCTTTTCGACCCCAGGCGCCCTCAGGGTGTGCCTTGGCCCGAAAAAGGCAACAAGGACGACAAGGTGTTGTACCGGCCCGCATTACCCGACCGGTTTCGCCGGCTCACGACGGGGCTCGGAATCGTGGGCGCAATTGAGGTGGAATGTAGTCCCTGGTTGGAGGACAACCAATGGGTTCTGGATGTCGCCGCCAAGGACGCTCTGATTGTCGCCACCGTCGGAGACCTGGAGCCGGGCAAGCCGGACTTCCGCCAACACCTGGATAGGTTTCATCAGAATCCGCTGTTTCGGGGCATTCGGTACGGAAATCTGTGGGGTAGGAATCTGGCGGAAGATATGTCGGGAGCGGGCTTCATTGCCGACCTTAAGGCGGTTGCGGATGCGGATCTGGGGCTGGATACGGCGAATCAGGACGCGGCGCAGATCGCCGCCCTGGTACGGCTCACCGACAAGATTCCCCACCTGAGGGCAGTGATCGATCACCTGCCGCAGATGGTCCCTCCGGCGGGGCCAAAGGCTCGCAAGCAGGTCGAGGCTGACTTGCGGGAACTGGCGGCGCGCCCGCAGGTCTTCCTCAAGCTCTCGGAAGTGCTTCGTCGCATTGACGGTCAAGTCCCTGTTGACCTGGAATATTACCGGTCGAGGCTGGATGAGATTTGGGAAATCTTCGGGGTGGACCGAATCATGTACGGCAGTGACTGGCCCAACAGCGACCGCTGGGGATCCTACCAGCAGGTGTTCAACCTGGTCCACGAGTACGTCACCGGAAAAGGTGTGGCGGCAGCAGAGAAGTTCTTCTGGAAGAATTCCATCCCGGCGTACCGCTGGGTTAAGCGAGCCGCCAACCAGCCGGAAATAAAGTAGCCCTGCACCCGCCGAATGCCGAAAGCTCTCCCCCAAGGATGTCGCGATAGCCCGTGCTGCAAATCCGCGGTTTTCGTGCCAGCCCGCGTAGCGGGCGAAAGATCGTCACTGCTGTCCAAATTAGCGAGCGCTCGTGGCATTTGACGGGGCTTCGCCCCGCTGCTGTGCGGAAAGGCTCTGCCTTTCCGGCCCATCTCGCACGTTTTCTCTTCCTCCGCGCCGCCGGAAGGCTATGCCT
>Ga0182027_10011796_pt1 | contig 12312 bp, 7 predicted proteins | sample 712E1DmetaG_FD_121300 | JGI IMG/M metagenome (GOLD analysis project Ga0182027, IMG submission 121300) | Permafrost microbial communities from Stordalen Mire, Sweden - 712E1D metaG (Illumina Assembly) | ecosystem: Environmental > Terrestrial > Soil > Wetlands > Permafrost | place: Sweden...
AGGGCAGATAAGTCTCTGTACGCAGGAATTATATACGCTGGACGCGTGGTTTTAGCAATAATCTTGAATAGAGTTGAAGGTGTTTTTAAAGAGGGAATACATATCAACTTCCACTTTTTTCCGGCCTTCGGCCGTGAGGATGTACAGACCGAACTTTTTCTTGATCAGCCCGGTTTTTATGGCCTCGCCAAGCACAAGATTTACGCACATTAAAAACTCCTCCTGCGATTCCTCGTCAGTCGGAAATATTTTTTCCAATTTTGCGAGAATTTCATCTAATAAGTGAGGTTCGCTCCAGAGGCAAGTGGATATTATTGCCGAAAGTATTTCATTTTTCTGGTCGATAATCGCATTAAACATCACAACAACAAACTCCTTTTATAAGGCCCATTAAGAAATTACCTATCAACATAATTCCAGGCAGATTTCAAAAAAATGACTTTTTTTTCACTTTTTAAGATCCTTTGCGATCAAAGCCTGTGGCTTGATTCGTGGTTTTCTGCTATTCACTAAAAGTAAACCAGAATTGTTTCTGAAGACCTGGAAATAAATGGCCGATGGAGCGTTTATTGCCTTATGAGGGGTCCAAATGATTATGTGCCCGGGGCCGGAATCGAACCGGCACAGTATTGCTACCGAGGGATTTTAAGTCCCTTGTGTCTACCTATTCCACCACCCGGGCTACGTAGGACAATAAATATTGAATCTTTTTCTCCGGCAAAATCATGACACCTGTCCTTGCAGCAGCGGCTTCACGCGGACAAGGCATTTTCTTCCCGAGAATCCTGGTCTAAAATGGCTTTAGGAGGAAAAGAAAGCAAGAAAAAACCCTTGGACAACGCGGTCCAGGGGTTTTTTACGGTCAGTGGTCACACTGAACGAAGGTCGCGATCAGAGTATCCTGTTTTTAAGCATGACGTCAAGGGCTTTTTCGGCATGGGTCGGTATGGGATAATCGTTGTTTGCGATCCTCTTCTGGATTTCTTCAACGATGGGTATCCTGACATCAGGGGCCGCATCGACGGCTTCCTTAACTTTTTGCATATTCAGAGAGGACTCTGAAAGCTCGACCTGCTCTTGTCCCATGACCTGGCTTTTGGTTTGCGCGGTTTTTTTGCCGCTTTTCGCGACCGTTTCATACGCTTGGACCTGAAAGGCCGACGATACTTGTTTTACGTCCATAACAATCACCTCTGTTCCTGACACCCCCTGATCTTCAAAGCAAAGTAGGGGTATTCTTCCATCCCTGGAAGTCTGTCCATCCCTGGTCTTTCCCCGTTTTGACATTCCCTCCGTGGATAGGGGGCTGTCCTTAATCGTCATTATCTATATCGGTATACGGCAAGCCCATCTTTAGCCGAAATTTTATAAATTCATGGCTGAAAAAAAACTTTATAGCATGATTTTTGGCAAGTTAAATAGATTGAATGATTATAGCGCCAAGTATGATGGATGTAGAGCTTATAATTGCAATCTACTACTTGATTTTTTCGCATATTCCAGGTATTTTAGTTTCTCTTAGCTTTTTGACTCGGCAATTTCTTGTCGTTCGGAAAGTTTAGAGAGATTTGCCTGCCCGTAGGCAGGTTAAAGAATCTTACCGCAAACAAAGCGGCTCCGATCTATTTCAAACCATGAAAGCTGACCCCATGACTTTGAAAACGCCATTTCTTGCTACCGGCATCGGCAGCATGCCGTTTATTGACCCGGAGCATGCGATAGACGTGTCTCTTGCCCGAATGCCGGAGGCGCCCTTCTGGCCCCAACTGCCCAAACTCGGTTTCAACGAACAAATGGAAATCCAATACTCGGAGGGCATACCATGTATTATCTCTGACCGGGAAAAGGGCCGTATTTTTTTTGACACGTCAAAAGATTATTCCGAAGAGTTCGCCGCCTTTTACGAATCCTACATGATGGCCATGGACCCCGAGGCCGGAAACGGTGATTGCTCGAAAATGGCGATCAGTCCGGATTTCTCAAAAGGCATTTATGCTTTGGAAGCCCGGTTGAAAAAAACATCAGCAAAGCTTCCTTTCGTTAAGGTGCAGACTACCGGGCCATGCAGTTTTGCGCTTACCGTGGTCGATGAAAGTAAACGAGCGATATATTATAACGAAGAATTTCGTGATATGATCGTCAAAGCGCTTGCCATGAAATGCCGGTGGCAGATACAAAAATTCCGTCCTTTTGCCGGAAAGGTGATCTGTTTTATTGATGAACCCATCCTTTCCGCGTTCGGCAGTTCAACGTATGTATCGGTGACACGGGAAAATGTAGTGGCGCATCTTACGGAAATCATCTCTGCCGTGCATAGCGACGACGGCATTGCGGGCGTCCATTGCTGCGGCAACACCGAATGGAGCCTGCTCATCGACGCGGGCGTCGACATGGTCAATTTTGACGCGTTTGAATACGGGGAAACCATTCTGATGTATGCCGAGGCAATAAAAAAACACCTCGGACGTGGAGGAATGCTCGCATGGGGCATCGTGCCCACTTCACCGAAAATAAGGGAGCAATCCATCGAAGGTCTTTCCGAGAGATTGGAAGCGTTAATGGACAAATTAGCGGCCAAAGGAATCGATAAAAAGCTCATAATCAACTCCGCCATTCTTACTCCTGCCTGCGGTACCGGGTCGCTGGAACCTGTTGACGCGGAAAAAGTATTTGAGACGCTTGCCGGCCTGTCTGCCGCGATGAGGAAAAAATACCTTTAAAATGAAACCGTTCAAAATCGCGATTTCCGGGAAAGGCGGCGTAGGCAAGTCAACGCTGGCCGCGGCAATGTCCCTTCTTTTGGCCCGGCGCGGCACGAAGGTGCTGGCCCTTGACGCCGACCCGGACGCGAACCTCGCGGCATGCCTTGGAATGACCGAAGATGCGCAGAAGGCAATCGTGCCGATTTCCAGACAGATAGCGCTGATCGAAGAGCGCACCGGCGCAAAGGTTAAACAATACGGCCAGATGTTCAAACTTAACCCCGAAGTCTCCGACATTGCCGACAACTATGCCGTGACGCACGGCGGCGTTTCACTTCTGGTGCTTGGGGCAATTGAAAAGGGCGGTTCCGGTTGCGCATGCCCGGAAAACGTACTCATACGCGCACTTGTTTCCGACTTGGTGCTTCATAATGACCAGGCCCTGATCATGGACATGGAGGCAGGCATCGAGCACCTCGGGCGTGGCACGGCCCGCGGCGTGGATGCCATGGTCGTCGTGGTCGAACCCGGCCAGCGATCGATTGACAGCGCCCACCGGATCATTGCAATGGCCGACGATATCGGGCTTAAAAACATAAAATTTGTCCTGAATAAAGTAGCGTCATCCGGGGACGAAGGGTTTGTCCGTGGCGCCCTTGCCGGTAGGGAAGTATTGGGCGTTGTTCCTTATTGTGAGGACCTTCGCCGGGTCGACAGGAACGGGAAATCGGTCCTTGACGGATTAAGAAACGAGGTTTTACAGGAATTTAAAAACATTTTAGGGAAATTAACCGAAATGTAAGGGTTCAAAATTTTGAACCCCTGCACCATGATCAGGAAATAAAATGACGAAAGAATCAAAAAAAATAGAAGACCGTGTCTGGGACAGCGCATCCATCGAGCTTCTGGGAAAAGCCCAAGAGGAACGCATCGACACGTGCTTTACGCGCATGGACTCCCAGCGCAATCAATGCGCTTTCGGAACGTCGGGGGTCTGCTGCCGAATCTGCTATATGGGTCCGTGCCGCATAACCAAAACCGCCCCGCGCGGGGTGTGCGGGGCCAACGCCGACACGATCGTGGCGCGAAATTTTTTACGGGAAGTGGCCGGCGGGACCGCAGCGCATTCGGACCACGGCAGGCATCTCGCGCTTCTGCTTAAAAAAGCCTCGCACGGCGAAAGCGGCGATTACCGGATCAAGGACGAACGCGCCCTGCGAATGGCGGCTCGTTTGTATAAAATCGAGGAAGCTGGCCGCGCGAAAGAGACTATTGCATCTGATCTGGCTGATTTATTTCTGGAGGAATTCACGTCCCAGGAACAAACGCTTAAAACCCTTGGGCTTGCGCCCGGTAAACAGCAGAATGTCTGGACCGAGCAAGGAATCGCGCCGCAGGGGATCGACAGGACCGTCGTCGAGTCGCTCCACCGCACGCACATGGGCGTTGACCACGATTACCGGAACTTGCTCATGCACGCTTTTTCCACTTCCCTGGCTGATGGCTGGGGAGGATCGCGCATCGCGTCAATTGCCTCCGACATTCTTTTCGGCACCCCGTCGCCCGTGCGCAGCAATTCGAACCTTGGAGTATTGGGCCATGATACCGTGAACATCATCGTGCATGGGCATGAACCCGCGCTTTCCGAAATGCTTTCCGTTGCGGTCAAGGAGCCGGAGATCGTCGAATACGCCAAAAAGGCCGGAGCGCGGGGCGTGACGCTGGCGGGTATTTGCTGCACGGCCAACGAAATACTTATTCGCCACGGCATTCCGGTGGCGGGCAACTTCCTTCAGCAGGAGCTGGCTATCGTCACCGGCGCGGTGGAGATGATGATCGTCGACGTCCAGTGCTGCATGCCCAGCCTTCCCGAAGTCGCGCGGGCTTATCACACCGAAATCGTTTCAACCGCCGATATCGCTAAAACCGAGGGCGCCACGCACCTTTCTTTTAAGGAAGACGACGCGCTCGCTTCGGCGCGGGGACTCATCAAACGTGCAATCGACAATTTTAAAAACCGCGACCCTGAAAAAGTTTTCATTCCTACTGCCACAAAACCCCTTGTCGCCGGGTTCAGCGTGGATGCCATCAAATATATGCTCGGAGGCACGTTCAGGCCGTCTTTCCGGCCTTTGAACGATGCAATTATTCAAGGACGTATAAAGGGTATCGTTGGTATAGTCGGATGCAATAATCCTAAAACCAGGGTCGACGCATACATCAACACGCTCACCAAAAAGCTCATAGAAAATGACGTTTTGGTGCTTAAAACAGGGTGCGCTGCAATCGCTTCCGCAAAGGAAGGGATGCTCACGCCCGAAACGGCGCGTAAGCTGGCCGGGGCGGGCCTGCGCGAAGTGTGCGAGGCCGTGGGCATGCCGCCGATTTTGCACATGGGGAGCTGCGTCGACAATTCACGGATACTTGAAGCGGGCACGGAGGTCGTGCTGGAAGGCGGCCTGGGCGACGACCTTTCCAAAATACCCGCGGTGGGCGTGGCGCCCGAATGGATGAGCGAAAAAGCGGTGGCCATAGCGTGCTATTTCGTGGCTTCCGGCGTTGACGTGGTTCTTGGACACCCGTTCCACATATCGGGGTCCGAAAATGTCAACAAATTTTTAGGAGAAGAAACAAATAAGCTTTTCGGCGCTTCGTTTCACGTATGTGAAACCCCCGAAAAGGCCTTCGAGGCCATCATGCGCCTGCTCGATACGGCGCGGCATAAGTTGGGCATTGACAAAAAGGCGCAGCGCAAGCTGTTTGACATGAGCGACCGGAGAAAACAAAATGTCTAAGATCATATGCGGCAGCGCAATCGACGGGGCCATCGAATGGGTGGCGCACGCGGAGGCCATGCTTGACGCCACTATAAAAGAAAAAGGCGAGGGCCACCCTATCGGGTTTCCCGACACGGCCTACTATTTCCCCGTCATTTACTCTTTTACCGGGGAAAAAATCAAGAAAGTTTCGGACATCCGCCGCGTGCTGGTACGCGCCAAGGAATTGCTTCCGGAGCGGCCTTCCGCCGATGTCTGGCTGCCATATCTGGGCAACACGCTTGACGCCGGGGTGGCCGCGCTTTTCGCGTGCGAAATCATCGAGGCCTGCAAATATCTCATCGGGCCCGACCCGGTTAACGGCATCTGGCTGGGAGCCGCCAATGACGTGATCATGCGGGAGCGCGGGATTGAGTTCGTTGACGGGACAGCGCCGGGATTTGCGGCCATCACCGGCGCGGCCCCCACCAATGCGATCGCGGTGTCAATCGCCCGCCAGCTCCAGGAAAAAAATCTTTACGTTTTCATGGCAGGGTGCACAAACGGCAAGCAGTTTGCCGAACAGCTTGCCGAAGAGGGCGTGCAGCTCGGTTGGGAAACGCGGCTTGTTCCTTTCGGCCGGGACGTGTCTGCGCTGATTTATGCGTTGGGCTTCGCCAACCGCGCCGCGCTGTCGTTCGGCGGCGTGGCGCCGGGAGACTTTGCCGCAAACCTTCGCTACAATAAAAACCGCATCTTTGCCTTTGTCCTTGCCTTCGGCGAGGTAACGCCCGACAAATACGCCGCGGCCGCCGGGGCCATCAACTACGGATTTCCCGTGATCGCCGACACCGATATTCCGCAGATACTTCCTACCGGCGTATGCACCTACGAACACGTGGTTTCGAACGTCCCCTACGACGCCATGGTCGAGCGCGCGCTGGAAATACGCGGATGCAAGGTAAAAATCACCAAGGTCCCGGTTCCCGTGCCCTATGGCGCGGCGTTCGAGGGCGAGCGCATCCGCAAGGCCGACGTGCACGCGGAGTTCGGCGGAAACAAGACCATCGCCTTCGAGTTCGTCACGTCGACCGACCTCGACCGGATAGCCGACGGCGACATCCAGGTAATCGGGCCCGACATCGACGCCGTCCCCGAAGGCAGCATGCTACCGCTGGGCATTTGGGTGGAGGTCGCGGGACGGAAAATGCAGCCTGATTTCGAGCCCATTCTTGAACGCCAGATACATCATCTTGTCAATGGAGCCGAAGGCATATGGCACATGGGCCAGCGCGATATCGTGTGGACGCGCGTGTCGAAGGCGGGGTTCGCCAAGGGACTTCGGCTGCGCCATTACGGCGAAATCCTCCACGCCAGGTTCCTTTCCGATTATCCGGCCATCGTTGACAAAGTAAAAGTGACGCTCATCACCGATCCCGTTGAGGCCGAAAAGCGCCTGGCCGTCGCCCGGAAGGTGTACGATGAGCGCAACCGTCGCATGGAAGCCATGACCGACGAATCGGTGGACATTTTCTACTCGTGTCTGCTATGTCAATCATTCGCGCCCAATCACGTCTGCATAATCACCCCGGAGCGCCTTGGCCTGTGCGGCGCCTACAACTGGCTCGACGGCAAGGCGGCTTTTGAAATCGACGAGACCGGCCCCAATCAACCGGTGAAAAAAGGCGATTGCGTTGACCCTAAAAAGGGCATGTGGAAAGGCATCGACGAATTTGTGTATTTGAACAGCCACAAAACAATTGAAACCTTTTGCGCGTATTCGATAATGGACCGCCCCATGACCAGTTGCGGCTGTTTTGAAGTCATCTGCGCCTATATTCCCGAATGCAACGGCATTATCGCGGTCAACCGCGAGTATTTGGGCGAGACGCCGGTTGGCATGACGTTCTCGACCTTGGCGGGCAATGTGGGCGGTGGCGTACAGACGCCCGGGTTTATCGGGTGCGGAAAGGTATACCTTACTTCAAAGAAATTTATTTCCGCGGAGGGCGGCCACAAGCGGCTTGTGTGGATGCCGACATCGCTTAAACAGCAGCTTGCCGAGGATTTGAACAAACGGTTTGAAGAGCAGGGCGCAGCGGGACTTTTGGATAAAATCGGCGACGAGACAACCGCGATGACCGCCGAAGACCTTCGTGTATTTCTGGAAAAGACCGGGCATCCGGCCCTTTCGATGGAAGATATGGGCACGTATGCTCAAGCAGCGGCTTCCGAACCGGACGCGTCCGCTAGCCAACCGGTGCAGTCTCCCAAAAATGATGGAGAAGTTCCTGATGGCGAACAACAGAAATCCGGTCATGGCCCCGTTGCATCCTCGGAACACAAAACCAATGAAACCGTTGTGACTCCCGATCTGGTCTCCCGCATTAAAGAAGAAGTAATCCGGGAAATAATCGCATCCCTTGCCTCTTCGCAAAACGGGAATATCGGCGATGTTGTTGCGGCATTGGGCAGCAAATATTTGAATAAAGATTCCTCCTTCGCAAATGAAAGCGGCTTGACTGATGTTGCGAAAAGGAAAGATACCGCCGCGCGGCGCATCGCCAAGATCAAATCATTTCCGCTGCGCAAGGAAAAATGTGAAGCGCCGATCAGGACCGTTAAACTGGGCGCGACCAAGTCAGAGGGCGGGACAAGGGGAAAAACATACACCATCGGCGGGGCTACCTGCATGCCGTTTCATGTATGGGAAGGCGAGATGCCCAACCGGCCGCTCGTTGCCATGGAAGTGTTTGATTCGATAAACGACAAGTATCCCGAAGAACTGAAAAATATTTATGGCGACCTGCTTCATCATCCGGCCGACATGGCAAAGACATGCGTCGAAGAATACGGCGCCGACCTGATAAGCGTTCGCCTGGAAGGCACTCACCCTGAAAAAGGCAACCGTTCGGCCGAGCAGTCGGTCGGGCTTGTAAAGGACATTCTTAAGGCCGTGGACGTTCCGCTCATCATCACCGGGCACAACCACTTTGACAAGCATAACGAAGTCATGAAGGCCGTCGCGCAGGGCTGCGCGAACGAGAACATCCTGCTCAATTGGGTTGAGCAGAACAATTACCGGACCATTACGGGGGCCGCTCTTGCCTACGGCCACAGCATCGTGGCCCAAAGCCCCATCGACGTGAACATCGCCAAGCAGCTCAACATCCTGCTCGCGAACATGGACGTCAAGCCCGACCGGATCGTGATGGACGCCCTGACCGGCGCGGCGGGCTACGGCATTGAATACACGTACTCGGTGATGGAACGCATCCGGCTGACCGCCCTTGGCGGCGATGCGATGCTGGCCGCCCCCATGATCGCGACGCCGGGCCAGGAATGCGCTAAAGTCAAGGAAACAAGGGCGACTGCCGCGCAATTTCCAATGTGGGGCGACCGGTCAAAGCGCGTGGCGCTCTGGGAACTTGCCACGGCCACGACCTTGCTCTACGCGGGCGCCGACGTCCTTGTCATGTATCATCCAGACGCGGCAATGGCGCTAAAGCGGACGATTTTCAAGCTCATGGATGGGAAATAAACAATCGCCCCCTAAATCCCCCTGCCTGCGCCGAGGCTTCGGCAGACAGGCCGCAGGGGGACCTGTAAAGATCTAATTTTAACAGTAAGGGCGTTCAATTGAACGCCCCTACATGAAAACAGGAACTTTCTTATGGCCCTGACCGGTTTACAAATTCAAAAACTGCTCCCCAAGACCAATTGCAAGGAATGCGGGTCGAACACCTGCCTTGCCTTTGCAATGAAACTTGCGGCGAAAAAAGCGGATTTGTCGCAATGCCCTTACGCTTCCGAAGAAGCAAAAAGCGTTTTAGGGGCGGCCAGCGAGCCCCCGGTCAAGCTTATAAGCATCGGGCCGGACGGTTCCCTTAAGCTTGGCGGGGAAACGGTGCTCTATCGCCATGAGAAAACATTCGTCCATCAGACCGCGATCGCGATAAACATAAATGACACCGACAGTCCTGCGATAATCGAGTCTGTTTTACGCTCAATCCGCGACTATTCGCTGGAACGGGTAGGGGAGAAACTTTCAATTGACATGGTCGCCGTTTCCCAAAAGGGAAATGATGCTCAGGCGTTTGTTGACTTGGTCAAAAAGGCTTTCGATGTCACCCATTGCCCTGTCATAATCCGCAGCAATGATTGTGCATCGCTGTGCGCTGCATCAATTGCGCTGAAAGGTTCGCGAAGCGTTTTGGCTTCGGCCACGGGGGATAAACTTGAAAAGCTCCGCGCAAGCGCCGCGGAAAACGGCAATGCGCTTGCTGTGACCGCTCCCGACCTCGATGCGCTGGTTGCCTTGACAACGCAATTAAGAACCTCGGGTTTCAACGATATCCTGCTCCAGTTTCAAACGCAGGGCCTTGCGGAGCAGTTCCAGACGAATTCAATAGCCCGGCGCGCGGCGCTCAAAGACCAGGTGAAGCCTCTCGGATATCCGAGTCTTCGCTATATCGAGGGCAACGATATACTTGACTCGATAGTAGAGGCCATCAGCGATATCGCCAAGTACGGCGGCATCTGCGTTTTGCCGGTTTTTGACCCGGCAATGCTGGTGACGCTCATGACAATACGCCAAAACCTTTATACCGACCCGCAGAAGCCGATACAGGTCGAGCCGAAGATATATCCGGTGGGCGAGCCAAAACCGGATTCGGCGGTATTCGTGACCACCAACTTTTCCCTTACGTATTTTATCGTTTCCGGGGAAATTGAAAACAGCGGGATCAGCGCCTGGCTTGTGGTCCCCGAATGTGAGGGCATGAGCGTGCTGACCGCCTGGGCGGCGGGGAAATTCTCGGGCGCGACGATTGCCAAATTCGTCAAAGAAAGCGGCATCGAAAGCGCAGTGACCACGCGCGACATCATTATTCCCGGCTACGTTGCCCAGATAAGCGGGGAATTGGAAGAAAACCTGCCTGGATGGAAGGCAATTGTCGGGCCGCAGGAAGCAGGGGACATTGAGAGTTTTGTCAAGGCAAAATTGAAATAAAATATGCCCTTAATCACCTTCCGGCCATCCGGAAAAACCATAGAAGTCCCTCGAGGGACCGACCTTCTTGAGGCCGCCCGGCAGGCGCACGTTGAAATAGACGCTCCGTGCGGCGGCAAAGGGACGTGCGGAAAGTGCCTGGTAAGCATCATTTCTGGTTCCCCGCAACAACTTAAACCATTGGATGATGAAGACAAGGGTGGGTTCGTGCAAGCCTGCACAACTTTGGTTAAAAACGGTGCGATGGTCGTTATGGTGCCCCGGCAATCCGGATATCTGGGGGGAAAATTCGTCGAGGAATTTTCCGATAATCCTGGTGAAATTTACGGTTTTTTCCTGCATTCCATTGCCGCTCCCATGACCAATAAAATATGCATAACCGTGCCGCAACCAACCTCGGACGAATGGGCAACTGACATTGACAGAGTCAAAGCGGCTATTTATCAGAAGATCTCTTTAAAGGAGATACATTTCCCCCTAAGCGTGCTGCATACAATTCCTCAAACAACCAGGTCAGAAGGCGGAAAAGTCACCGTGACTTTGTTTGAGGAAGAAAATAATTATCAAGTTGTAAATCTTGAGTCGGGAGATTGTTCAAAACGGCACTTTGGAATTGCCATTGACGTAGGCACCACGACGATCGCCCTGCACCTGGTGGACCTTTCAAAGAACGCCATTATCGCAACACTTACGGATTATAATGGCCAGATCCCCTGCGGATTGGACGTAATAAGTCGCATCAATTATGCGCGCCGACGCGGCGGATTGGAAGAACTGCGGAAACGTGTCCTTGAAACCATCAATCGCCTTATAGGTAAAGCGGCGGAGAGCCTAAAAGTTGACCTTCATGAAATTTGCGAGGCGGTCATATCGGGCAACACGACCATGACGCACTTGCTTTTAGGCATCGATCCCGAACATATCCGGCTTGATCCGTATACTCCCGTGCTTTTGGAAACGTCGATTTTCCCGGCGAACGAGGTGGGTGTCTCAATTAATCCGCAGGGAAAAATATATTTTTCACCCGGTGTAGGAAGCTATGTGGGCGGCGACATCACGGCGGGAATGCTGTGTACCGATTTGTCAAAAGACATCGGTGAAGTGAATTTGTTCCTGGACATCGGCACCAACGGTGAACTGGCGGTGGGCAATAACGAGTTTTTAATGGCGTGCGCCTGCTCGGCCGGGCCCGCGTTCGAAGGTGGCGGCATCGAGTTCGGCATGCGCGCGGCCCTTGGCGCCATTGAGCGGGTTGAAGTTGACAAACAGTCGGGGCGCGCCCGCTATTGGACCATCGGCAATGCGCCGCCGAAGGGAATGTGCGGTTCCGGCATGATTTCGCTGCTGGCCGAATTGTATTTCAAGGGAATGGTTGACTCGGCGGGAAAGCTTGACCGGGACATGGCCCCCGAAAACCTGATGATCGCCGGAAGGCAGACACGATATATAGTTGTACCTCCGCAAGGAGCGGATGGAGGGAGCGCCATTACCGTCAGTGATGCCGACATTGAAAATATCGTTCGGGCAAAGGCCGCCATCTATTCCGCCTGCTGCCTCATGCTCGGTCAACTGGAAATCGAGTTTAATGACCTCGCGCATGTTTACATCGCCGGAGGGTTCGGGCGCTTTCTTGACATTGAGAAAGCGATCGCCATCGGCCTGCTTCCCGACATTGCGCGTGAAAAGTTTGTCTATGTCGGTAATGCATCGCTTTCGGGATCGTATCGGCTTCTGGTTTCGAGCGAACAGCGGCGTCTTCAAAAGGAACTTTCGCGACGGATCACCTATATTGACCTGAGCGCCGATCCCCGTTACATGGACCACTACACCGCCGCGCTTTTTC
>Ga0182027_10011797_pt1 | contig 12312 bp, 9 predicted proteins | sample 712E1DmetaG_FD_121300 | JGI IMG/M metagenome (GOLD analysis project Ga0182027, IMG submission 121300) | Permafrost microbial communities from Stordalen Mire, Sweden - 712E1D metaG (Illumina Assembly) | ecosystem: Environmental > Terrestrial > Soil > Wetlands > Permafrost | place: Sweden...
ACCCCGAATATTTGGCAAGAAAAAAGAATTTGCCTCCGAAATTTACGACCATGCGAATCTGCTCAAGTTCCTAAACCCAAAGGAGCTACCAAGCTCGATGAAAAAAACTTCCGAAATCGCTGAGGGACACCGGCTCTGGGGAGGGGGAATGAAAGCAGAAAGCAGAAATGGGAAAGCAGAAATCGGAACTCTGGCTTGATTGCAAAGCATTCCGGATTGACATATCCCAATGCAGAGGCGCCCATTCTGAAAAAGTGGCAAAAGTGAGGAGCGACACCGGCGCGTTGTTAGGTCAGAACCCTTAATTTGGGCTTTTCCTGGTGGAGTGGCTGTGGTTTGATTGGAAAACAATGGATTTGGACAGGGTTCATTTCTGGGCGAAGACCACGCCCGATGGACGGCCGGGCATATCAACCCTTGACCATTGTATAAATGTTGGCTGCGTTAGTGAAGCTCTTGTCAAATGCCTGCCTTCGCTTCTCGCCGCGAAACTTCCGCCTGGCGTCATCACACTCGCGGCGGCTCACGATGTGGGAAAGGTGTCTCCAGGATTCCAGGCCAAGTGTGCAATCTGGATTGCGCAGAACAACCTCTCGGTTGCTGCCCGCCAGGAAAGTTGGGCGAACTGCGAGCCGGATCATGCGAGGGTCAGCCAATGGTTTCTCCAGAATTGTTTCGGCGCCGGAAGGCTCAATGGGTGGGCCGCCATCGTTGGGGCGCATCACGGCCGCATCAAGGGCAGGCGTCTTGGGCCGATGAACATTGGCCAGACTGGAGGTCCGATGTGGGAGCAGGCTCGTCGGCGGCTGATGGAAAAGCTGACCGCTCGGTTCGGTGCCTTGCCTGACACAGCCTGCACTGATGACGCGCTGCTTTGGTATGTCGCAGGTTTGATCACGGTCGCTGACTGGATCGGCTCGGACGAGCGCTTTTTCCCGCCGGAGCGAGGGCGGCAGGAAGATGCGCCGGATGTCGCGCAAAGAGCAATTCTTAGCATCGGCTGGGGATCGCCCCGCTTCCACGAGGGCAGCGGATTCGCGCATCTGTTCCCCTCTTGCCGATCCCCGCGACCACTTCAAGCAGCCGCGCTCTCCCACATTCACAATCCCGGCCTATACCTCATCGAGGCGCAAATGGGCAGTGGGAAGACAGAGGCCGCGCTGGCCGCAGCCTACCAACTCGTCGCAGGCAAACAGGCAGCCGGACTCTACTTCGCCCTGCCGACGCAAGTTACGAGCAACCGCATTTACGAGCGCGTCGCAGCGTTTCTGGCCCTGGCTGACGCTGAACCCGATGGCCGGCGATTGCGACTGGCGCACAGCACTTCCTGGCTGCGCGAGGAACAACCTCCTCCAACCCTCCACCCCGCGATTCCAAACGATGCTGAATCATCGGAGCACGCCAGCGCTGGGCGATCCTGGTTCGCCTCCTCCAAGCGGGCGCTGCTTGCGCCTTACGGCGTGGGCACCATTGACCAAGCGTTGCTCAGCGTGGTTGCAGCCAAGCATTTCTTTGTCCGCCAGTTTGGGATTGCTGGCAAGGTGGTAATCCTCGACGAAGTCCACACCTATGATCTTTACACCGGCACGTTGCTCGACGTGCTGATCAGGCGGCTGCGAGAACTGCACTGCACCGTCATTATCCTTTCCGCCACGTTGACAGCGGATCGCCGCCGCGAACTTATTGCTCTTTCCGGCTCCGCCCTGAACGCACTCAGCGACGCCTACCCCTTGCTCACCGCCTGCCCGGAAAAACAGACTCCTCAGGAAATTGCGTTTGCAGACGAAAGTCCAAAATCAATCAGTGTGGAAACAACGTCGGTCTCGACGGCAGACCTTGCCGACCAGCTCCTTGCTCGCGCCTCGGCTGGCCAATGTGTGCTCTGGGTCCGCAATACCGTACGTGAGGCTCAGGAGACTTTCCGATTCCTGCGGAATAGCAACCGCGAGGGTGGTCCACGATTGGGATTGCTGCATTCCCGATTTCCGCAATTCCGCCGCGAGCAATTGGAAAGCGAGTGGCTGCGCTGCCTAGGCAAGGACGGCCTCACTCGCCCCGTCGGCTGCATTCTGGTGGCTACCCAGGTCGTCGAGCAAAGCGTGGACATCGACGCGGACTTCCTTGTCTCCGACCTTGCGCCCACCGATATGCTTCTGCAAAGGATCGGGCGGCTCTGGCGTCACGAGCGCAAACGTCCATCCGGAGCAACTCCTGCATTTCTGCTTCACATCCCCGCCGCCATCGCTGCTCTCGACCTCCAGCAAGCGGACGCCAGCCAACTCAAAAATGCACTCGGCCCCAGCGGCTACGTTTACGCTCCTTACGTCCTGCTCCGTTCTCTCTCGCAGTGGCGGGAACGTCCGCAAATCACCCTGCCCAGCGACATCCGCCCAGTGTTGGAAGCCACCTATCGGCATCGCGGAGACGAACCGCCTGGGTGGAACACGCTCCGAGAGCAACTGGAACACGCCAAAGAAAAGCTTCGCCAACTGGCCTTGAACAACACCAACGTCTGGAATCAGCCCGCCCTTGCGGATGACGAAGGCGTCCAGACCCGGTTTAATTCCCGCCCTTCGGCCCAACTCCTCCTTGCCAATAGCGTCGAGCCACAAGTCAGGGGCCGCACCCGGGTTTTTCTCCTCAATGGCGAATCCCCCGACATGGACCATCGCGAGTGGAGCTTGGCCGCAGCCAAGGCAATTCATTGGAACCTCGTCCGCGTCCCTCGTTACGCCGTCGTTACCGCCTTGCACACCGCACCGGACTGGCTGCGCCTTCATGTGCAAGGCGATTGCGCCCTGGGTTTGGTGCGCGATGGAAGCGTTTTCTGGCCGGAAAGCGATGTGGCGTCTGGCCTCGGTTGGCATCCAGATGAAGGCGTGACCATCGCACAGCAGCGCCCGCCCGCTATATCGCGCAACCTTGAAGACGACTATGAATCTTACGATTGATCCTTGGATTCCCATCGTGTGGACTAACGGCACCGCCGGATTGGCCAGCCTGGCTGACGTGTTCCAACGCGGTCATGACATCCGCGACCTCGCCGTGCGCCCGCACGAACGCGTCGCCTTGATGAGGCTCCTGCTTTGCGTGGCCCATGCGGCGTTGGATGGCCCGACTAACCATGACGATTGGCAGACCTGCCTGGACCGGTTGCCCGGCACGGCCGAGAAGTATCTCGCGAAATGGCGTGCCAGTTTCGAGCTATTCGGAGAGAGGCCGCGCTTCCTTCAAGTGTCCAACCTTGCCAGCACGAAGAGTGACGGGGACGAGGGCAATTCCTCAAGCAAGCTCGATGTCGCCCTTGCCACTGGCAACAATGCCACACTCTTCGATAACAGCGGTGGAGGGGAGCGCGTTTTCACGCCCGCACAACTCGCCCTGATGCTCCTCACTTTCCAAGCCTACTCCCCCGGCGGCACCATCGGTGTCGCACTGTGGAACGGCAAACCCACCCTGGGCTGGAAAAGCTACCCGAAGCCCGCGCCAGGCCAAAGCGGCCACGCGCCCTGCCTGCCCGGCAGTATGCTCCACGCATTTCCCCGCGCCGCCAATCTCCTGGCCTCATTGCACCTGAACCTGCTCGCCCACGAGGACGTCACAACCTTGCCCGGAATCCGCGACTGGGGAGTTCCTGTCTGGGAGAAAATGCCCACCTCACCGGAAGACAAAGCCGCCCTCACGAACGCCACGGCAACCTATCTGGGCCGGCTCGTCCCGCTCAGTCGGGCTATCCGTCTCGACGAAAATGGGACGGGCCTTTTGCTCGCAAATGGTCTCGACTACCCGTCCTGGCCTGAAGCTCGCGAGGCCAGCGCCACGGTCAAAACCCGTGAAATCAAGGGGCAGCCAGAGCGTTTCGTTCTTGGGGCATCTCTTGGGAAGTCGCCCTGGCGTGAGCTAAGCGCCATCACAGTCAAGACCGTTTCGGCCTCAACTAATGGCGGTCCGCTATCCCTCAACAATCTCTCTGGCACTGACGCATTCGACCTCTGGATTGGTGCTCTCGTGGCCGACAAGGCCAAAGTTCTCGACACCATGGAGGCCGTGTACCATGTCCCTGCTGCAATGCTTCAGTCCACCTGCCAGCACTGCTACGAACAGGGCGTCAAGTTCGCCGATCATGCCGCTTGGCACCTTGCCCAGGCTGTTTCGGCCTACCACCGCGAGATTGGCGACAGCCTCGACCGCCCGGAAGCCCGTGATCGGCGCGAGAATTTGAGGGCGAAAGCCGCCTTCCAGTTCTGGACTCAAGCCGAGCGAAACGTGCCGCTCCTGCTTGATGCTGTTAGCCGCGAGGACTCCCCATCCGAAGCGCAATCATGGAAGCAGTCCGGCTGGGGCAACGCCATTCACCGGATTGCGCGGGAAGCCTACGAACTGGCCTGCCCGCGGCAGACCGCCCGTCAAATGCAGGCGTTCGTCAAGGGACTGTCCGCCCTCTTTCCTAACCGTCCAACCAACGCAACACACTAAAGCCTATGAGCACCACTACTTCGCCTGCTGTTCGCGCTGCCGCCACCATGAAGGGCCTGCGTGCCCTGAAAAAGGACCGCGGCGCCATGTCCAATCTGCGCTGCGCTCTGGTTCCGGCTCGCCGCCATCGCGCGTGGCCCTTGCTGGCCCGCTTCGGTGGAATTGACGATCCGGTGCTTGAAACAGTCGCCGGCTGCTATGCCTATCATCCCGAGGAAGTCGCTGAGGGCAACCTGGGAGACACTTGTCGGCGCCTCGCCGGCACACACACCAGCTTCGACGCACGGTTTCGTCGTCTGCTCGCCTGTGACCGCGAAGAGCTTTGTGAACGCATTCGTCCTGTCGTCCTGGCAGCTAAGAGCAAGAGCATCCCGGTCAACTATGAGGCCCTAATCGCTGATCTTCTCTGGTGGGGCGACCGCGTCCGCACCCGTTGGGCTCAAGCCTACTGGAGCAACGCTCAAGCTGAGGAAACAACCGCGCCGAGCGCCACGAAGGAGGCATCATGACCTGGCTCACTCAAATCACTCTTGATCACGCCACCGTCGCGCGGCGGCACTTGCGTGACAATTACGACTGGCACCAGGTCGCATGGCAGTGTTTTCCAGACCGGCCCACCGACACGCGGGATTTCCTGTTCCGCCTTGACGAATCGCCTCAAGGCTTCCGTCTGTTGATCGTTTCTCCGCAACAGGCCATGCGTCCTGAGTGGTGCCCAACGGATGTCTGGCAATCGCGGGAGATTCCGTCCGATTATTTCACTCGCGCGCGTTATGCCTTCCAACTTCGTGCCAATCCCACGCGGAAGGTCGTGAACCCGGACAAGCCTAAGACCGTTGGCTCCGATGGCCGCATTGAGCGGAACAAGAACGCCCGCCGGATTGCGTTGCGCCGGCCAGAGGATCTCGCCGGCTGGCTGCAGCGGAAAGCGGCCGCCGGAGGATTTGCCGTGGAACCGGATTCCCTCCGGATTATTCCGGAAGGCCAGGACCACTTCAACCGGGGCAGCCAACATGGCGCCCACGCCAGCGTGGAATTTCGCGGCACGCTGCGCGTCACCGATCCCGCGAGATTCCATCAAACCTTTGCCACTGGATTAGGCAGTGCGAAAGCTTTCGGCTTCGGCCTGCTCGTCATCGCTCCTTTGAACTGACTTAAACTCTCAACCTTACCAAATAAAAAAATGAAACTTATCGAACTGCATATCCTTCAATCGTTCCCCGTCTCCTGTCTCAACCGCGACGACCTGGGCGCACCCAAATCCGCCGTGTTCGGCGGCGTAAATCGTGCGCGCGTCTCCAGCCAATGCCTGAAGCGGGCCATCCGCGAACATGCCCACGAGCTTTGCCCTAAGCTCTTTCAGGGACATCGCAGCCGACTCATCATCGAGCCGCTGCGCGATGCCCTCGCCAAGGCCGGTGTCGCCGAGCCAGCCGCCACCGACACAGCCAAACTCGTCGGTGAACACCTCGCTACCTTCGACAAGGAAGCCGAGAAGAAAGGCGCGTTGAAGGTGAAGACTCTCATGTTCCTCTCGCCCGCTGAAATCAAGGAAATGGCACAGGCGCTCGCTGCACTTCTCAAATCGAACCCAAAAGCCAAGGACCTCGACAAGGCCGCCGCCAAAGCCGCCAAGAGCGCCGCCCTCAAGGACGCTGCCGACATCGCCATCTTCGGACGCATGGTCGCGAGCGACCAGAGCTTGACCCTGGAAGGTGCTGGCCTGTTCAGCCATGCCCTTTCCACCCATCGCGCTGACAATGAAATCGATTTTTTCTCAGCGGTGGACGACCTACAGAAAGCGGAGGAATCGGGTGCGGGCATGACCGGCACGCTCGAATTCACTTCCGCTTGCTACTATCGCTACGTGGCGCTAAACCTCGATTTGCTCCACAGCCACCTGGTCGCGCTGACCGGGAATGAACTGAAGCAAGTGGTAGCCGCTTTTCTCCGGGCGGCCTTGCTGGCTGTGCCGGATGCCCGCAAGAACTCCATGAACGCCAACACCGTCCCGGCCTTCGTGCTCGGGACGCTGAAGGATAAAGGCCAGCCCATTCAATTGGTGAACGCCTTTGAAAGCCCGATCCGACCCAGTGGCGATGGGCTGGTGAAGGCTTCGGTGGCCGCTCTCGAAGCCGAGTTCAAAAATCTCAAGGAAACCTGGGCCGCCAGCGTGGTGCGCGAGTGCCGCATTCCCGGCATGACCCTAGACCAATTCAGCGCCGACCTGCTGGCCGGCCTTTGACTCATGGAACATCTCGCCCTCATGTTCGATGCCCCGCTGCAAAGCTGGGGCTTCGCCAGCCGTTTCCAACGGCGCACGACTGGCTTGTACCCCACCAAGAGCGGAGTCGTGGGCCTGCTCTGCGCCGCCCTCGGCGCAGCCAAAGGTTCCCCTGAAGAAGCGGAATGGCTCCCCAAACTGGCCGGCCTACGGATGACTGTCGTCACCATTCCGCGCAAACCCCTGGAAAGGTTCGCGGGCACGGGCGACAATGAAGTTCAGCTTCGCTGCTTGGAGGATTTTCATACCGTTCTCGATACGCGTCGCGCCACCGGAAAGATGAACAACGATCCTGTCGTGACCCACCGCCAATACCTCCTTGACGCCCGCTTTGGCGTTTTGCTCGCTGGCACGCGTGAAGTGTTGATCCCGCTCGCTGAAGCGGTTCGCAATCCTATTTGGGGCGTCTGGTTTGGCCGCAAATCCTGCCTTCCTTCCGCCCCCCTCTATCGGGCCGGCCCGTGTGATGAGGCGGACGCCTGGCGCGCCCTCACCGGCGACCAAAAGCGCGAGCGATTCAGTCGCGTGGAAGAAGTGGACCGTTTTGAGGACGGTCAGGATTCCATCAATGACCAGCCGGTTAGCTTCGGCAACGCATACTCCAGCGGCCCCGAAGGGCGCCAGTTCGCCCCTCGTCGAATCCGTGTAAGCCCGAAATCCGAAATGGGACATCATAATTCGTAAATCTCATGCCTATTATGTCCCAACGAGCCGCAACAATGCCGTTGTAAGTCGTTGATGAACCAACATTCTCCCCACCCGCGTGGGGATGATCCGCCGTTTTGGAATGGGCACATTGAGGCCGGGGAGATCTCCCCACCCATGTGGGGATGGTCCGAGCGCGGTGCGCGGCACGAAGGGTTGGGCGAAGTCCTCCCCACCCGCGTGGGGATGGTCCGAGCTTTGACGGATGCGAAGGATGAAGCTCAATGTTCTCCCCACCCGCGTGGGGATGGTCCGATGTCGCAGTGTTGGTTGGTGGAGTAGGTCCAGTTCTCCCTACCTGCGTGGGGATGGTCCGATAGCTAACTGGCCGGCGGGAGCCATTGAAGAGTTCTCCCCACCCGCGTGGGGATGGTCCGCAAAAGCTGTCCCCGTAGGTGAACCAGTTCGCGTTCTCCCCACCCCCGTGGGGATGGTCCGTCAATACCAAAGACCATGCCGCATGACCAATAGTTCTCCCCACCCGCGTGGGGATGGTCCGAAGGCCGATTTCCAGCCAGGTTTCAAGATAAGGTTCTCCCCACCGCGTGGGGATGGTCCGCCTACAGAGGGTCGGGGCATTCCCGTCAATGAGTTTTCCCCACCGGCGTGGGGATGGTCCGAATGGCACATGCGACATCATCCAGACCTTGGCGTTCTCCCCACCCGCGTGGGGATGGTCCGGCCATCGTGTTCGGAATCGCGCTCGACCACGCCTTCTCCCCACCCGCGTGGGGATGGTCCGTTTGTCGCGGTCATGCGCGTCAACGCGAAGAAGTTCTCCCTACCCGCGTGGGATGATCCGATACCTCCCGCAATTTGCGGGAGGTAGAAAATGTTCTCCCCACCCGCGTGGGGATGGTCCGTACACGCAGATGATCGAGGCGTGGCGGGAGAAGTTCTCCCCACCCGCGTGGGGATGGTCCGTTCATGCCGGCGGCTGTTGGAACAGGCAGGAGCGCAGTCTGTGGAGGAGTTTCAAATCCCGCCTCGCAGCGCGGAAACAGCACAGAAGCAAGCGGTTTTGGAGTCCGTGACCGTGACATGGTCGCGGTTGCCCCATTGCACAAATGCCTTGTTGCTTGAGCCGGCGCGCGAACAGGATGGATGGTTCGCCTGCGAGTTTATGTGCGCGAGGGAATCGCCCGTTGACCACTTGCTCGAAGTTTGTTTTGCGGATGCGGCCGCCGGGCTGACGTTCAACGGCAGCCCGGTGCTTTTATCCAAGAGTGAAAACGGAAGGGTTGGCCGCCTGACACCTTTGCCGATCAAGACTGTCAATACGCTGCGCTTCCGTTGCGTGGGAAATGTTAATTCCCCATTCGTCTGGCTGCACGGCGAATTTCGCGTGGCCAGCCGCACGCCGTTCACAACCGGACCGAAGGGCACAGTCGCCACCTCAGGCCCGTTTGTCCTTACTCCAACGGACGGAGCAGTTGGTGGCGATATGGTTCAGGCGGGTTTTCCATTTCTGCGCTCGCCGCTGGTTGCGGAGGCAATTCTCAAGACCACCTGCCCGGCGAATTCGTTCCAACTCTGCGGAGTCAAGGCCGATGCCGCGCGGGTCACTTTGAACGGCGTGGATTTAGGCTGGATTTGGGGGCCGCGCTGGAAAACTGCCGCAGTGCTCAAACCGGGAACGCACACGCTGCGTTTGGAATTGATTCCCAGCACCTACAATTACTTTGGTCCGCATCACTATTTCGCCGGCGACCGGCATGTGATCAGCCCCGATCAATTCACCGGCAAAAAGAATTTTGCCGACCCCGACGACGCGCCCGCGAACACTCATGTCAAAGCGTGGCACTTCCGCGGGCTGCAATTACCGGGGTGTATTTCCATTTTGTCATGAAACCTACATCGCATTTTATCCGCACAGTTCATCTCGCCATTCTGTGTTTGGCCGCGGCTGGCGCCGCCGCGCAGCCAGGAGCCGGAATTTCGCCCTGGCTCGGAATCGGCGGGAAGGATTTTGCCGGATGGAAAAGTTTGAAGGCGTCGAAAAACGGGGTCGCGATCTGGAAACCCTCGGACGAGGCGGTCTTCCAGTACCCCGAAGGCGGGCGCGGCTGGTATCGGGCTGGCTTCCGCACGGAAAATGACAGCACAAAAGATTGGCGCGGTTACTATGGTCTGCAAATGGACGTGTTCATTCCGAAAGGACGGGCGCTGGAACTGCAAGCGACCATCGCCACGCCTCCGCCAGCCCCGGCTTCCCGGAGTGATTTGATCGCGCGAAGCAAATCCGCGCTCATTGTCGAGGGTGGCGCGGATTGGCAACGCGTCACTCTGCCGTGGTCAATGTTTGATTTTGACACGGAACAAAGCGCGTTTCTTGGGTTCATTCACGAATTGCGTCTGGCCGGAAGATTCACCGACGGCAAAGACGGCGGCGAGGTGAAATTGAAAAACATCCGGCTGATCCGCGCTCCGGCCATTGCGCTCGAAGCAGACGTGCGCGGCAAGTCTGCGCCAGCAGGCGAAACGGCGCGCTACGATGTAACGCTGATGAATTGCACGGATACTTCACAGGAGGTTGCGCTCGATTTTCGGAAAAATGACTGGCAAGCGATGGCGGCATCCGTCGAACCGGAGCGTTTCAAGCTGGCGCCAGGGGCAACGGCTTCGTGCGTTGTTTTCGTGCGCGTGCCGGAGAGCGGGGTTCCGCCCGGCGGCCATGAACGTGAGCAGTTGCTCGCGGTTGGGAGTGCTGGCGGGGTTTCGCTCGCGGAGCTTGAATTCATCACCGCGCGCGAAGTGCCGCATCCCAGCCTTCTCCACACGCCGCAGGGCTGGGATGAAGTGCGGGACAAGGTGAAACGATATGATTGGGCGAAGGCGCGACAGCAGGAATATGTGCGTGCCGCCGAAGCGTGGCAGGTGCCGCCAGTCGCCACATCGGAACAGCGCGCCCACGGGCCGGAACAGCATCCGTATATTTTTCCGAATGCTGAATTCACGCAGCTTCCCAAAGCGGCTATTGCGTGGCAATTGACCCGCAACACAAACTGCGCGCAGAAAGTCGCGCTCTTTTTACGCCGGCTGGCCGACGAAAAAACCGGCTATCCATCCACTTTTGCCGGCACGAGCATGGGGGAGCCGCAGGAGGGCGAAAATTTTCAAAGCGTGGCGATTGCTTACGACGCGATTCTCGACGCGGGTGTGTTGAGTGAAGCGGATCGCCGCTCCATCGAACACACATTCCGGCTCTACATGGAGACAGTCGAGACTACGCTGACCGTCGGCAACATCGGCAACTGGAATGTTGCCGCGGACACGGCGGCGCTCTTTTGCGCATTGGCGATGGGTGACTTGGCAGCGGCCGAACGTTATTTATACGGCGCCGGCGGCTTCACCGATTATGTGAGCAAAGGCATCATGGACGATGGCTGGTGGTGGGAATGTTCCACCGGCTACAATTTCTGGGTCGCAGCCGAACTGACTCAATCAGCGCTGGCGTGCCAGCCTTGGGGGATTGATTTGCTCCACCGGGAATTTCCGGCGGAGTTTTCCAAAAACACGATTGTCACCCCGTGGGCGCTCAATCCGCCCTATGGCGTGTCGTTCGAAAAGTGGGGACCGAGCCATCGAAACACCCGCTCGATCAAGCAACTTTGGGACGCCGTGCCACTGATGACAGATTATCGGGGCATCGCTTTTGGCATGAACGACGGACATGAGGAGTTGGTTGGCGGTTCACGCTTGGAACTCGGTTACTATGCCTTCCGGGACTCAAGCTATGCGACCTTTATCAAGCAAAGCGGCCAACGCGATCTGATCTACGGCATGCCGGAACTTCCCGCTGATGATTCCAAATTGTTTCTTAAATCCGGTTATGCCGAAAATATCGGATATGCGTTGCTCCGCTCCCAGACAGAAAACCGGGAGCCAAAGGACCAAATTCAGGTGGTGTTCAAGATCGGCACACAAGGTGGTTTTCACGGACACTTCGACCGCGCCTCGCTGGATTCCATTATGCGCCATGGACGCAGCTTCTGGAATCCGGAGAGCATCTGGTGGGGCTATCCCAATTTCATGTATAAATTTTACGTCCAGAATTCGGTGGCGCACAACATGGTCGTCGTGGATCAAAAACAGCAGGAAGCCGTGGCGTCGTCCCAGTTGCTTTTTTTCTCGGGCAAAATGATGCAGGTCTCGGCGCAAGAGACAGACGCCCGTTGGTCCGATCCGCCTTACGGCGGAATGCAATATGGCCCTGCGGACAGTGGTGGGGCGGTTGGCAGTCTGCCGGCGTTGATGAAAAAAAACCGTCAGAGTTTTCCGCTTGTGACGGATCGCAGGCAGGGTGAACTTGGGCCATTCAGCGACCGTGTCCTGCAACGCCGTCTTGGCATCGTCACGGACGATTACATTGTCATCGCCGATTATCTGAAAAGCGACCAGCCGCACACTTTCGACGATCTTTTTCAGATGAAAGGTTTTATAAAGATGGAAGCGGCGGACAAAAAGTTCATTCGTCACGACGCGCAGTTTAACTCCGGCCCGCACACTTCAGCGCAATTCATCACTGACTGCGATTGGTATCAGGCCGGCGCGCCGGCAGTGGGGCGGTTTCGAATCCAAAACGGATTCGGGGACGCCAATCAGCATAATGAAAGTGGCGTCCTGAAAATGGATGTTTATTCCCTCTGGCCGGCGCAACAGGAAATCATGCTGGCGCAGCCTCCGGAAAATTTGGACAACCAGCAGTGGGTCAGTTATGAAATCGTAATAGTTTAGCCCATATCTCACCTGAGCGACTGCGGGAACCGGGCGATCTCAACAGCGCAAGGGTGTCCGCAACTTTCCCGCGGGAGATTTTCGATAGAGAGCGGCCTGAGCGTGAGCGG
>Ga0182027_10011798_pt1 | contig 12311 bp, 9 predicted proteins | sample 712E1DmetaG_FD_121300 | JGI IMG/M metagenome (GOLD analysis project Ga0182027, IMG submission 121300) | Permafrost microbial communities from Stordalen Mire, Sweden - 712E1D metaG (Illumina Assembly) | ecosystem: Environmental > Terrestrial > Soil > Wetlands > Permafrost | place: Sweden...
GGAGCGATCCGAGGGGGTCAAACTTTGCACTTTGTCCTGGCGTAGACGGACTGGCGGTATCTTCAGACATGGGCCACGGATTGCAGATGCGGCTTCGCGTCCGGTCTTTTCCGCTGCCACCGCGTTTCCGGAGGCACGCGGGGTGCGGCGACCCCGCCCTACATTTCCGCATGCATGGCCTCGGCGAATATTCGAAACCACTCGCTGGCGCTCGCGGCCACGGGAATGAACCTCGGCGGTGACGGCGATGGTGATGCGTGCGACCTCACGGGCCGCGGCCGACTGTGCCCGGGACAACTGACGCGACGCACCACCGAGGAGGCGTCCTTCCGCTACTTACTTCTTCCTCTGCCGCTGCGACGAGCTTCCGTTCTTCTTCGCAGCCCCGGTCGGCGCCGATCCCGGGCGCCGTTTATAATCGCCCGACTTCAGGGAATTGATCTGATCGCGGAGCACTGCCGCCCGCTCGAACTCCAGCTTTCCCGCCGCCTCCTGCATTTCTTCCTCCAGCTCCGCGATCACCGCCGCCACGTCCGCCTCGTCGCCCTCGGCCACCACCAACGATTCACGATCGCGCCCGGTGCCACCCTCGACGTGCAGACTGGCCTGGGCAGAACGCTTCACACTGCGCGGCGTAATCCCGTGCTCCTGGTTGTAGGCGAGCTGTTTCTCCCGGCGGTAACGCGTGACTTCGATGGTCTTGCGGATGGAGTTGGTGAGCCGGTCGGCGTAGAAAATCACCCGGCCGTTCTCATGGCGGGCGGCCCGTCCCGCAGTTTGAATCAGGCTGGTCTCGCTTCGCAGGAAGCCCTCCTTGTCGGCATCGAGAATGGCCACCAGCGCCACTTCCGGCAGGTCGAGCCCCTCCCGCAGCAGATTGATGCCCACGAGCACGTCGAAGTTGCCCAGCCGGAGGTTGCGCAGGATCTCGACCCGCTCAATTGCGTCGATATCCGAATGCAGATACTCCACCCGGATCTTCGCCTCGCGCAGGAAAGCCGTCAGGTCCTCCGACAGCCGCTTCGTTAACGTGGTGACCAGCACGCGCTCGCCTTTTTTTGTCGCCGCGCGGATCTCGCCGATCAGATGTTCCACCTGCCCCTTGGTCGGTTGCAGGGTGATCTCCGGATCCAGCAGCCCCGTCGGGCGGATCAGCTGCTCGGCCACGACGGGGGAACGTTCCAGCTCGAACGGACCGGGCGTGGCGGAGGCAAAAAGCGTCTGTCCCGTGATCTGCTCGAATTCCGCAAAGCTTTGCGGGCGGTTGTCCAGCGCCGAGGGCAGACGAAATCCAAAATCCACCAGCACCCGCTTCCGCGCGAGGTCGCCGTTATACATCGCACCGATCTGGGGCACCGTCGCATGGCTCTCGTCAATGAAGAGCAGGAAATCCTTCGGGAAGAAATCGATGAGGCAAAACGGGCGCTCGCCCGGCTTGCGGCCGGTCAGATGCCGGGAGTAATTCTCGATCCCGCTGCAGAAACCCATTTCCTGCAGCATCTCCAGATCGTAATTCGTCCGCATCCGGATGCGCTGGGCCTCGAGGTATTGGCCGTTTTGCTCAAACGAAGCGATCCGCTCCTCCAGTTCGGCCTTGATCCCGCCGATCGCGCCTTCGAGCTTGCCCCGGGTCGTCACATATTGGTTGGCGGGATAGAGGTCGAATTGCTCCAGCGGCCGCAGCACCGCACCGGTCAATGGCTCGAACTCGCTCAGCGCCTCGACGTCCTCGCCAAAGAACTCGACCCGCAACCCCTGCTCGGAATAGGCGGGCAGCACGTCGACCACGTCCCCGCGCACGCGGAAACAGCCGCGCTTCAACTCGTAGTCGTTTCGTTCGTACAGATTGTCGACCAGGCGCTCGAGCAGGCGGTTGCGGCCGTACGCCGCGCCGCGCCGCAGCTCGATCCGCAGTTCCGTGAAGTCCTCGGGGGAACCCAGGCCATAGATGCACGAAACGCTGGCGACGACGAGCACATCGCGGCGGCTGACCAGCGAACTCGTCGTGGAGATGCGCAGCCGCTCAATCTCTTCGTTGATGGATGAGTCCTTTTCGATGTACGTGTCCGACGACGGCATATAGGCCTCCGGCTGATAGTAATCGTAGTAGCTGACGAAGTACTCGACGGCATTTTCCGGAAAGAAGTTCTTGAATTCCGAGTACAACTGCGCCGCCAGCGTCTTGTTGTGGGAGATCACCAGGGTGGGCCGGTTTAGCCGCGCCACGAGGTTCGCCATCGTGAAGGTCTTGCCCGACCCAGTGACGCCGAGGAGCGTCTGATGGCGGTGGCCCGCCTGCAGGGAGCGCACCAGTTCCTCGATGGCCTGCGGCTGGTCGCCGGTGGGCGCGTACTCGGCCTGCAGCTTAAAATCCATGCTCCATTAGGAAGCCAGGTTGCGCCAAATGACAATCGCCGACGTTTCGCGGCCGGCCCCCATACCCACGGTCTTTTGTTTTGGAACGAGTCTCCTCTGACATGGGCGGGACGCCCATGCCACGTGGCACGGGCGTCTCGCCCGTGGGCTCGTACGACGGCTCCTCAAAACAAACCACCCTAACCTTCCGGGCGCAGCGCTTCGAAGCCCATTGCCAGCCGGCCCCCGTTCCGTCATCCTGCGCACAAAGAACCTTCAACCCGGCCATTTCCCACCCATGTCCAAGGCCATAGTCTCGAAGCTCTACGACTCTGATGTTTTTCGCATGGCGTGCCGCCATTTCGACCAAGCGGCGGACGCCATCAACCTTCCCGAAGGGCTGCGGGATCGCACCAAGTACCCGCGCCGCTGCATGGCGGTGGCGCTGCCGATCAAACGCGACAACGGCACCACGGTCGTCTTCGAGGGGTACCGCGTGCAGCACAGCCTCTCGACTGGACCGTCGAAAGGCGGGCTCCGCTTCCACCAGAATGTCACGCTCGGCGAGGTGGCGGCGCTGGCGATGTGGATGAGCTGGAAATGTTCGCTCGTCGGACTGCCCTTCGGCGGTGCCAAAGGCGGGGTCATCGTCGACCCGTACAATCTGTCCGCCAGCGAACTGGAGCGCCTCTCCCGGCGCTACATGCAGGAGATGATCCCGTTCCTTTCACCCCACGTGGACATCGCCGCGCCCGACATGGGCACCAATGAACAGGTCATGGCGTGGATGATGGACACTTATTCGAATCACGTCGGGCACGTCGAACCGGCAATTGTCACCGGCAAGCCGCTTTCGCTGGGAGGCTCGGAGGGTCGCCGCGAAGCGACCGGCCGGGGCGTGGCCTACCTCGTCAAAGCCTATCTGGATGATCTCAAGATTTCGATCAGCCAGGCCACGGTGGCGATCCAGGGCTTCGGCAATGTCGGCAGCGAAACGGCGGCGGCGATCGCCGAATATGGTGCGAAGGTCATCGCGATCTCCGATCATACCGCGGCCTTCCACAATCCCCGGGGCATCGACGTGCACAAGGCGCTGCAGTACGTCAAATTCAACCGCGTCCTGCACGACTTCGACGGTGGTGAGACGATCACCAACGAGCAACTGCTCGAGCTTCCCTGCACCGTCCTTATCCCCGCCGCGGTCGAACGGGTCATCACCGAGGTCAACGCGCCGAAGCTCCGGTGCCGCATCCTCGCCGAGGCGGCGAACGGCCCCACCACCAATGGCGCTGATCGCGTGTTCGAGTCCCGGGAAGAGATCGAGATCATTCCCGACGTGCTCTGCAATTCGGGCGGGGTCATTGTCTCCTACTTTGAATGGCTGCAGAACCTGCAGAGCTTCTACTGGACCCGCGACGAAGTCCTGGCGAAACTTACCGCCGTCCTCGACAAAGCCAAGGCGAGCGTCGACTACCAGAAGCGCAAGATGAAGTTCAGCCGCCGGCTCGCCGCCCTTACCCTGGGGATCCAGCGCGTCGCCGAGGCGAAGGAAAAACGAGGCCTGTTCCCCTAGCCGCAATGCCTTTCGGTAATACGGTCATGGGCGGCGGGGATTTCGGATGATCTGATAGCGCCAGGGCCCGCGGGCGCAGGCGGGTTGGAGCAGGCGCGGCCAGCCTTTGATGGGCTGGCGCACGGCCCGGGTACAAGAGCGCGCTCGACGTTTCGGTTTGAGGCAGCGGCGGATTTCCCGGCCAAAGACTCGGCTGAGTGCGCGCTCCGCGGGTCCAGCAAGCTGGTCCACAGACGGATGACTTCTGGGCGTCGGCCGGGCCGCCAGATGCGGACTTGGATTTCGCGCAGACGCAGAACCTGTGTCAGCGTTCTGGGGTGCTTGGGATCGCGCACGCCGACCTCGACCAAGGCGCTGCCGTCGCCAAGCCTGCGGCGCTTTTGCACGAGCAGATTACGCCGCGTGCGGATAAGAAAGTGGGAGCCGACAGTTTGGCAGGCGTGGGGCGGTGGGGACTTCGCGGCGCGTGAGCAGCATCCGCCCTCGGTCCAGGAGGGTCCATTCGACGGTCTCTCCTTTCACGAAGTCACAAGCGTTGGCCACCGCCGCGGGGAAGTTGACCTACCACTGCTGAGAGCGGCGGCGCTGGATGAGTTGAATGGTGGTTGGGTAGCCCATGGTCTTGCAATCTCTACGTTCTCCCGTAGCTACCAGCAAAAACCAAAGCTGGTCGCATTTTTTTGGATGAACGCTCTCCCACGGATGCCCCCGTCGGCCAACCAGGGCGCACGCCTGCTCCGGCCCGCCTGCGCCCGCGGGCCCTGGCGCTATCAGATCATCCGAAATCCCCGCCGCCCATGACCGTATTACCGAAAGGCATTGGCGCCAGACTGTGCCCATCCCGCCCGCCTTCAATCTCGCTCATCCCTCAGCAGACGATACATCTCGTCGGGCCGGGGCGAAACCCCGTTAGGAATAGTCGTACAACTTCGGGTCGCGCGTCGGAGGGTCGCGGCGGAGACGGAAACGATGCCGGGGTTCCTTGGGATCAGCCGACGGTTTCGTGTCGCCGCCGGGACCCATTCCGTACGGATCCTCGGGATCCCCGCCCCCGCCCTCGCCCTCACCGAACGCATCACCCATCTGCCCCTCCAACGCGTCGGGATCGGCGCCTTCCTCAAGTTTGCGCACGACTTCCTCCATCTCGCCGTCGAGCTTTTCCCCGGTGAGGTCGGACATGCGCCGCATCATCCGCCCCATCGCGCGCGGATCGTTCTCATCGACATTGGAGAATTCACCTTCCATGGCCGACATCGCGGCCTCCATCCGCGCCTCCTCCGCCGGATTTGCGCCCGCCGCCGGCCCCGTTCCTTCCGCGCCCTTTCCCTCCGTTTCCGTCTTCCGGGTTCGGCCGGTGACGGCAAAGGCGGAGACGATCTTCTTCATGCGAAACGCGGGATTGTCCGGGCATTTCGGGATCGTTTGTCCTTGCGCCAGCGTCTTGGCGAAAAATGAATAGATCCGATGGTTGTCGGAACAGTAGTACTCGTAGATCGGCATACGCGATGGGTGTAATGACCCGGGTCGGTTTCGCAAGCCGAAGGACTGGCCTGCCTATCTCATGGACTAGGTCGTTGCCACTGTCCGCGTCCTGCTCTCGATCACCGTGCCGTCGAGAACGCCAACTTATTACCCTCGATGACCGCGCCTTCAGTCACTACGATCCGACAAAACACGACTGGATCACTGGGTCTGGCAGATACATCGTGTCCGCCGCCGCCGGCTCCCGGGACCTGCGCGTGAATCCAACGGTAACGCTGAAGTGAATACATCCTGTGAAAACATCCCTCCTCTCCCTGTCGATTCCGCTGCTGTGCTGCGCCGCGGCCCTTCCGGCTTACGCGGTCCAGGCGCTGCATGATGTGGCCTCGTTCATTACCGCCAAGGGGACGGAGGAACGGCTCAGCCCGCGCCCCGCGCTGAAACTGGAGCCGCTGGCCCAGCCGGATGAGGCGTTTCCGACCGTCATGGTGGATACCGGCAGGACCTTCCAGACGATCGTTGGCCTCGGCGGCGCCCTCACGGATGCCTCCGCCGAAGTCTACGCCAGACTCCCCGCCGAACAGCAGAAGAAACTTCTCACGGCCTATTTCGACGTGGAGCACGGCATCGGCTATTCGCTTTGCCGCACCAACATTCACAGCTGTGATTTTTCCAGCGACAGCTACACGTACGCCCCGCCCGGGGACAAGGATCTCGCCCACTTCTCGATCGATCACGACCAGCGGTATCGCATCCCCTTCATCAAGGCCGCGCTGGCGGCCGCGCCGCAGCCGTTCAAGCTCTTCGCCTCCCCCTGGAGTCCCCCCGAATGGATGAAGACCAACGGCAGCATGTTACACGGCGGCCAGCTCAAGCCCGAATTCGCGGAAACCTGGGCCGAGTATTACGGCCGCTTCATCCATGCCTATGAAAAGGAAGGGATCAGATGCTGGGGCCTGACCGTGCAAAACGAACCGATGGCCGCGCAAACGTGGGAGTCCTGCGTGTTCACCGGTGAGGAAGAACGTACGTTCGTCCGCGATCACCTCGGCCCCGCCCTCGCCCGCGCCGGCCTGGCTGGCGTGAAACTCATGATCTGGGACCACAATCGAGGCATCATGTATCAACGCGCCAAGGCGGTCTACGACGACGCCGAGACGGCAAAATTCGTCTGGGGCACCGCTTTCCATTGGTATGTCGGCGAACATTTTGACAACGTCCGCCTCGTCCACTAGGCGTGGCCCGACAAGAACCTGCTCATGTCCGAGGCCTGTCTTTATCCCTTCGACCCGGGCCGCTTCCAGGACTGGAGCCTCGGGGAGGCCTACGGCAATTCATTGATCCACGACCTCAATAACTGGGCGGTCGGCTGGACGGATTGGAACGTGTTGCTCGACGAGCGCGGCGGCCCGAACCACGTGGGCAACTACTGCTTCGCGCCCGTCCATGCCGACACGCGTAGCGGTGCCCTGACGTTCCTGAACTCGTACTACTACATCGGACACTTCTCGAAGTTCATCCGGCCCGGCGCCCGCCGGGTCGCCACGACACTCAACGACGACCGCCTGCTCGCGACCGGGTTTCGCAATGTTGACGGCCGCGTCGCCGTCGTGGTCATGAACCTCAAGAACGAAGCGATCGACTTCAGACTCTGGATCGACGGTCAGGCGGTGACGACCAACAGCCCGGCCCACTCGATCATCACCTTCATCGACTGAGCAGGATACCATCGACTGTAGGGCCGTCGCTTGTCGACAGGCCGCTGGCGAGCGCAAACGGTCCGGCCGCTAGGGCCGACCCTACATTCTCACTGAATCGGCGCGCATGTTTCCCTGCATATTCATGGTCCAATTGCACCGTGCCGGCTGAGCCGGACTCATGCAGCACCCACACCAAAACACGGTTCTGCTTCAGAAGAAAGCACGGTTGGGGAGTAGCTGCGAGCGCCAGCGAGCGGCCACCCAAGCAAAGACCCACTCGCTGGCGCTCGCGGCCACACAGCAAATGCTTTTTCCGGGGAGTTGTAGGAGACTCCCGGCCTCCCTAAAGCCCCTGCCCTTCAATCCGGCGGCGGGCCCAGTTGGTGGCCTCGACGGACCACGGTCGCGTGGCCGCGGTCGTTCAGGCGGTCGAGCACACTGGCGAGCCGGCGGCGCTTCTCGTCCGCCTCCGCGAACATCTCGAGTTGGGCCGGGCCGTCCTCCACTCCCGAGAACCGCACGCTGACCAATCGCAACGGCCGACGCCGGGTCCATGCCTGGCGCAGCAACGGGCGGACCAGCGGGTAGAACAGGGTCTCCAAGTCGCTCGCCACGCCCAGGCTTCGTCCGGCACTCTCGTTCTCCATGCCCGGATAGCGCACCTTGATGGTCAAGGTTCGCACGCGCTTTCTGTCGGCCCGGATCTTGTGCAGCAGCTCGTCGATCATCCGCTTCGCGACGCGTTCGATCTCCCCCTCATCGCCAATATCCTGGGTAAACGTTTCCTGTTGTGAATAAGATTTGGCATCCTCCTCGACCGTATCGACCGGGGAATCGTCCTCGCCGCGCGCGGCCGCCATCACACCGCGCCACCCGTCGCCGAACAAGGCGTGAAGTTCGCTCTCCGTCCGGGTGAAGAGGTCGCGGAGCTGCTGGATTCCCCTGGCCTTCAGGGCCGACTCCGTCTTCAGACCGATTCCAGGCAGGCGACCGATTTCCAGCGGTGCGAGAAAGGCCGCTTCCGCGCCGGCCGGCACCACCACGAATCCCCGCGGCTTCCGGAGTTTGCTCGCAATGCCCGCAACGAGCTTGTTCGCGGCGAGGCCAAACGACACGGTGATCTCAAGATTATGCCAGATCCGTTGCTGGAGGGCGCGCACCGCAATTTCGACTTCTTCGCCCGTCTTGAATCCGCAAGGCCCGACATCCAGATAACCCTCGTCAATCGAGCGCCGCTCCACGATCGGCGTCAGCTCCTCGCAAAGGTCAAAGAGCTTCCGGGAGTATTCGCCATAGCGGCCGGCCGTATGGCTGACCAGAATGAGCTCAGGACAGACCTTGAGCGCCCTCGCCGTCGGCATGGGCGTGTAGACACCACACGCCCGCGCCTCGTAGCTGGCCGATGAGATGATTCCCCGTTCCCGGCCACCCACGGCCACCTTCCGGCCGCGCAGCGACGGATCCAACGCCTGTTCGACCGAGACGAAGAAGGCGTCGGCGTCGAGGTGCACGATGGTGGGCAGAACGCGGTTCACGACAGAGGACTGGGGCGACGGCCGGTGTTCTCTGCGCTTCAACGCCGGCAAACAACCTTTATCGGTCAGGGTGTCTGAGCGTCCGGGCGGCGGCCTTGATCGTCCGCCTTTTGCCAGATCCGTGGTCCGATCGGACCATTGTTTTGTCGCGCGGCGCGGCGCGGCGGCTGAGTCAATTCGCCAAGACAAAAGACGCGGGTGTGCCAGGCGTTTGGCGTAGGGCAAGTCTTTGCCGTGCGATCTCCCGGAGGGCAAGCTGCGCCAGCCGGTCGGCCTCGAGATCGGCGGCAACAATCACGAGTTCGCGGCGATCACATACGGCGAGACAGATTCGCGAGGGTTCCCTTTGCTCCGCACCCGCGGGAAGGTAAATGAGCACGGTCTTGCCGTCTTCCACCACGCCGAGGAGGCGCTTCCAGCCCCGGAGCTCCATTGCCTTGTCCGCCTCAGCGATAAACGATCCACGCACCGCAGTCGCCGCAACCTCCCCGCGCTCGTACACGCCGATGCTGGCCGACCGGACCGCGGCGAGTGCCTCCCGCGCCTCGTCCGGCACGTCCTTGACCAGGGCCAGGCCCCCTCGCACCGCGGCCAGCGCGGTCCGATCAACCGTGAACTGGACGCGGGGATGCCATTCGCCGCCGCTCGCGGCCATGATCTGGCGGCGCAGAGCAGCAGCATCACTGTTGAGGTGCACTGCGCTCCAAATCATTCCGCCAAAAGCGATAAAGGGAGCGAGGGCGAGTCCGAGGATCCAGGGCCAGATCTGACGGGGGCGCGTGGGGGAGTTGATGGGTGAGGTCATGGGGTTCCTTCTTAGCCAGATGCGGGCGTTGTGGGAGCGAGCTTGCTCGCGATTGGAGAGGAGGAATCGCCTGCGAGCAGGCTCCTACAGGTCGCACCAATCAGTTTCGATGGTCGCAAGCGAAGAGAGGGTCCGTCTGCAGGGGGCCGGCTTCGACAGGATCACCGACCGCAATGGTGTGTCAGGGGGGCGCGTCACTTCGCTTCGGCCACTTTGAACTTCTTCAGCGGCTCGATATTGAACCGCTCCGCGAGGGTGGCGATTTGCTCAGGTTTGATGTTGCCAACGATGTTGACCAGCACCACCTGCTGACGGCCGCTGACCACGGTGATCACCAACCCCTCGATCGCCTCGTCACCCCGGGTCTTGGCAAAAATCTGCACGTCATCACCCTTGGGTTGCGCCCGGATATTGACGATCGGGTTCCAGCCCTGGGCGACGAGCTCCTGGCGCACCGCCTGGACGCGTTTCACGACTTCATCGCGATTAGCATCGCTGAGTTCGACGACGTTGACCCGGACATGCTTGAGGTTGCCGAGAATCTCGGCGGCCTGCGGTTCCTCCTTCACTGTGAGTTTCGCGGCGAATTTGATCAGCCCCTCCGGAAGATCGACTTCGACGAATTTGCCTTCGGCAGAAGGCGCGATCTTGCCAAAGTCAACGTAACCGGGGCTCTGTTCAGCCGCGGCGAAACTCGTGCCCGCGAAGGCCCAGGCGAGAAAAACCGCAACGGTCGTGAGACGAAGCATGGAATTCATGATGGAGGGAGGGATGAATGGTTTTTGTTTGGCGTGAGTCGCCGTTGTTCTCCAGAACCCGGCGGAATCGCAAAAGTCGCAGAGAATCCTCCTTCGCCAAGGCTAGGGAGGACAGGCCGAGCGGCGACCCTACCCCCAACGGCAGAATTCCGCCTAATCACGTCGCCAACGGGACCTCACGGACTTCCTCAATCGCCAGCAGCACGGCCTCTCCCGCCTTGGTCGCGGAGAACCGGAATCGCCTGGCTCTTGCGCCGTTCGCAGGCATGAGTTCGTGTTCCGAATAGACGCCATAGCGTGGCTGGCCGTCCTCGTAAGTTTCCTTGATGGTCTTTCGCAAGACACAGCCCTCACACGACTCGTTTCCACCACATCCGCCCGGCATTCCGGCATGGAGGCATTCGATCGCCGCCCCAAACTTCAACCCGACCGACTCGCCCACGGATCCTCCCAAGATGCGTTCGGCCGTTCGATTCATCTGTTGAACCGCTAACGAATGGTCCGTCACCAGGACGGGAAACTCAATCGAGTTGAGAAAGTCCGCGAGACTGATTTCGGGAGTGCGGATAAGCTCCTATAAACAGTCGGGACAGATGCCGTGAGACAACATTCCGTCCGGGGTGTCCCCCTCGGTCAGCACTTTGTTGCACCAGGCACAGATGGTTTTCATGCGCAAGCGGCGGCAACCTAGCGCAGTTCCACAAAAAATCCACTCCGCCGTCGTCTTAGCAGGCTTTTGACAGTTTCGCGCACGGAGGAGGCGGATTCCCGGGGGACTCGATCAGTTTTGGGGAAAGTTCGTCCACTCGCTGGCGCTCGCAGCTACGTCAGGATTTCGACCACAGCTAAAATTAAACCGCTCTAACCGCGCCGACAGGGCGGCAGTTTCCAGATCTGCTCGGCGTATTCGCGAATCGTCCGGTCGCTGGAGAACCGCCCTGACCGCGCGGTGTTGAGGATCGCCATCCGCGCCCAACGGCCCCGATCGCGATAGGCAGCGTCGACCCTCGCCTGGGCGTCGCTGTAGGCGCGGAAATCGGCCAGCACCATGAAAGGATCGCCCCCCGCCAGGAGGGTGTGATGCAGCGGAGCAAAGGCCGGTCCTTCGGTGGGCGTGAAGAAATCCGACCCGAGCCAGTCGAGCACGGCCCGCAATTCCTCGTCGCGATGATAATAATCCCAGGGATTGTAGCCCTGGGCCCGCAGAGCCGTCACCTCCTCCACGGTCATTCCGAAGATGAAGATGTTCTCGTCGCCGACCTCCTCGCGGATCTCGATGTTGGCGCCATCGAGCGTGCCGAGCGTCAGCGCACCGTTGAGCGCCAGCTTCATGTTTCCCGTGCCGGACGCTTCCTTGCCAGCGGTCGAAATCTGTTCGGACACGTCCGCCGCCGGGATGATGCGCTCGGCGAGCGAGACGCGATAGTTGGGCAGGAAGGCCACGCGGATCCGGCCGCCCACCCGCTCATCGTGATTGATGCGTTCCCCGACCAGATTGATCGCGCGGATGATGTTCTTGGCCACGTCGTAGGACGGAGCCGCCTTGGCGGCGAACAGGAAGACCCGCGGGTGGATGTCCAAGGACGGATTCTGCAGCAGGCGCCGGTACAAGGCCAGGATGTGCAGCAAATTGAGGTGCTGCCGCTTGTATTCATGCAATCGCTTCACCTGGACATCAAAAATCGCATCCGGGGAGACCTGGAACCCGCATTCGCTTTCGATCAACGCGGCCAGATCGATCTTATTGTCGCGTTTCACCGCCAGGAACTCCCGGCGGAAGCCAGCATCATCCGCGTAATGCTCCAGCTCGCGGAGCTGGGCCAGGTCGCGGATCCACCGAAAACTCTCGAGGGTCCCGGAGATCAGCTTCGCCAGGCGCGGATTCGCCTGGAGCAGCCAGCGGCGCGGAGTGATGCCGTTGGTCTTGTTGTTGAACTTGCCGGAGTAAAGCTCGTCGAACTCGGGAAAGAGCGTACGTTTGAGCAACTCGCTGTGCAGGGCCGCCACGCCGTTGACCGAGTGGGAGCCGACCACGGCGAGATGGGCCATGCGCACCATCCGCCCGCCATCCTCCTCAATCAACGAACACACCCGCTTCTTGCC
>Ga0182027_10011799_pt1 | contig 12311 bp, 12 predicted proteins | sample 712E1DmetaG_FD_121300 | JGI IMG/M metagenome (GOLD analysis project Ga0182027, IMG submission 121300) | Permafrost microbial communities from Stordalen Mire, Sweden - 712E1D metaG (Illumina Assembly) | ecosystem: Environmental > Terrestrial > Soil > Wetlands > Permafrost | place: Sweden...
CGGCGGCACGGGCGGCACCCCCGGAATCTCCCTTCCTCTGTACGGTGGCAAGATGCAGTGCTCCACCTGCCACGACGTGCATAACAATACGACCAACAAGCCGTTCCTGCGCGACACGACGACGGCCAGCGCACTTTGCCTGGACTGCCACGGCAAGTAACCCTCAACCTGGGGCTCTCTTCAGAAACTCTGGGAGAGCCTCCCAACCCGATCTGGCATCTTGCGAGTCAAATCGCGGTGCATTTGATTCGCGTGTGTACCGTTTGTAGCGCCGGGCCTTACCCCCCGGCATGCGCCGACGGCGCTACAAACACACTTATCAACGACGAACACCAGAGGAGCGGAGGAGGCAGGTATGGGGGCAGCAGGACCACACGGGAGAATGGGAAATGCGCAGGGGGGCCGAATCTTTGCGCTTCTGGTTATCTCTCCATTCCTCCATCCAGTCTTCAGTTCTTGCCAACAGATTGTTCCGCAACATAAGGTTACCGATGTCGTGGTCGCGAGGGTGAACGGCGTGCCCGTTCTGGAGTCCTCCCTCCAGGATGAAATCGAAAATCTCTACCCGGTCAACTCAGCCCATGGCGGGCTCCGCCCTGAGAAGCTCCAGGGAGTTCGTTCGCAGGCTGCGGAGGAGCTCATTGTCCGGGAACTGGCTTATCAACAAGCCGTGAAAGCCCACACCGTGGTTCCTTTGGCCGCTGCCCAGGCAGAGTTTAATCGCCTGAGGGCGGCGTACGGGGGAGAGAAGTTTGACCGCTCGCTGCGCGCCAGCGGCGTCTCCCGGAAGGACTATACGTCCAGAATTCAGCGCAGCTTGACCCTGGAGAAGATCTACAAGGCGCAGGTGGTACAACCCGCCCAGGTTTCGCCCGAAGCGTTGCGCAAATACTACGATCAGAACCCCAAGAAATTCCTCCGGCCGGAGCAGGTCCACGTGCGTATCTTCCTGGCGGAGTTTGGCGATAAGGCGACCCCGGAGGAAGTGGGCAAGGCCAAGAGCAAGGCGGACAATGTCTACTCGCAACTCCAGGCAGGCAAGGATTTCGGAGCGCTTGCCACGCAATTTTCCGATGATGCCTACCGCGTCAAAGGCGGCGACCTTGGTTGGGTGCATCGCGGCCGATTGGACCCCGAGTTTGAAAAGGTGGCTTTCAGCCTGAAGCCGGGTGAGACCAGCAAACCCTTCCGTACCACCTATGGGTTCAGCATCCTGAAGGTGGAAGCCCATGAGCCGATCCGGCAAATGAGTTTCGCGGAAGTAAGTCCCATGCTTCAACAGGAGTTGGTGCAAAAGAACACCTTGGAGCTCCGCCATGCCTGGATTGCCGGCCTCAGGAAGAACGCGAAAATTGAGATTCTAGACAAGGGGATCAACCCGGCCGCCGCGAGCATTATGGGGGCAGCCGGTTAATGACAAGCAACGGGCTAAGGCGCACGCTAATTTCAAGTGTTATCGCCTTCTGCGTATTCCCAACTTTCTTGGGAGCGCAGTCTGCCGAAAAACCTCTCAGCCTTAACGGCTTCGGCGGGTTCGGTTACGATTACACCAGCCTCAGTACGGGAAACGTCCAGGAGACGTACCACAGTCTGACTACGGAATTGGGCCTGACGGCGGGAGGGTACGTTTACGATCCCCGATTGCTGGACTACTCCTTTTCCGGGTTTTGGGATGGCGACAATACCTCGGTGGAGCAGGGAAGCGCCAGAAGCAACGGGCTTACCTTCAATGGAAATCTCTCTTTCCTCCCTGAGCGCGCTTTTCCCTTCTCCATCTACTTTACGCGGACCCGCTCGACCACCGATGGATCGCTGATCCCACCCTACATTTCGACAGACTCGATTGTGGGCTTACGGGGAGAAATCAAGAAGCCCAAACTCGCCATGATCAGCTACAACTTTGGATATGGCGATCTGTCTGACGATGTTTCCCCGGCAGTGAATTTTCCTCAGGGAATTAACTACAACTACCGGCAGACCTTTGGCGACATTAATGCCACCCGCAAGATTGAGGGCTGGGACGTTCGCTTTTCCGACAATTACCTGAGACTCGCCAATAACCTCAACGACGTCAAGAATTGGACGAACACCCTCAACCTGTTCGCGACCAGGAATTTCGCGAGTAAGGCCCAGGCGGATTTCGACGTTGAACGCACGTCATTTAAATATTCAGACTTGGACCCAACCGATACCGAGACTTCCAGCGTCACCCTGGCCGCGGGGGGTGTTACCTGGAAGAATACGAAGCGGCTCACCACCACTTACCAGTTCTCTTATTCCAACAACGCCATCAATACCCTGGCATTAGCTGCGAGCGTGACGGGGGAGCCGGTCATCAGCCTTCCCTTCAACGCGCTCACGGAAAGCTCAGACTCCGTGACCCTGAACACCAACGCGAACTTCCGCGCCACCGAGCACCTGGCCTTCAATGGCAATTTCAGCTATGACCATAATGGGTTGGATCAGCAATCGTTAGCGAGTCTCACCGCCAGCCAGGCGGCGCTGGTCACCACCGGCGGAGAAACCGTGGGTGGCGGCTACTCCTATTTCAAGAACCTTGGGAAGCTGAAATTCAACAGCATGGCGAATGTGAACTACCTTGACTATTCCGTGCTGAAGGGCAGCGGGAGTTCCGGCGTGGGTTACAGCATCCAGGACAGCCTCTCCGGGGGAAACGTTCACAAGGCGCGCTGGACCGTGGGGGGCACCTACGACGACACCACCAATCCGTTCTTTTTCAACATCGTCAATACCATCAACCGCCGGGCCAACCTCAGGTTGGATTCCCAGTATTTCCGGTGGGTCACCCTTCAAAGCATGGCTGACCTTGGCAAGACCTCGATTTCCCTGGCAGGCTCCGCGATCAGTTTGGACAACAGCAACTACTCGGTCACCGCGAGCACCAAGCGTGTGGGGCTATTTGCATCGCGCGGTCTCACGAATTCCGCCCAGCAGTATTACAACCTGATTACTCAATCGGGGGGCTCCACGGGCGGCGCGGTGTTGCCGCCGGAACTTCTCAATCCTTTCGTCTATTCCTACGTAAGGACCGAGCAGGCAGGACTACTCTGGCACGTCAACCCCAGCCTTTTGGTGCAAAGCCGTATCTCTGAAAACCGGTACCTGTTCACCTTCACCGACAGCACCCTGAACACCTACCAGCAGGTGGATTTGACGGCGGAATACAAGTTCGGGCGGTTTACGATTCTGGCCGGGTATGGGCATGCCAACAGCCAAGCGGCCTTGTTCAATGAGTTAGTGAATCGCTTTTACATAAGGGTTCGTTTTCCCTTCCACATTCTGTGAGCCGCATGGCGATGTGTAGGGGCAGGGCTTGCTATCCTATTGGGTTCGGTGGTCACGTAGAGAGAGGGGAAGGCAAGACACCACAACTTCGATCATGAGTCGAATTAAATTTCTACCAATGGGCAATTCCACCCATTAGAATTCCAATACTGGCGATCCGCCAAAGGGTGGTACGGTCCGCATGTAAGTGTTTTTGTGTCAGCCCTGTGTCGAGGCAAAGAAGTCGATCAGACCGGCGGATTCGGCAAGACTATTGCAAGATTAAACAGATGAAACTGGTTATAGGGAATCAGGATATGAAGTGCGGCAAGGCGAGGATGGTTAAACGGCTTCGGAGATCCATGGGGGCAGGACTGGCCTGGCTGGCTTTGTCCTCATCCCTGCTTTTCGGCCAAGGCTCCAAGACGAGCATGCCACAATGGCCTCCTGCCCCTGAGCCCCCTCGCATTCAGTTCATCTCTTCGTATTCCCGCGCCGCGGATCTCGGCTGGAAACGCCCGCTCTGGCGGAAGATCGTGGATTGGGCCATGAATGAGACGGACCCCTCCATTCTTCAGCGGCCATTTGCCTTGACCATTGACCACGAGGGCCGCCTGATCATCGCGGACACAGGGGCCGCCAATGTGAAGATCTTCGACCCCGCGAAGAAATCGATAAGAGTCATTCACGGCTGGAAAGGAAAGCAGTTCGGCACCCCGGTGGCTGTGGCCGTGGACGATGAAGACAACATTTACATAAGCGATTCCGGCGGCGGGCGCGTGTTGAAGTACTCGCCCAAAGGGAAACTTCTCGGCTTCATTGGAGGGGAGGAAGGCTACTTTAAGCGGTCAGCCTCCATAGCTTTCAACCCCGTGAACCATCTGCTGTACGTCGTGGATACTGTCCGCCCAAGGGTTTTTGCTTTTACCACCGAGGGCGAATTGCGATTGCGGTTCGGTGAACGAGGCACGGATCCCGGCCAATTTAACTTCCCCACATTCATCGCCATCGACAAGATGGGCCAGCTCTACATCAACGACACGCTGAACTTTCGCATTCAGGTGTTCTCGCCGGAGGGGAAGTTCCTGGAGCAGTTCGGGTCGCAGGGTGATGGTTCCGGCTTTATCAATCGCCCCAAAGGACTGACGATCGATTCCGAGGGACATATTTATATTGCCGAGGCGCTGTTTTCCACGGTGCAGATTTTTGATGTGCAGGGCCGCTACCTTCTGAGTTTCGGCCAAAGCGGGAAGGGGCGGGGAGAGTTCTACATTCCCGCGGGCATGACTTTTGATTCTTCCAACCGCGTTTACGTTGCCGACCCCTTCCAGCGTCGAGTGGAGGTCTTTCAGTATTTTCCCGAGGACGCCGCGAACTCGCGGGCTCAGGCGGGAGGCGGACGATGAAGCGCCTTTCACTTGCCTGGCTGCTCATCTGCTTCGTCCCGTGTGCGGCTCTCGCCCAGATGCAACCGAACGCCGCCGGCGTGCCGGTGCAGCAGAGCCGCATCAGCATGCTGAAGAACTCCAGTCACGACTTCTCCGTGAATAGCAGCGCAACCCTTAAGGCCGCCACGATCAATGCCCAGTGTTTGTTCTGCCACACGGCGCACAAGGCCCAACCCGCCGCGCCGCTTTGGAACCACACGCTCAGCACCGGAGTTACCTATCAGGTCTACCAGAGCACCACGCTCTTCGCCACCATGCCCCAGCCGCAAACCACCGATAGTTCGAAACTCTGCTTCAGCTGCCATGATGGTACGGTGGCGCTGGGTGACACCGTCAACAATGGCCAGATTCCGTTTCAAAACGTGCCGGCCAATCAGTACATGCCTACGACCGTGCCGGCTGATTTTGGCCTGAACCTCAGCAATCACCATCCCATCGCCATCAGCGTTAATTCTGCCAACCCGCAGGTACGCCAGCCGCAGAACGGCGATCAGGTGCGGGCGGACGGCAACGGCTTGATGCAATGCACGAGTTGCCACGATCCCCACAACGAGACCATTGACCCGGTTGAAAACAAATTCCTGGTGAAGAGCAATTCCGCCACGGCGATCTGTCTTTCCTGCCACGACCTGAAGGGTGGTGCGGGAGCGAATTTGTGGAGCTGGAGCGGCGACGCCGGCACGGCTTCCAGCCACCAGTCGGCGGCAAACGTTTATAACACCCAGACCAACGGCGGCATCACCTGGCTCGGCGCGCACACCGGTTACACCACCACCATGACCAATGGTTGCGAGGCATGCCACAACCCCCATGCCGCGCACACCGCCAGCCAACTGATGAAGGGGGAGACCGATCAGGTCTGCTTCCAATGCCACGACGGAAACGTGCTGACCCAATTGTGGAATCTAAAATCTCAATTCACCGCCAAGATGTATATCCATCCTTCGCTGGGGGTGCAGCCCGGCCATGATCCCGATGAAGCGCCGGGTGCAATTCTGACCCGCCACGCCTCCTGCGACGACTGCCACAATGCGCATGGGACGCATACGAACCCCACTCCCCCCGTGCCCCCACAGCTCTCCGCATCGCTGCTGGGGGTGAGCGGTATTGCTATTGACGGTTCCCCGCACGACCCCCGGCGCGGCACAGGCGATGCCCTGTACGAGTATGAGCTCTGCCTCAAGTGCCACAGTTACAATCCCAACAAGCCGCAGGTGCCGGGCTATCAAGCCTACGGCCCGCTCCCCAACCGGCTAATTCCTTCCACCGACATGCGCCAGGCAATTTCCTCGGGAGCTTCCTGGCATCCCGTCTCCAGCCCGCGCGGTTTGACCGCGGGCCCGGGTGGAGCGGTGCCCAGCCTGCTTCCTGCCATGGTGAACGGAAGTGGCACTCCCATGTCGAATCGACCGCTTTCCGGGGCGGCCCAGATTTACTGTGTGGATTGCCATTCGAATGACACCGGCCGCAATCTTGGCCCGGGAAACACCGATCCGCCAGGCCCCCATGGATCCGGCGTTATCCATATTCTTGAACGCGCCTATACCATCGAGAGTGCCACGGGCACACCGGGAACGACGCCCAACATTCCCTATGCCTCCTCCGATTACCAGCTCTGCTTCAAGTGCCACAGCGAGCAGAGCCTCCTGCGCAACGACAGCTTCCCGAACCATTCCGATCACATGGCGATCGCCTCCTGCGCCACCTGCCACGATCCGCACGGCGTGCCCAATGGGACGACGTTGAACAACAGCAGCCTGATTAACTTCGACCTCAACATCGTTGCTCCCAACAGCGCCGCAGCAGGGCCGGTGTGGACGAAGGGTTCCACTCCCTTCAGCGGGTCCTGCAATCTGCTTTGCCACGGATACGATCACAACAGCAGCAACGCCACCTACGGAAACTTCCACATGATCCGCCGGCGCTAACACCACCCGTCATCATCGCCGCCGGCGTCTTGGATACCATCCCGCGAAGTTCCCGACTTTTCTGGATTGAGATTCGAGTGCATAATGGCTGCGGAGGTGGAAGGCGGTAACTGGCGCTATCATACTCCCAAGCGGACTGCGCCCACCAAGGGTCATGAGCGCACAATCGCAGGCGACCCGTTTCTGAGATTGCCGATAGCCGCCCTTTGACTATTCAAACTCAGAAGCACTTTTTCCCACAAGGGGTATGGCATGACGGAACAATGGACACGTAGGAAATTCTGCCTGGCATTAGGCGCGCTGGGAGCGGGAGCGACGCTGGGTGCGAGGGCCTCCGGCACGGGACCGGTGCCGTTCAAGCTCGGGGTCATTACCGATGAAATTTCCCAGGACCTCGACGAGGCCCTGGAGTTTATTGCGAGCTACTCGCTTTCCTACTGTGAATTGCGTACCGTCGGCGGCAAGAACATTATGAGCATGTCGCAGCCGGAGCTGGAACGCGCCAAACAGACCATCGACAAGCATCACTTTCAGGTATCCGTCATCGGCTCGCCGCTTTATAAATGGGATCTGCCGGGAATTCCCGCACTTCCAACCCGGGAACGCGGCCTTTTTAACGCCCAATTGACGGAAACGGACGCAGAAAGTGCGCTGAACAAGTCCTTTCAAATTGCCCGGCTGTTCGGCACCGATAAAATTCGCATCTTCAGCTACTGGCGCGTGGAGGATCCCCCGAAAGCATTTCCGTACGTCGTGAAATGCTTGAAAAAAGCCGTGGCCCTGGCGGAACAGAACAAAATCACGCTGCTACTTGAAAACGAACCTTCGTGCAACGTCGGCAAGGGGGAGGAATTGGGGCGGATGCTCCGCGAAATCGACTCGCCCTGGCTGCGCGGAAACTGGGATCCGGCCAACTGCGTGGATCTGAACGAGGTTCCCTACCCTGACGGCTACAACCACGTGCGCGGCCTTTTCCGTCACATGCACCTTAAAGATCTGGTTCCTGATCCCAAGACCGGCAAGACCCACTATGTGCCCATCGGCAAGGGCGTCGTGGATTTCCACGGCCAGTTCCAGGCTCTTATCAAAGATGGGTACCACGGGACCATGTCAGTGGAGACCCATTACCGCCGCCCCGATGGCAACCGGAAGGAAGCCACCCGCGAGTGCCTGGACGGCTTGATGAAAATCTTTGAAAATCTGGAAGCGAGAAGTTAGAAGCTGGAAGTGAGAAGGATAAACTGGAAGCGAGAAGTTCGAAGTGAGCTTTCCGTTTTTTTCTCCTGGCTCCTGACTCCTGTCCTTAATCATGTTCTCATCCCGTACCAACTGGGCGCTAACGCCCAATCGGCTTTCCGAGTTGCTGCGCCAGCGGCGGGCGAGCGGCTTGCCGATTCTCGACCTGACAGAATCAAACCCCACCCGGTGTGGTTTTGCGCTCGACGCCGAAGAGATACTTGCCCCACTGCATGACTCCCGCGCGCTGACTTATCAGCCCGATCCGCGTGGACTGCTGGTGGCGCGGGAAGCGGTGGCCCAATACTATTTTGAGCGCGGCGTGCAGCTTGAACCTGACCAGATTTTACTGACCGCGAGCACCAGTGAAGCTTACTCGTTCGTCTTCCGGCTTCTGGCCAACCCCGGCGACAAGATCCTGACCCCTCAGCCGAGTTATCCCCTTTTCGATTTTCTGTGCGCTTTGAATGACGTTGAAGTGCTTCCCTACCCCCTTGTTTACGACGGCGCTTGGCGGATGGATTTGGAAGCGCTCACTTCGCAATGGGATTCACACACGCGCGCGGTGCTGGTTGTGCACCCCAACAATCCCACGGGCTCCTATGTGGGCAAGCGCGAACTAGACGGGATGATTGAGCTTTGTCAACGCAACCAGGGCGCCCTGATCGCCGATGAAGTTTTTGCTGATTATGGATTTGGTGTGGATGCAGAACGCGTGGTGACGCACGCGGGAAACTCGGAGGCACTCACTTTCACGCTCAGTGGGTTATCGAAAATCTCTGCCTTGCCGCAGATGAAGCTGGGCTGGATCGTGGTGAGCGGCCCGCCGGAATTGCGGCGCCAGGCACAAGCGCGCCTGGAGGTGATTGCCGACACGTATCTTTCCGTAAGCGCTCCCGTGGCGTTGGCCACACCCCAATGGCTCGCGCAACGACACGGCATCCAGTCGCAAGTATTGCAGCAAGTTAAGACCAATCTGCAAACGCTCGATGAACTGCTTGCCGCTGGGCTGCCGGTGAGCAGGTTAAACGTGGAAGGCGGCTGGTACACCATCCTGCGCGTTCCTTCGACCCGCAGCGATGAGGAGTGGGCACTCGATTTTCTCGCCCACGAAGGTGTCTCGGTGCATCCGGGACACTTCTACGATTTTCCCTCTGAAGGCTACCTGGTTGTGAGTCTCCTGCCTGCGCGCGAGGTTTTCCAAAAGGCGATTGCAAAAGTCATTTCCCGAATCTGTGCGCAGAGCTAGAACTGCGACACTGGAGTTAACATCATGCGGGAGAATCACGCCTGCGCGAGGATGAGTTTTCGCCTGCGGGATTTGTTGACACCTGTTGTCAAATATGACAACATGGAGGCAGTAAGTTAGAATAAAGCGGGGGGCACCATTGACCCGAAAGACGCGGCCAGTTTCATGGATTAGGGCAGCATTGAAGGAATTCGAAAAGTTCCCGGAAGAGGCTAAGGCGATCTGTCTTGTCGCCTTAACGATTGCGGCGGAAGGTGGCAACGCTGACATTGCGAAGCCTATGCACGGGATGGGCGCGGGAGTGCTCGAGATTGCCCTCCCGTTTCGGGGTGATGCATTCCGCGTGGTCTATGCGCTGCAGATAGCCGAAGAGATTTGGGTGGTCCATACGTTCCAGAAGAAATCGACTCAGGGTATTAAGACGCCACAACGTGAAATCGACCTGATCAAGGACCGCTTAAAGAGACTGAAGGAGATGTTGCAATGAAGAGCGAAAAGCTGGAAGTAGTGCGGGGAAGCGGAAATGTTTTTCGCGACCTCGGACATGAGAATGCCGATGCCCAACAATTCAAGGCCATCCTCGCTGCTGAGATCATTAAGACACTCGACCGGGACGGCCTAAGCGTGCGCGTCGCGCACCGCCGCACCGGGATTGCGGCGGCCGACTTCTCGCGTATTCGCAATGCCGATCTGGGGCGGTTTACGGTTGACCGTCTCATGTCGATCATCAACCGTCTCGGCTCTCGCATCGAGGTGAAGATTCGGGTGCGGCCCACGGAAGCGGTAGCGCATGTGGCGACCGCGTGAGGGCACGGTACGTCATGTTTGTGTTGGTTTAGGCTTACTTCCCTCGCGCCAGGGAGCGCGCGCGGGGATTTCAATGGGATGGTCGTGGACAAGCTGTAGAGGCGCCTTTATGCCGCCATCTTAAAAGGTAACGACGAGTTTAGCTTGCCAAATGGCGGGGTAAACCCGCCGCTACGATCCGGCAGCAAGACGCTAAGGCAAGATTTTAGGCAGCAACCCGTGCACGCGAAACCAATTCTCCAGCAGCTTCGGCCATGTGGACAGCACGGGATCATCCTGCGCCAGGCCCACGCCGTGCACACCGTGCTCGTAGATATGAAGCTCGGCAGGAACGCCCGCTTTGCGCAGAGCGGAGAAGAAGGCCATGCTGTTTTCCACGGAAACCGTCTCGTCATCGTAGGTGTGGAATAGAAACGTAGGTGGCGTCTTCGCCGTTACGTGCTTCTCATTTGAAACCAACGCGGCCTGCGCTGCATCCGGATGTGGACCCAGCAGATTTGAACATGACGTGGTGTGTTGAAAGGGTTCGGAACAGGTAATTACGGGATAGATGAGAACCAGAAAGTCCGGGTGCGAGCTGACGCGGTCGATGCCATCGCTGGGAGAGGATTTGCCCGCGTCATAGTGCGTCGCCGCCATCGCCGCCAAATGACCGCCGGCGGAAAATCCCATGATGCCGATCTCATTCTCCACCACGTTATAAAGTGAGGCGTTGGAGCGAACGTAGCGCAGCGCCCGTTGGGCGTCAAGAAGTGGCACGGGATAGTGGTACGATGGGGCGATGCGGTAATTCAGAACAAAGGCGGCAATCCCCAGTTTATTCAGCCACTCCGCCACCTGGCGGCCTTCGTTGTCCAATGAGAGCGAGCTATAGCTGCCTCCCGGACAGATGACGACTCCCGGCGTGGGCTGATGTGATGAAGGCAGATAAAGAAGAATCGCCGCATTGTCGTCCGTACTCGCGCCTTTGGCCATGGGAGCAGCCAGCGGCCAGAGGGGTATTTGGTTGTCCTGCTGACAGAGCGCGGGAGCAACGAGGAACAAACAGACCGCAGCCGTAAGGCAGGCAGACTTTATCAATCGCGGGGGCCAGATCCCACTCATTTCACCTCCAAACCGCTACCAGAGTTTTCCCTTTTCGGCCTTTCATTCTCACCCCCGCCCTGTGACCGGCTGTGCCGTGGGCGGCATTTCCACACTCGTGTCCAAATTACGATTCGCGAATTTAGTGCTGACCGGCGGCTCCGCCGCTTGCTATGCGGAAAGGCTGCGCCTTTCCGTTGCCGGGGACTACTCACCAACCTCATCCGCGCCACCGAAGGCATAGCCTTCGCGGCGGCGCGGATGAAGAGAAAACTGGAGCAAATCGGCCGGAAAGGCAAAGCCTTTCCGCTGAGCAGGGGGCAAAGCCCCTTCCATCCCCACGCTCTCCACACAATTTGGACCGCAGTGGCATTTCCAGCCCCGTGATTCCGACTCCGAAGAGATAAAACCACGAAGATGCGGATGACAATAGATTAACCGTTGGGCATTTGCAACCGCCGCGGAGCGTGACCGTAATTCCCAAAGGATTGGAAGGTCAACGGGGATCTCGAAATCGATTTACCAATGGTTTATGAAGCACATCGCCTTTTGTGGGAGTAGAATGCTCTGTGGTGCCGCAACAAGCTCCTCGCCTGGCTGTACCTGGGGAGACTTGAGGAGCGGGAGACCGGGTAACGTGGAATTCTATGGCCAGAGGCTGGGAAAGCAAATCGGTTGAATCGCAGATGGAAACCTCGCAGTCAAATAAAGAGGAAACTGCCAGGAAGAAAATAAGTTTGGAAGCGGCAGAAGCGATGCGCAAGAAGGAAACGCTGCTGTTGGGCCGCGCCCACCTGCAACAACAGTTACAGGCCAGTCAGCACCCGCGCTATCAGGAGATGCTCCAAAACGCGCTAACGGAATTGGACAAGCAGCTCGCGGAGCTCGGTGCGCCGGACCACGCTGTGGACAGCCAGTGATTGAGCCTGGCGAGGGCCTTGGTTTGTAGCGGCGGTCGAACAAGCGGGACGAGGTTGGTGAGCCCCAGAGGGGGACCAGGCAAAACCCACGCCAACGGCCTGGGCAAGGGTGGAGATTTTTGCCTTAGCCCGCGAAGCGGGCGTAAGACCGTAGCCCATGGCGCCAGGCGTGGGAGAATCGCCCCGCCCACCAAGCCCCGATTGGGGCGAAAGAAATCACGCCCAAATGTAACGCCCCGATCCGCCGATAAGAGGCGGCTTGTGCCGGCTGAGCTGCGCTGGGGTGTGGGGGCGGCCTGTAAACATGGGCGGCGGGAGTAGGGGGAGTGTGGTGGAGGTTGTAGGATTCTTCACC
>Ga0182027_10011800_pt1 | contig 12309 bp, 14 predicted proteins | sample 712E1DmetaG_FD_121300 | JGI IMG/M metagenome (GOLD analysis project Ga0182027, IMG submission 121300) | Permafrost microbial communities from Stordalen Mire, Sweden - 712E1D metaG (Illumina Assembly) | ecosystem: Environmental > Terrestrial > Soil > Wetlands > Permafrost | place: Sweden...
CGCCCGTGACGCTCTAGCCCTGTGGTGGTAGCAATGGCCAAGCGCACGGATCTTCGTCCAAGCCTGACTCTCACCAGCGCCATTTGGCTACCGGGATCTCATGCCCCTGCCCCTGTGGAATTAGCGGACCTGACCCAAGCAGGCGACCTACTGGTGTATTGTGAATTGAAGGGCCTCGATGTCCCGATTGATCAGATGACGCTGGCCGTGGCCAATGAGCTCAAAGCCCTGCACGCGACGGTCGGTCGGTTGCCCGGGCGCCACGCCGCGGACTACCGGCCCGCCTACCCGATGACGGCCGAACTCACCGGAGGATCTCATTTCTGGAGTTTCTTCCTGCCGCCGCAAGCTGGGATCAATGAGGGCAATCTCGCGCCCTTCATCCACGACTTGGCCATCCGACATGGCGCCTGCGCCAACACCTTCGCGGCGTTGACCTTCGCCATCGGGCCGACCCTCTCGGGGGTCAGCCCTTTCTTCGGGCTCTCGCGGATTCGCGCCACCGCTCGTCCGCAGTTGGCCGCCCGGCAGTTGGCCGCCATCGCCCTTGTTCAGGCGGCCTTGCGGACGGACATAGACCGGCATCTCGCCCTCGATGTGGCCGCAGGAACCCAACGCCATCCCGAATTGGTGCGCGAGATCTACACCGAGTCCTCGCCCTTGGCCTGCGCCATGTTGATGGAGATGCTGAAGTCCACCCAGAAGAACGACCGCACCGACCGGACGGGTTTCCGCAATAAGCAGACACTGGACTTCGAAGAGGTGCCGCACAAGGAGATGAGGGCGGCGGGCGCGGCGCTGGAAGCCGCCGGCTGGCTCGAGGGCTTCCGCTTCAACGACCCATATCAAAAGAAGTTGTTCAGCGCCGTCCGGGGTGCCAAACTGCGCAAACTCCTGCCCAAGGATCTCCTGAACCTCTGGTAGGCTCCCAGATTTTCTTGACCTTTGCGCTCGCGCGCGGCCTGTGCTACTCTGTGATGAAGAATTCATGGGATAGGAGTGTCGGAGACTTGCCAGATATGCGACCCATCATGATTCTCGCCTACGCGGAAAGCTTGGCGTGAGATGAGCGCCCGCACGCCCGATCGGCGCCCCGTTATGGTCCTGGATTGCGTGTCTGTGATCGGCAAAGGCTACCACGATCGCCGCTATGCCTCTACCTACGAGAGTCAGTTCCACACCGGCGACTACGCGCTCGCCTTCACCGTGCGCCACGCCACCGACGCGTTGCGTGTGGCGCTGGAGGCGCAAGTCCGGGAACTCCACGTCTCCCGGCCGCGACACCTTGAGAAGCTCAGCGTCCTGCTCGGACGCAAGCGCTCTGGCCCGGTTGAGGCCATCCGGGTCACCCGCCACCACGGTTACTCCGACTACGAGGCCTGGCGGATCTGCCTGCCCCGCGATCCGCGCTTGGCAGGGGTTGGCTTGGCCGCCTTATGCCAGGGCTGGGCGGGCCGCTATGACATCCGAGTGAACACCCTGCGCGCCCTCAACCACGCGACCTGGTCAGCGAGGCGTGCCGTCGCCCCGACACCCAAGGCGACCAGGGACAACCCCGAGAGCTTGGGCCACGAGACCTTGCCCGCCATCGCTGCGGTCCAGGCCATCTGGGCGGCCGAACTTGATAAGTACTTGGCCCTCGACGTCGCCAGTGATACCTGCCGCCATCCCGAGCTGGTGCGCGAGCTGCATCTGGGACGCACACCATTGGAGTTCGCCCTATTGAGCCGCGTCATGCGTCAGCAGACGTGGCGCAAGTCCAATCCTGGTATGCGCCTCTTGCCGCGTCTGGCCCCCAACGAAGAGTTCGCGGCGGCGGGTAAGACCCTCGAGTCGGCCGGCTGGCTGGAGGACTACCACTTCGACTTTGCCACCACCGGTTTCCGAGCGCGCCCAGGCGCCAAGATGCGCAAACTCCAGGCACGCGACCTGTTGGACTTCTAACGATGGCCGACCCGCGACCGCTGCTGATTCTGCGCAAAGTCCAACAGATCGAGCACGCCTTCCCTGAGCTCGCGCTGCCCGGCGAAGTCGGGGACCTGACCCTGCGCTTCGAGGTGCGCGGCGGTGACGCGGCTCATTTGCGCGCCGCCTATGGGGCCACCGACGCGCAGATCCGGGCCCTGTATCGCCCAGCGCACCAGGCTTTTGTCACGCCCATGCGCCGCGACTATCGATCTTCCACCAGGAGCTGGACCGCCCTTATCCCAAGCAGCCACCAGCTCGCCGACCGGGACATAGCCCCATTCTGCCATCAGCTCAGCGCCGGAGCCGGAGCCCGGATGCGGTCCTTCCGCGCCCTCGACTTCCTCACCGACCACGCCCTGGTCGGCAACTCCGCCTACACGCCCCTCAGGTGGGGACCGCCGGATCAGGCCCTGGCCAACATAGCCCGCCGGCAGGGCGTTTGGGCGCAGGATCTGGATGCCTATCTCGCACTCGACGTGGCCGCAGGCGGCCAGGATCAGGCAAGACTGGTCCGCGAACTGAACATCGAGACCACGCCATTAGAATTCGCCCTGTTGCGCGTCATCCTGACCGCGGGCTACAACAACTACCCCACCCATCCCGAGCAGACCGTCTTTAGTCAGCACCTGAGCCCGCTCAATTTCGACGCACTGCCCTATCCACAGATGATCGCAGCAGGGGCGCGGCTCGAGGCATCTAGCTGGCTCGAGCGCTTCAGCTACGACAAGGCCAGGAGCTCCTTCGTGGCCAACCGCGGGTCCAAGGCGCGCAAGCTCTCGAGCGTCGATCCGCTCGAGCTCTGGTAGGCGCACCTACGGCAGACTGATGAGCGCGACATGACCTGTCGTCCGGCCCAAGAGTGGTGTTGCGAAACAACGCTCTATCGCAAATTAGACTCTTTTAGGGCTGGACAAACCATTGGTCCCACCTAGGATACGGTACTTTCCGTCCAAGAGGGTCCTGATGCGCAACGCCGAAGAGATCGAAATCGCCAAGCCCAGAGGCTTGCGCCGGGTCCTGGCGGCAGCCAGGAAGCCATTCCGGCTCTGGGCGCTCTTTGTTCTACACCAGGCCGCAAGCGCATCGGCGAAGGCCCGCCAAACTTCGACGGCCACCAAGCAAGCGTTCCGGAGCTTGGGGGCCAAGGCCTCGCTTCAAGTGGCAAGCGCGGCTGCGAAGGCGCATCGGGCTTTGCGCGCCTCGGTCCTTGCGCTCCGGGCTTTCTGGTCCCGCGTCAATGAGCTGGCGCGAACTGGGGTTCGCAAGGCGGCCCATGTCCTGGCCGCAGTCAACAGGGGCCTTGTGGTCTTGGCGGCAGCGATCCGCGCTCTGGTTATGAGGGCGATCGAGAAGGCGGATCATATCCTGGCCGCAGTCAAGAGGGGCCTTGCGGTCTTGGTGGCAGCGATCCGCTCTCGGGTTATGAGGGCAATCGAGAAGGCAGGTCTTATCCTGGCCGCAGCCGAGAGGGGCCTTATCACCCTGGTGGTGACGATCGGGGCCCGAGTCTTTGCCTTGGCCAAGCAGGCCTGGCATCTGGTGAGCGCGCTCAACAAGTTGCGCCGAGCCCTGGTGTGTCGGGCGACCAATCTCCTGGGATCCCATGTCCTGATCTACCTGCTCTACCCCAAGTGCCTGGCCGGCCACGACTGGATGCATAACGGCAGCTCCTCGGACTGGGCGCGCTGCCTGCGCTGCAACGCCTACCAGACCTGTCCGCCCGACTGCCATCAGCGCGCGAGGACGACCACTCGTGCGCGACGCCATCTGTCAGACCTGGTCGACTCGGCCTCCGAGCTCTAGACCGTTTAAGCTCTATTGACAGGCGCTGGTTGCCAGACTATCCTCGGCGGCCTAATCCTATCTCGACCACCGACCTGCCAGACTTGTCCTTTAAGGAGCACGCGATGAAGACCGATCCCCGGTTCATGACCGAATCCGAGCGTGAGCTCGAGATCATCAAGATCCAGAAGGGTCTTGTCCGTCTGTGTTTCTGGCTCCCGACATTCATAGGAACACCGTTATTGGTTCTGTCCGGCTGGTTTGTCACCTTCCCCTACTTGATCCTGGCGGGGGTGCCAATCCTGATCGCCCTGATCCTCAGTATAACCATCGGTTCGGTTATCGGTTTTCTCTTCCTACGCTGGGAATTCCGCAGTTATCGAGCTGATCTGCGCCGCATCGAGGCCGCGCATTAGGCGCTTGTTCAGATAATCCGGCACAACCCGCCGTGGCGTGAACATTTGTCCACTTTTCATACCTAAAATGAAGTCGACGTTGGCTTTTTGTGCGAAAAAAGACCTTGTCGACTTATCTTCTCAAGGTCCGTGTCGACGGCTAGAAATGGCGCAGACTTGACGGATTGCGCGGCCCGCCACAGATAGAGCCCATGGAGAGCGTGCCCCACACCCCAACTCCGCCCAAGCCGCGAAACCGCCCCACCGGCGAGCGCGGGGTTGAAACGACGCCGGCAGTCATCGTCGAGCTCATGTTGGCCCTGGCCGGGCTGGAAAATAGCACAACCGTGCTCGATGCGGCGCTTGGCAAAGGCGAGTTCCTCGATGCGCTGGCGAACATAAAGCCTGCGCCGGCGAGTGTGACCGCGTATTCGCCCGACCGGGCTGCCGTTTTCGCGGCACGGGACCGCCATCCCGCCTTCACCATTGAGCGCCGTGACTTCCTGCGCACCAACCGCAGCCCCACTTTTGACCTGGCTATTGGCCGTCCGCCGTATGTCTCCTGGTCGGACATCCCCGAGGCCACCCGCGCTGTCCTGACTGGGCGCCCCTTCTGGCATTCAATCGCCAATGGCGACTGGGATCTGCTCTACGCCTCGTTGATCTGGCAGGCCGAACGGCTCAAGGCCGGCGGCCGCCTTGTGGTCCTCACCCCATCGACTTGGCTCACCGCCTCTGGCGCTTCGGAGCTGCGCCGCTACTTGGTGGCCCAGGGGGTCGTGGAGACCATCATCTCCTTTGGCCCGCTGGGTCTTTTTGGTGAAGCCTCCCCGCCCATCGTGCTGATCTGGCGCAAGGGCCCCGTCACCCCCGCGGAGGCGCGCCGAAAGGTGCGGGTGCTCGAGGTGACCGACCGGGCCCTGGACTTGGCCGCCAGCTCGAGCGCCATGCTGGCCGACCTGGACAAGATCACCCTCGATCGCGCCTATGAGCGCGCCCGCGCCGGTTTCCGCGCTTACAACCGCCGTCCTTTCGAGGCTGAGAGTATCTGGTATCTGGCCACGCCCAAGGAGGAGGCAGCGGTGCGGGCCCTCGAGGAGAGCGCGGCCGCCCATGTCTCGGAGGTGGCTGAAATCAGCGTGGGTCCGGTGTCCGGCTCCAATGAGGCTTTTGCCCTGACGCCCGAGGAGGCCGCCGCTCTGCCCCGGGGCGAGCAGCCACTGATCCGCCATTTCGTGCGCGCCGAGCATTGCCGCCGCTGGGCGGTGTCGGGGGTCGCCCCCTACATCTTCGCCGACGACATCACCGATGTGGAGACTTTTGAGCGCCGCTACCCGGCCATCTACGCCCACCTGGTCCGCTACCGGAGCGCCCTGGAGACACGCTACCTGCCCAACAACCGGCGCTGGTGGGACTGGGCCACCGTCCGCGGGCTCTCAGGCGCAGGAGCCTCCACGAGCCCACAGGAGCCACGTGGCCGCATCTTTGTCCCGGGGATTGATCGCAACCCCATGTCGCGCTATTCCTTCTCAGATGAGCCCCTGGTAGGCCTGGGCGATGTGCTGACCATCACGCCACGCCCGAGCATGCGTGAGGATCCCCGCTATCTTTTGGCCTGGCTCAATTCCGCCCTGGTCGAGCAGTGGTACCGCATCAAGGGCGGGCGGGTCGGCACCCGCATCCGCTACAGCCAGAGCCAGGTTAGCTCCATCCCCTATCGCCCCATCGACCGCGCCAAGCCCGCCGAAATCAAGATCCATGACGAGATCGTGCGCCTGACCGGAGAGCTGCTGAGCGGGACCGATGGGGAGAAGCGGGTAGAAGCCGAGCGCCAGATCAACCAACTCATTAGCCGTCTGCTCACGCCGGCGGCGCGCTAATCGCGCGAGCGCCACATCAGCCAGTTGATCAGATGGCTTCTCAACACCTTTGGCCCGTTGACCTCTTGCTAATTCAGAGCGCCTGCCCAGTATTCTGGGCATGACCACCTCGAGCTCCCTGCTGCGCCGGACGGCCTTCGCCGCCCTGGTCTTCGGCCTGATCCTGGCCCTGGACTGGGGCTCCAAGTTCTGGGCGCTCCATTACTTGCCCCCCTTGCTGGGACCAGGCGCTGCGGCGCGCCCGGCAGGCGGCCCCTTCTTGGCCTGGGCGCTCAACCCCAACCTGGAGGGCGGGCTGTCGGCCTTGCGCCCGCTGGGCGGAATCCTGTTGGTGGGCACGCTCGGGGCCAGCTTTCTCTTCCTGAATTGGGGCCGTGGCATCTTGCCATTGGTCGGGGTGGGCTTGCTCTGGGCGAACATCGCTGGCAATGGTCTGGAGATGGCCTGGACCGGCAATGTGGTCGATTTCCTGGGTCTGGTGCTGCCGAGCCGGCAGCTGCTCATCGTGAATCTCGCCGATCTCACCGCGATCGCCACGTTCGCCTGTCTGGGCATCTGCTCCATCTGGTCCTCACGCTTTGGCTGGATTGAGCCGCTGGACTTCTCGCGCCTGTCTCGTCGCCCGAGCCGCTGACTCACAGACAAGAAACGGGCCTCCGCGAGGGAGGCCCGGCGATCTTCTGATCTGTAAGTGAGCGCCCTTAGAGCCGCTTCATGGCCTTGACGAAGTCCTCGCGCTCGGAGCGGGAGAACATGCCGGTCAGGTCGTCGAAGAACTCGCGGAACTGGCGCCAGAGCATGCGCTTGGTCACTTCACCCGACAGAGCGGTGTCGCCGCCATTCTTGACCGACTGGGCGACGATGGCCTCGATGTACTTACCGGCCTTGGCCCGGCTCTCCTCGGAAAGCTCCCGGTGATTGGTCTTCCAATCCTCTAGGAAGACCGGCAGAGTCCCTTGCGCGGGGCGGGTGGCGGTGGTGGTGCTCATTGCTCAAATCTCCTTGGAGGGAAGGCGGTCGTCGGTTGTCTCGGTTCTCATATCTTACCGCACCTGTCAAGAATTGGCAAGCTTCTTGGTAGAAGCGCAACCTATCTGCAACCGATTTAGCCGTAGATCAATCCATGTAGACGATCAGCGAAACGCCCAGGACAACGATCACCAGGGCCATGGCGCCGACCGCGCCGAGGACAAAGGAGGCGGGGTCGAGATGGAGGGCGACGATGCCCAGAGCCATGGTGACCAAGCCAAGCAGCACGGTGATCAGCACGACACTCCGGCGGATGGCCCCACGCTCATAGCGCCAGAACCACTGCGAAAGCTGCTCCAAGATAGCGCTCACTTCTCCTCCGGGAAAAGGTGGAGGCACACAAAATTGGTCGCCCCCAAGACCACGGCCAAAAAGGCAGTGGCGACCAGGCAGGGGAAGACCCAGAAGCCCAAGGCCAACGCGACTGCGCTCATGCCCGCCCCGATGATCAGGCACATCAGGACCACTAGGGCCGTGCGGGCGAGCGGGGAGCCCTCGTTGATAATCTTGGTGATCTGGGCGGGCATGTGCATCTCTCCGGGTGAGGCTGTTCGACGCGCTCGATTATAGGCCCAGGATCCGCGTTTGTCCAGAGGTGATCAATAACGACGGCGACCGCCCGCTGGTGCGCCCAGCGCATCGTACCAAGCGTCGATCTCAGCCCGCACAGCGTCGTCCACGATCTCATAGACTGGGCCAGCCCGGAAAAGGCCGCCATGGCCGAAAGCCACCTCCGCCTGCCGGTGGGCGGCGGCAATGGCCTTGCGCTTGTCGTGGAGATCGGCCGAGGTGAAGTCGGCCATATTGCGCACGCCCCGGATGGAGTAGGTATACCTGACAATCATCGCTGGCTCCCAAAGTATAGTGACGCACGAAGCTCAGAGCCAATCATCGAGAACGGATCCTACAAAGCAAACAAACCGGCCCCCGAGGGCACCGGGCACGCGGCAAAGGCCATACGATCGGAGATCTTGGTTGCCGCGCTGGCGCGCACCACCAGATCGCAGCCAGCATTGGCGCAACTGGCCTTCAAGGTATTGGGCGCGCAATCGGCGGCCTCGCGGGTGCCCACCGGGCCCCAGGCGGACAAGCGGTGGCCACCGGCGGTGGCGGCTATCTTGACCGTCTGGAAGGCGGGCGCCTCAGTGATGTAGTTGCTCATAATGATCACCTCTTGGTCCGTTCTGGGCGAACGGGATCTTCTTTCGGAGCTGCCATCTTCGGCGGATTCTGCGATCAGTCAAATTTGGAAAGGGCTCGACAAGAGTGGCGACGCTATGCTACAATAAAAGGCAATTCATTCTGTGCGGAGACGGGGCAAGCAAATTGGCAGGTTGAGCTCCTATGCGTGATTGGTTTGACAAACCCCAGCTTTGCTTTTAGGTCCACTTAGGAGGCGTTTATCATCATGACCCACCGCAAACTCTCCGGCGTATTCTTGGCTTTGGTGGCCGCTCTGGCCTTAGCTCTGCCGATCTCGATGGCGGTGGGCGTACCCGCAGTTAAGGCTGATGCGAGCGTTGGGGCGGCTTATGTCCCCTACGGACCCATGCGCTTCGTGGATACCCGTTTCAACAACGGCATCAGCGGCAAGCTCCCGGCCTTCTCGTCCCGGACATTCCAGGTGGCCGGACTGCGGGGCATCCCGGTCAACGCGGTGGCGGTCACTGGCAACCTGGTGGCGGTCAACCAGGTCTCGAGCGGCTATCTCGCCCTGACGACCACGCCCAACGACCACCCCGGCACCTCCTCGCTCAACTACCCCGCCGGCGACATCCGGGCCAACGGCGATTACGCCCCCTTGAGCCCAACAGGCACCTTGTCCATCATGAGCATGACCACCACCGACGTGGTTTATGACATCACCGGCTATTTCGTGACTTCGGGCGGCGCCACTTGGGTGCCTCTGGCCCCCACGCGCTTCCTGGACTCCCGCCTGGGCGGGGCCGCCGCCAAATTCAAGCACGATGTTCCCCAGACATTGCAGATCGCCGGCGTTCATGGCATCCCCGCTAACGCGGTGGCGGTAAGTGCCAACATAGCCGTGGTCAACCAGACCGCGGGCGGCTATGTGGCAGTCACCGCCACCCCGACCACGACTCCCGGCACCTCCACCATCAACTTCCCCGTCGGCGACATCCGGGCCAACAACCTGACCGCGCCCTTGGGGCCCGATGGCTCGATTGCCATGGTCTTCATGAGTTATGCGGGCACCAGCACCGATGTCGTGGTCGATGTGACCGGCTATTTCCTACCCGATGCCAGCGGCGCCCTGTATTATCCGGTGGGCCCCAACCGCATTGCCGACTCGCGCTATAACAACGGCATCAACGGACCGGTCTCGACCGGTACCAGCGTTACCCTGGCAGTCCTGGGCCCGACCAGCGGTGTAGGCGCCAATGCGCTGGCAGTGACCGGCAACTTGGCCGTGACCGGCGGGCAGGGCGGCTGGGCGGCCGTGACGCCGTCGGCCTTCATCCCCAACGGCTTCTCCACTATCAACTTCCCCGTAGGCGACACCCGGGCCAACGGTTTTGTCGTCGCGCTGAGCCAAGGGACCTTGGGCATCAGCTTCATGGGCTCGGGCACCACCCAGATCGTCGTTGACATCAACGGTTATTTCGCCGGCGGCACCACCCCTGCGCCGGTCCGCCCCACTTTCTCGGGCATGAGTCTGTACCGCTATAGTGCCTGGAGCCACCAGGCCACCCAGACCTGGTGCACTGGGGCCTCGACCCAGATGATGATCAACCTGGTCTATGGCAACTCTGACCACGCCAGCTCCAGTCAGAGCGCTTATGTCACTTACGCCTACTACCACAGCCGATACGTCGCCCGGGCCGGCGCGGAAATCGACGGCTGGGCCAACGCCCTGACCTACTACGGGGCGGGGACCTACACCGTCGGCGCCTACGCCAGCCCAGATATTGCCCTTAAGGCAGCGGCCACGCGTATGCGCATCACTGGCAAGCCGGTCGGCCTGGTGGTCATGGAAGGTCATCATGCCTGGGTCATGGCGGGTTTCACCAGCACCGGCGATGATCCGGCCGTGAGCCAGAACTTCACCCTGACGAGCGTCATCATCATGGCCCCGGACTACGGTTCCATCAGCTATGACCCCTATCCGGGCAGCGCCGAATCTCTGGCCTACATGCGGACCAAGCTCACCGGCTACACCGACGACTATCCCACCATCTGGGATCACCAGTTCGCCATCATTCAACCGTAATCCCGACCGGCCAAAAGGCGGCGTCCAATGACCAGCCATAAGCCTTCTTGTCTCTTCGCCCTGTTATTGCTCACTTCGAGCCTGGTACTGGGCTGGTCGGCGGCCGTCCCCGCACCGGCCGCTGCCGCGACCGGTGGCGTTGGCTCCACCTATGTCCCCCTCGCGCCCACTCGGCTGCTCGACACTCGTTATGGCATTGGTCTGTCGGGGGTTTTTGGGGTTCATGCCGCCCGGACCTTCCAAGTCACGGGCCTCGCCAGCGTCGCCATTCCAAGCTCTGCCACCGCGGTGACCGGCAACCTGACCGTGACTCAACAGACCAGCAATGGCTATCTTTTCATCGGCCCGAACCCGGTGGATCAACCCACGAGCTCGACCCTCAACTTCCCGCGCGGTGATGACAGGGCCAACGCCGTCACCGTCGCCTTGGGTGCCGGAGGCACGCTCTCGATCACCTTTGTGGCTCCCACTTATGGCCAGACCGCCCAGGTCATCTTCGACGTGAGCGGCTATTTTGTGCCTGACACCAGCGGCGCCACCTATGTGCCGCTCACCCCGGCGAGGCTGCTTGACACCCGCGTTGGCACCGGCTTATCCGGGTTCTTCTCCGCCAGCTTGGCGCGGACCTTCCAGGTCGCAGGACTGGGTGGGGTACCGGCAGACGCTACCGCAGTGACCGGTAACCTTACGGTTACCCAGCAGACCAGCAATGGCTATCTGTATGTCGGCCCGTACCCCATGAACCAGCCCACTAGTTCGACCCTCAACTTCCCCCGCACCGACGACCGGGCCAATGGCGTGGCGGTGCCGTTAGGGGCCGGGGGCACCCTGTCGGTCACCTTCATCGCGGGCGGGGCCGGACCTACTGCCCAGGTCATCTTCGACGTCACCGGCTACTTCATCCCAGGTGCGGGTGGCGCCTCGTTCTATCCCATCGCGCCTGAGCGCGCGGCGGACGCCCGTATCAACGTGGGTATAAATGGCCCGGTCTCCTCCGGCGAGCCGGTGACTCTGGCGGTGGCAGGGCCTGGTATGCCAGTGCCCACCGGTGCCCAGGCCGTCACTGGCAACGTCACCATCACGCAGCAGAAGGCCAACGGCTGGGTGGCCGTCACCCCTTATGGCGTCGTGCCGCCCACCTCAACCCTCAACTTCCCGCTGGGCGACGATCGGGCCAATGAGTTCATCAGCGCCCTGTCCACCGTTGGCACCCTGGGGGTGACTTACGCCACCGCGACGATGAGCACGGGGGAGATCATCGTGGATATCAGCGGCTACTTCGCTGGTGGCTCTTTCACTCTGCCGGGCGCACCAGCCTTTGGCGGTATGAATTTGTACCGCGCCAGCGCTTGGAGCCACCAGGCTACCCAGACCTGGTGCACCGGGGCCTCGACCCAGATGATGCTCAACCTCATCGGTGGCGGCTCCGACCACGCCAGCGCCAACCAGGGCGCCTATGTCACTTACGCCTACTACCACAGCCGATACGTGGCCCGCGCCGGGGCGGAAATCGACGGCTGGGCCAACGCTCTGACCGCCTATGGCGCTGGGGTCTATGCCGTCGGCGCCTACTCTTCCCCGGACATCGCGCTGCGGGCGGCGGCCACTCGTATGCGCATCACCGGCAAGCCGGTCGGTCTGGTGGTCATGGAGGGCCACCACGCCTGGGTCATGGCGGGCTTTACCAGCACCGGCGACGATCCGGCGACGAGTGCGAACTTCACCCTGACGAGTGTCATCATCATGGCCCCGGACTACGGGACCATCAGCTACGACCCGGCCCCAGGCTATGCCGGCTCGCTGGCTTACATGCGAACCAAGCTCACCGGCTACACCGACGACTTCCCCACCATCTGGGACCACCAGTTCGCCATCATCGCGCCATAAAGAGGTCGACCATGGAGCTCACGACACACGATCTGTGCTCGTAGGCGAAGCCGAAGAGCACCTCTGGTGCCCCGCCCACGAGAAGATGCATCGAGCCGAGATCGGTTGCCCGCAGAGTGCCCACGTCCGCCATCGCGCG
>Ga0182027_10011801_pt1 | contig 12308 bp, 8 predicted proteins | sample 712E1DmetaG_FD_121300 | JGI IMG/M metagenome (GOLD analysis project Ga0182027, IMG submission 121300) | Permafrost microbial communities from Stordalen Mire, Sweden - 712E1D metaG (Illumina Assembly) | ecosystem: Environmental > Terrestrial > Soil > Wetlands > Permafrost | place: Sweden...
GCTCCAGCCCATGAAGAACGGATTTGCGCTGCTGGTGTTGGTGAACAACACACCTCCGGTATTGTGCGCCATACCGATGCTGGCCGTCCCGGTGAAATACTGCACCGTCCGGACGTCGTTGGAGTCGGTCACCAGCGCGTGAACGCCGATGTTGGCCGGGGCCAGGAACGCCTGGCGGTTGGTCGGGTACCAAAAACTGACGGCAAACGGCACGTTGGGCGGCGGCGGGGGGTTGGTGACGCTGATGGTCACCGGCGCGGAAGTGGCTGTGTTGCTTGCGATGTCCGTCGCGACCGCCGTCAAGGTGTAAGTGCCCGCCGGGACATTGCTCCAAACCATGTAGAACGGACTCCTGGTAGTACCGGCGGGGTTGCCCAATAGCGTCCCCCCGCTATTGGTCACGATGCCAATGCCGGCCGACTCGGAGAAATACTGGACCGTCTGGACAACGTTGGAGTCGCTAACCGCCGCGTAAAGGGCGATGTTGGCCGGAGCCAGGAACGCCTGGCCGTTGCTCGGATACAAAAAACTGACGTTCAAAGGCGGCGACTGGGCGTGGACGACATTGCTGCCGAGGCTTAAAAGACACGCGCAGGGTAATAGAACTCGAAGGATCCGAAACGAAGAAATCACTTTCATACGTTCTTTTGGTTAAAAAACACACCTTTCATGATTAGTCTATCTTACGTGAACGCGCCGAGTTGTCAAGGCCGAAATGATGCCGTGGCGCAGGACAGAAAGGGTAGGGCGTCCCGATTCTGAATCGGGAGCCGCCCAAGATTCAGGGCAGAGCCGCAGCTCTGCCCTACCGGGAAGGGGAAGAATTCTGGCGTGCGGGGAATAGGCGCGCCGGAGAATAGCCGCTACTGGCGCTCGGCCAGGTGCAGGTCGCGAATCCAGATATTGCGGTATCGCACCGGGTTGGCGTTGTGGTTCTGCAATTCCACGAAGACTTCCGGGGCGTGCTGGACGTACTTGGCGACCCCCCGATAGGCCACGCCGCCGCCAATGCCGTCGGTGCTCCCGATGTACTCGGTCTTGTGTTGAATGACCAACCCGTTGTGCAGGACGGTGATGCAGGCTTTCTGGACCAGTTCATTCTGGGCGTTCCAGCGCGGGGCTTCAAAGATGATGTCGTAGGTCTGCCATTCGCCCGGCGGCTTGCTGGCATTGACCAACGGAGGCATCTGGCCGTACAACGCGCCCGCCTGGCCGTCGGCGTAGGTCTTGTCGTGGTAGGAATCGAGGACCTGGATCTCGTACATATTGTTGATGAGAATCCCGCTGTTGCCGCGGCTCTGGCCGTGCAGGTTGCCGGGCGGATTCGGCTCCGAAAATTCAACGTGCAGTTGGAAATCGGACCACTTCCCCTTGGTGCGGATATCGTTGCCGTTGGGCGGCACGACTTCCATGTAACCGTCCTGCACCTTCCAGTTCGCGGCCTGTCCCCGCGTGTTTTGCCATTTCGAGAGGTCCTTGCCGTCAAAGAGCACCTCGGCATCCGAGGGCGCCGGAGCGCCCTGGCTGAAGGTCGCCCCCGGCGTGACGACATCCGGTTGCGGGCGGTCGGCGTCATGCTGATACCATTTGCTGCCCGGGGCGATCAAGTGATCCTTGAAGCCTTCAATCCGCTCCGCGGGAGGAGCGGCATTCTGGGCGGGAGTGGAATAGGAAGTCATGGCCAGGACAGCCAGAAACGCGAGAGTGCGGGCGGGAGCGCCCGTGTCATTTTGCATAAGAATTTTGGATTTCATAAGGCGGCAGTTTGCCCGGTTCCTTGCGCCAATGCCAGCGGAAAATTTGCGGGGGGGGGCGAAGGTCACTTTTCCGGTTCTCACTCTTGATGTTGAAGTCCCAAGCCGGCAACATGCCGGCGCTCCGAACCCGAAAGCGTGAAATATTGGGGTTAAGGGGCCGTTTTTTAAGCGGAACCGCGCCCGGAACCGGTGGAAAAGCGGATTCGCGCATGGCAATTCCCGCAAAAGATTTGACAAGATATGAGAAGCCGCGCCGGGCACTGTCGTTATAGTCTCACCCACGATGTTCCAAGAAGTTAACAATGATGTTGACAATTTTCGTCCAGACTAACGCAAGCCCATGACGCTATGAGCCAAACCACCGAATTCTTGTTGTCGCAGGCGGATATTCCCAAGCAGTGGTACAATCTGCTGGCCGATTTTCCCGAACCGCTTCCGCCGCCGCTGCATCCGGGCACCAAGGAGCCGGTGTCCTTGGAGATGATGACGCAGATTTTCCCCGAGAACCTGGTCCGGCAGGAAATGTGCCCGGACCCGTGGGTGGAAATCCCGGAGCCGGTGCGCGAGGTCTATGCGCTGTGGCGTCCAACGCCGCTGTTGCGGGCGGTGCGGCTGGAGCGGGCGCTGAAAACCTCGGCGCACATCTACTACAAGTACGAGGGCACCAGTCCCGCGGGCAGCCACAAGGTCAATACTTCGGTTCCGCAGGCTTTCTTCAACAAGGAGGCCGGCACCAAGAGGCTGGCGACGGAAACCGGGGCGGGCCAATGGGGATCCTCCCTCGCGCTGGCGTGCAAGTTGTTTGGGCTGGAGTGCAATGTGTATATGGTCAAGGTCAGCTACCAGCAAAAGCCGTATCGCCGGATGCTGATGCACACCTGGGGCGCCACGGTTCATCCCAGCCCCAGCGACCAGACCGCCTTCGGCCGCAAAATGCTGGCCGAGGACCCGCATTGCCCCGGAAGCCTGGGCATTGCCATCAGCGAAGCCATCGAGGATACGGCGACGCATCCGAACACCAAGTATTCGCTGGGCAGCGTGCTGAACCACGTTTGCATGCACCAGACGGTGATCGGCCAGGAAGCGATCCGGCAGATGGAAATGGCGGGCGAGGAGCCGGAATCCATCTATGCCTGCGCGGGCGGCGGCAGCAATTTCTCGGGCATGGCCTTCCCGTTCCTGCAAAGGAAAATCAAGCACAAGAAGAATTACCGCATCGTGGCCGTCGAACCCTCCGCCTGCCCGTCGCTGACGAAAGGCGAGTTGCGCTACGATTTTGGCGACACGGCGGGGACGACGCCGCTGCTGATGATGTACACGCTGGGGCACGAGTTCATGCCGCCGCCGATCCATGCGGGCGGCCTGCGCTATCACGGCATGTCGCCGATGGTGAGCCACGCCTTCAAGCTGGGGCTGATCGAAGCGCAGGCAGTCCACCAGACCAAGGTGTTTGAGGCCGGGGTCCTGTTCGCGCGCACGGAAGGGATCGTGCCCGCGCCGGAATCGGCCCATGCCATCGCGGCGGTGATCGCCGAGGCGGAGCAGGCGCGCGAGGCGGGAAGGAAGCGCGTGATCCTGTTCAATCTTTCCGGCCACGGGCTGCTCGACCTGAGCGCCTACGAAACCTACCTGCTCGGCAATATCCAGGATGTCTAAAAAAATAACAGTCAACCCTAAACAAAATCCAATGAAAAAACAGTTCATTCGCAGTCTCCTCGCCGTTGCGCTGGCGGCCGTTCCCGGCGCGCTCCAAGCCCAACCCGACGCCCATTACGTTCCCGGCATTGAGGGAATCTTGTGCGCCACGCTCCCGCCGCCCGGCTTTTATTTCCGGGACTACAACGTGTTCTATCAGGCCGGCCAGCTCAATAACGGGGCCGGCAACCAAATCCCGGGCACATTCCAGGCCATCACGTACGCCAACGTGCCCCGCGCGATCTGGATCACCGACGCGAAATTCCTCGGCGGCTACGTCGGCGGGGATGTCGTGGTTCCGCTGATCTACAACAACCTGCAAATGAATGTGGCCAACTTCCCCGTTCCCCACGCTACCACCCTCTACCGCAGCAGCACTTTTGGACTCGGCGATATCTATGTCGAGGGCACCCTTTCGTGGCATCCGGGTCAATTCGACATCGGGGCGGCGCTCGGCCTCAATATGCCAACGGGCGCTTCAGGCAAACTGACCTCGGCCGGCTTGGGCTATTGGGGGCCGCAATTCACGCTCGGAGCGACCTATTACCTCGACTCCGCCAAGACCTGGGCGATTTCGGCCCTGAACCGGTATGAGATCAACTCCGCGGATCGCGACGACAAGGCTTTCGACGTCACCCCAGGGCAGGCATGGACTCTGGAATACGGCGTCAGCAAGACCCTCAAGGACGTCTGCCCGGCCATCAAGAAGATGGAATTGGGCGTGGTGGGTTATTACCAGCAGCGGATCACGAAGAGCACGGGAGACGAACCGTACGCGGGGCTTCTGTTCCCTTACAGCCGGGTGGCGGCGGCCGGCCCCGAGATCAACGTTGACTTCCCATTCTGTACGACCTCGATCCGGTATAACTATGAGTTCATGGCGGATAACCGCGCGCAAGGACAAACCGTGACGCTGACGCTCACAAAGAGATTCTAATTGCCGGCAGATCACGAGACGCTTTCACCGGGCTGGCTGCGCCCTCCGGCAGCCCGGTGGAGCTTTCTTTCGGTGTAGCGTCGAGCCTGCGGCTCGACACCGGCGTTTGGGTGGCAATTGACAATTTGTAACTAAAAATTTGTAACTATTCAGGTAGGGACGCCTCGCCGAGGCGTCCGAAGGGCGATCCCGATCCGGCATCGGGGAGAGCCTCGCCAGCCCACGACGGTGACAAGAGTGCGACGGTCATAGACCGCCGCTACAGGGTTCATTGGAAACCCCCAACCACCACAAGTGGCGCATTGTGCCAAGGCACCCGCAACATGTTGGATGAAATCACTTCTGCCATGCGTCCCATTCATCCCATTCTTCCCATTCTTCCCATGCCTCCCATGAGTCCCTTCCAGCTTCCTTGGCAGCCTCGCCCTGCCATTCCCTGCCGTCGTTGACGCGTGCCCGTTGGGGACCAGTCTTGGAAGGCTGGAAGCCTGCGACCCAGCGGATTTGGAAATCTGCGCCACACTTGGAAGATCGCCCCACCCAATTTTGGTCTTCTAAATCACAAGAAATGGTTAGCCAGTCACCCGTTGTCATGTTCTACTTGTGGCATGATTGCTGGCAGTCATTGCGCAAAAAAGGGGCAGGCCTTCCTGCCCGAAAATGTCGCATCCTGTTCTGTATGGGCCAGGCTCATGGCCAGGCTGCGCACATCAACCCAGGCCGCCATCGCGACTCATGCGCCTCTGGGTTACGAGGATGAGACCGGATTCCATCTCGGGGTGGAACCACCCCGCCCGCCAACCGCTCCCGATCCCCGCGATTCAGCAATGTTGTAGATTCCCCTTCCGGCTCTCCTGAAATGGGCAATAAACAGGCAGTTCTTGTGCTCTGCCTGGCGTAAGGAGCCGTGAATGTTCTTTGAAAAAATTGGTGTGTCGAGGAACCAAAAGTGGTATTTTCAACCTAATGCTGACTCGGTTAAAAGTGTCCGGATTCAAGAACTTGGTGGATGTGGATGTTTATTTTGGGCCGTTCACCTGCATCGCCGGCGCCAATGGCGTGGGCAAGTCCAATCTCTTTGATGCAATCCTTTTCCTCAGCGCGTTGGCCGACCGGACAGTGGCTGAAGCGGCCCTCGCGGTGCGTGATGAAACACAGCACACGGGCGACGTTCGAAATATCTTTCACCGTTTTGGAGATCAAATTGACTCAACGATGAGTTTTGAGGCAGAGATGATATTGCCCAAACAAGGTCTTGATGATCTTGGCCAGCGTGTCAAGGGATCAGTCACCCTGGTGCGGTATGCGCTTCGACTCGGATGGCGGGAAAATGGTGATGAGCACTCGGATGCAGGGCCGCTTGAGGTCCTGGAGGAAACCCTTGAGCCACTACACGCCGCGGCGGTGCATATTTTCTTTCCTGCAAGCAAGGAGTGGCGCGATTCTGTGTTGCAGGGCAAGCGGACTTCCAAGTTCATTTCCACGGATGAATCGGAAGGGCAACGAGTTGTGCGCGTTCATCAAGATGGCAGATCCGGCCGATTGTTGAAACGCTTGGCTGCGGCATTGCCTCGCACGATGTTGAGTGCTGTTCAGACAGGCGAATATCCCACCGCGCTCATGGTTCGCCGGGAGATGCAATCGTGGCGATTATTGCAGTTGGAAAGTTCCGCGCTGCGCCGCCCGGATGAATTCACGGCGCCGGCGCGAATGGGGGCCGATGGGGCGCACATGGCTGCGACACTCCAACACCTGGCTCGCGGGCCGGCGGCAAATGGCAACGGCAAACAGGATGAAACCAAAGTGAGCGCGGTATATGCGCAGGTGGCCAATCGGTTGGCTGAACTTCTTGAAGATGTTCGTGAAGTCAATATAGACCGTGATGAAACCCGCGAACGATTCACCCTGCAGGTGCGAACACGCGATGGAACGATCCACTCGGCGCGCGATCTTTCGGACGGAACATTGCGCTTTCTGGCTTTGGTGGTGATGGAGTTTGACCGGCATTCCGGCGGATTGGTTTGCCTCGAAGAACCGGAAAACGGGATACACCCCAAACGCATTCCTGTGATGCTTCAATTGCTCCAGGATATAGCCACCGACACCGACGATCCGTGTGATGAGGGGAATCCCCTTCGACAAGTGATTGTCAATACGCATTCTCCACTGGTCTTTCAGCAAGTTCAGGATGATTCCGTGCTTTTGGCTGAACTTGTCGAAGGCGTAACCCCGGCGTCCGATCATGGTGAAGAAAGTCCGGTTCGATTTCCCAAGCTGCAATTCAGTTGTCTTGATTGGACGTGGCGACAGGAGAAAATCAAGCCTCATAGGGTAACTGCCAAGGGAACCCTGCTGGCCTATCTAAACCCCTCAGCTTCGGAACGCGACGTTAAGTGCGCCCGGAAGCGCGTGATGGATCGAGATGATGTCAAACAACTGTTGTTAATCCCGATACCGTCAGCAGGATGAGCACTCTGCGTTTCACTTTGGTCACAGACGGGGCGACGGATGCAGTGCTTCTGCATCCCCTGCGCTGGCTGTTAATCAAGAACGGTGTCGTGCGACCGATTGAACCTGTATGGGCAGACCTCAAGCAACTGGCCAAACCACCAACTCAACTGGCGGATAAAATCAGATCCGCTCTCGACCTTTACCCCTGCGAACTGGTTTTTGTTCACCGTGACGCCGAAAAGGAACCGCGTGAGAACAGGATCGCCGAAATTCGCCGCGCCATAAAGCTCCCCTCCTCTTATCTATTTGCCATGCCCCATGTATGTGTTGTCCCAGTGCGCATGACGGAGGCTTGGTTCTTGTTTGACGAGGCCAAGATGCGGCTTGCTGCCGGCAATCCTTCCGGAAGTTCGGAGCTTTCATTGCCGCCAGTTTCAAAAGTTGAATCGCTGCCCGATCCAAAAGAGACCTTGCGTGAATTATTGATCCAAGCGACTGAGCTTTCACCACGAAGGTTAAAGCAATTCTCGCCGGTAAAAGCGTTCTATCGTCTGGCCGAGTTGATTGATGATTTCAGTCCGTTACGGCAATTGTCTGCATTTCGCCAACTCGAACAGGAATTGAAGACGGTTATTGAAACCTCTGGATGGAGCAAGCCTGGTTGATTGAGATTAACCATCCGAGGCCGATTCCGGCGCATCGGACGGGAAGGAGGCAGGAGTCCAGCAGTTCCGCATTCTGGCCAAACAACTCCATGCAGTCCTGCCTTATCAACCATTTTATGCCCCCGGCAACTCAGGGTTTGTCTTTGAGCGGATCGCCCGCCTCCCGTTTGCCGGGCGGCCCGGTTCGCCAGACGGCGCATGCTTCTTCAGGAATGCGGCTGATTTCTTCTTGACCGCGTTCCGGCTGTTGCCAAGCTGGCGCCGCACGAAGGCGAGAACCGGCTCCGGCTCCCCAATGTTCGCAAAGAACAGGTCCAGCGAATTCACCACATGGCCCAAGGCCACATTCCGGCATTCCGGCGTCTGGTAATTTGCAGACTCAACCTTCAGAAGCGCGCGGACTATCCTGTCCGCATGCCGCTGTTGGGCCAGCGCGATCTTCCCGGCCCCGCCGACCGCGTTGGCCGCCGTGATCATGACCGCCCCGGAGATGGGCGCAAGATATCGGTCCAAAATCCGGCCGACCTTTCCCTCCGTGTCCACCGCCGCCAGATTCCCAATAATCCGGGCGGCTCCCCACTTGAAGATGTTGCTTTCACTGTCCAGCATGCCCGCAAACCGGTCGAACTCGGGGTAAAGAACCGCCGGGTTCGTCTCGCTGATCGTGCGAAGCGCCTTCAGGCACCCATACTTGATCCCCGGCTTCTCCGCGCCCAACCCGGCGAAAAGCTCCGGGAGCGATTCGGCCGGTTTGGCAATCCGCCCGGCAACGGGCTCGCGGTTCGCGGGCTTCACGGCGATTCTTGACTGCGCAGGCTTGTTTGGCATGCGTTTCGTTTTGTCCCATCCGTTGGCCCTAATCAAGGCTAATCATGTTATTTTTTAAGGTTGCCAACTGCTTTTGCAACCGATAGCATCGCACGCACAATATGAGCACTGAAACATTTAAAGACATCAAAAACATCCGCTACGAGGGGCCGAAATCCAAAAACCCGCTCGCATTCAAACATTACAACCCGGCCGAATTGGTCGAAGGCAAGACGATGCGCGAACACCTCCGCTTTTCCGTCGTCTATTGGCACACCTTCCGCGGCAACGGCTCCGATCCCTTCGGCGCCGGCACCATGCTGCGCCCCTGGGACGACGGCTCGAACTCCGTCCCAAACGCCCAGAACCGCGCCAGGGTGGCCATGGAGTTCATCGAGAAACTCGGCGCCCCCTACTTCGCCTTCCACGACCGCGACATTGCGCCGGAAGGAACCGATCTGGCGGAGACCAACCGCAATCTGGACGCGATTGTCCCGATCCTCAAAGAGGAACAAAAGCGGACGGGCATCAAATTGCTCTGGGGCACGGCCAATCTCTTTTCCAATCCCCGCTTCATGAGCGGCGCCGGCACCAGTCCCAACGCCGAGGTCTTTGCCTTTGCCGCCGCGCAGGTGAAGAAGGCGCTGGAAATCACGCACGAACTCAAGGGCGAAGGCTACGTGTTCTGGGGCGGCCGGGAAGGTTATTCCACCCTGCTCAACACGGACATGAAGCGCGAATTGGAGCACATGGCCCGGTTGCTGCATCTGGCTGTGGATTACAAGAAGGAGATCGGTTTCAAAGGCCAGTTTTACATCGAGCCAAAACCGAAGGAGCCAACCAAGCATCAATACGATTTCGACGCCGCCGCCTGCCTCAATTTCCTGCGCGAATACGATCTGATGCCGCACCTCAAGCTCAATATCGAAACCAACCACGCCACCCTCGCCGGCCACACCATGCAGCACGAACTGGAAGTCGCCGGCGCCGCGGGCAGCCTCGGCTCCATTGACGCCAACACCGGCGACGAGATGCTCGGCTGGGACACCGACCAGTTTCCGACCAGCGTCTATCTGACCACCTACGTCATGCTCACCCTTTTGAAATATGGCGGGTTGAAGACCGGCGGCGTCAATTTCGACGCCAAGGTGCGCCGCGAAAGCTTCGAGCCGATGGACCTTTTCTACGCGCATATCGGCGGCATGGACGCCTTCGCGCGCGGGCTGAAAATCGCCGCCGCCATCCGCAAGGACGGACGCCTCGCCGGGTTTGTCAAGCAGCGCTACGCCTCGTGGGATTCCGGGATCGGCGCGAAAGTCGAGTCGGGCAAGGCCACGATGAAGGAACTGGAGGCTTACATCCTCAAGAAGGGCGAAGCCGCCGCCAACAGCAGCGGCCGCCAGGAGTTCCTGGAAAATCTGATCAACGAGTTTATCTGAGTCCCGGCCCGATTACCAGACCGAGATGCCATGAAGCGGGAAACCGGCGCCCTTGAGCCTGATGCGCTCCGGGATTCGGCGCTGGCGGCGCTGCCGCCCGAGGCGCGGGATCGCGGGCGGGAGTTGTCGCTGCTGGGGGTCAAGTATGTGCGGCTGAAGACGGAGGACGGGGGAGATTTGTACTTGACTCGATTCGGCCTTCCCTTCTGGCGCAATCTCCTGCCCGAAAACTGGTACGCCCGCGAGTGGTTCGTCGCCAACCGCGAGCGCCTGGAAGGCACCAGCACCATTTACAAGGTCCCCACACGCCAGGTCAACGGACGCACCCTCTACCTCGTTGTCAAGTGGTCCCGCGTCGGCGAAGACGTGCCGCTGGACACGCTCACGGTCAACCGGTTCATCCACGCCGAATTCAACAGTCCGTTCGAGGAGTTCTCGGTGCTGATGGAACTGCGAAAGGGCGAAACCGGCCCGCCGGGAATCCACATCCGCACCCAGCAGCCGCTGGCCATTTATGTGCCCGGCGAGCGGCTCCAACTCTGGCAGACCGGACGCTCCGAGTCCATCCTCCGCGCCAAGCTCGCCCGCCATTCCGAGGTCGAGATTGACATCCTCCGGCAATACGTCGTCCTCTACGGCTGGATCAAGGGGCTGAACGCGGTCGAGATGGCGCTGCGGTTCCCCTTCTCGGAGCGGGCGCGCTCGGAGTTCGTCGCCGCCGCCACGAGCCTTGCCACGCACGAACTGTTGCAAAAGGGTTATCGTGTGATTGACATGAAGCCGGCCCACATCATTTTAAGGCCCGGCACAAAGCAGCCGCTCTTGCGCGACCGCCACGGCCAGTTCGCCTACGCCCTCGTGGATTACGAATTGCTGGAGCGCACGCCCGAACACGAGCAGGCCGTCCGCGCTTCCAACCGCCAGCTTTATCTCCAACACATGGCCCGGCGGTTTGAAGCCGATGCCGCCGGTCCCATGCCGGCGCACTTGCGCGCCACCAACCTGCTCGGGGTGGATTACGTCTTTGGCCGCGCGGAAAGCACCGGCGGCCTCCTCTGGGTCGTCGGCAAGGACCCCGACCTGTTCAATTACTTCCTCCCGGAACGCTGGCGGCGGACCCCCAAGAAACCGCTCTCTTCGCACAACCAGGTTTTCCGCACCCGCACCAAGGACGACATCAACCTGGTCTGGAGGGTTTCGCGCATGGGCGAATCGCCCTGGCTCACCAACCACAAGGCCAACCAGAAGCCGGCCCGCGATTACGGCTTCAACAGCCCCTTCGAGGAATTCTCCTTTGCCTTGCAACTGGGCCGCAGCGGCGCGCGCGCCATCTATCCCCGCGCCATTTATATGACAGGCAGCAAGCGCGACCCCGGACGCAAAGTCATGGACGAGCGCCGGTGCGCCGCGCTGGCCGGCCTGCGCACGCCCGATGGCGAGCCGGCCGTCCGCAACGATTGCGATTACATCACCATCTGGGGCTTTTGGAACGGGCCGGACCAGCTTTTGGCGGCGCACGACGGCCGCCATTACTCGTCCATCAACGCCAGGCGCGCGCTGGCCCACCACTTTATCACCCAGGAAAGGATGGCCGAGTTGGTGCAATCCAAGGCGAACAAGCTGGCGCGTTGCGGCCTGGAAGACCTCAACCTCAAGCCCGACCATCTCCTGATCTCCTTTGATTCCGAGCACAACCTGGTGCTGGACACCTTCGGCAAACCCGAGGTGCGCCTCTGCAATTTCGAACTCGTCCGCCAAAAGGAACCGCCGGCGGCGTGATTCCCCATTCCCCGACGTAGCGGCGGTCGGAAGACCGCCGCCATAATTGTATTACTGACTGAGGCGGAAAAACAAATGTCCCGCGGGCGCCGTGATGGTGATGCTGTTCATGCCGTTGAGGGTGGTGACGCCATAGCCGCACGTCCCCCAGGCCGCCGGTTCGGCCACATTGTTGTTTTGCTGCAAGCAGCAAGTCGCCGTGTTCGGCCAGGAGATAATGACGCTCGTCCCGGAATGCGTGATGGTCAGGTTCGGCAGCCCGGGCGTCTGCACCACGGAAATGAGGCTCCAGAAACCGCCCGTCAGCGAGTAACCGCCGCCGCTCATCGCTCCGCCCGCTTCCGGCTGGCCGATGGTGCCGGTGACGGCATATTGGCCGTTGCTGCTGGCGCCGCCGCCCCCGGCGATTTGATACCAGTCAATGGAGTAAGTTTGCGCGAAGGCGAGCGCCGGGACCAGCAAACCGATGAGTACAAGTAATTTCTTCATAAGGGCCTCAGTTCTTTTCCGCGCGAGTTTGCGCCGCTTGTTTCCATTAGTCCAGCTTTTTTCTCGCACCCCCGCCCGCCCCAGGGCCGCTCTAAAGTCCGGATCCGTGTCCTGTGCGCCGTAGCGGCTTTCGGCAGAAAGACGCCAAAATTCCATGTCCCTCAGGGTTTGGCGGCACCAGAAGATGGCGGCGGATTGCCATCCGCCGCTACGGTTGTTTTGGCCCGTAGCGGCTTTCGGCAGAAAGCCGCTGAAATTCCCCGCCCCTCGTGGTTGGGCGGCGACTTTA
>Ga0182027_10011802_pt1 | contig 12308 bp, 12 predicted proteins | sample 712E1DmetaG_FD_121300 | JGI IMG/M metagenome (GOLD analysis project Ga0182027, IMG submission 121300) | Permafrost microbial communities from Stordalen Mire, Sweden - 712E1D metaG (Illumina Assembly) | ecosystem: Environmental > Terrestrial > Soil > Wetlands > Permafrost | place: Sweden...
CTACAATTTGAGTTACCATTATTACTTTTTCACGCTAAGTAAAGCCTGCATACCGGCGAAACGGGCATTTGCGCCCAGTTCATCTTCGATTTTCAGCAGGCGGTTGTACTTGGCGGTGCGTTCCGAGCGGCAAGGAGCCCCGGTTTTAATCAACCCTCCATTTAAAGCAACTGACAGGTCGGAAATAGTGGTATCTTCCGTTTCACCGCTGCGGTGGCTGACGACGGCTTTCCACCCGACTTTCTGCGCCATGCTGATGGCAGCAACAGTTTCGGTAAGACTGCCGATTTGATTCAACTTAATGAGAATGGCGTTGGACGCCTTTGTTTTAATCCCCTGGCTCAAGCGGTTGACGTTGGTCACATAAAGGTCGTCGCCGATGAGGTGGATTTTTTCGCCGAGCTTCTTCGTCATTAACTGCCAGCCTTCCCAATCATCTTCGGCCATGCCGTCTTCGATGGAGCAGATCGGGTAGTCGTTGACCCACTTGACATAAAAATCAACCATTTCCTGGCTGGAGAAAGAAACGCCTTCGCGGGCCAAGACATAGCGGCCGTTCTCATAGAATTCGCTGGAGGCCGGGTCGAGGGCGAGGAAGCAATCTTTCCCGGGCTTGTACCCGGCTTTTTCGATGGCGGCGATAATCGCTTCGACGGCGGCTTTGTTGGACGGGAGGGAAGGGGCGAAACCGCCTTCATCCCCGACATTGGTATTTAAACCTTTATCTTTCAGCACTTTTTTCAGGGCCTGATAAACCTCAGCGCCCATTCTCAGAGCATCATGGAAAGTTTTCGCGCCGGCCGGGACCACCATGAATTCCTGTAAATCGGTGGAATTGGTGGCATGCTTGCCGCCGTTGAGTATGTTCAGCATCGGCACAGGCAAAGTGTAGGTTTTGGTATCGTTCAAATAGCGGTACAGCGGTTTTTTGGCATCGTTGGCGGCGGCGTGGGCGACGGCTAAGGATGCACCGAGAATGGCATTTGCGCCGAGGTGCGATTTATCGGCGGTGCCGTCCAGTTTAATCATGATATTGTCAATCGTTTCCTGCCCGTTGGCTTCCATGCCGGTCAGGGCTGCGGCGATGTCTTTATTTACATTATTGACTGCTTTCAGAACTCCCAGTCCGTTGAAACGGGTTTTGTCACCGTCGCGCAGCTCAATGGCTTCATATTTGCCGGTGCTGGCGCCTGAAGGCACGGCGGCAGATCCAATGGTGCCGTTATCCAGAACTACAACGGCGGCAATGGTGGGATTTCCGCGGGAATCGAGGATTTCACTGGCTTTGATGCTCTTGATTTTAGACATGCTACTTCCTTTCTAATAATTTCAGGGCTTGGCAGACTGTCTCCGTAAAAGAAACAGGTGGTTTTTTGTCCAAGTCATGGTCGAACAATTTGATTATAGCATTAGCGCCGAACGGTAGTAAAAAAGACTGACAAAAATCACATTCATTCTCCTGATCTTTCGTCTAAAATCTACTTGTAACCCGACCTCAAATATAGTAGCCTAAAGGCAGTCGCTTTGCTCTAAGGAGTCTCAAATTGACAGAAAAACAGGCAACTGACAAAACAACCAAAGCCAGTCTTCCGATTACCGGGATGACCTGTACCACTTGCGCACTGACCGTGGAAAAAGGCCTGGCAGAAACTCCCGGCGTCGAGAAAGCCGCGGTCAATTTTGCTTCGGAAAAAGCTTCGATAGAATACGACCCCGCTAAAACCAACCTCACCAAACTGGCGCATGCCGTGGCCGAGTTGGGCTACGCCGTCGCTACCAAAAAATCGATTTATCCCGTGGGCGGGATGACCTGCGCATCCTGCGTCGCCCATGTCGAAGAAGCGTTGCGAGATGTGTCCGGCGTCGTTTCCGTCGGTGTCAATCTGGGTTCGGAAAAAGCGACCGTGGAATATATCGAAGGCACCACTTACGCGGATATGAAAAAAGCCGTGGAGGATGCCGGTTATGAATTAGGCAAGGAAATCGAAGGTCTGGAGGACGTCAGCGAAACCTCCCAAAGGGAAGTCCGCAAGGTGCGTAACCGGTTTATCGTGGCGGCGATTCTTACCATCCCCATTGTCGTGATGATGCTGACTCCCATGTTCAGGGGCATGAACTATTTGCTCTGGGCGCTGGCGACTCCAGTGCAGTTCTGGGCGGGCTGGCGTTTCTATAAAGGCGCCTGGGGCGCGCTCAAACACCGCACCTCCGATATGAATACGCTGATTGCAGTGGGTTCGTCGTCGGCCTATATTTATAGCGTCATCGCGACCGTGTTTCCCGGCGTTTTTACATCTAACGGAATAACGGCTAACGTCTATTTTGATACGTCCGCCGCCATTATTACCCTGATTTTACTGGGGCGCTATCTGGAAGCGCGGGCCAAGGGCCAGACCTCCGAAGCCATCAAGAAATTAATCGGTTTGCAGCCTAAAAACGCGATTGTTTTCAGGAACGGATTGGAACAGCAAATCCCGATTGAAGAAGTGGTAGTGGGCGACATGGTTCAGGTCAAACCCGGTGAACGCGTGCCGGTGGACGGCATTGTCCGGGAAGGTTTTTCCAGTCTGGATGAATCGATGATTACCGGCGAAAGTATCCCCGTGGAAAAGAAACCCGGGGATGAAGTCATCGGCGCGACGATCAATAAAACCGGCAGCTTCAAATTCGAAGCCACCAAAATCGGCAAGGATACGACCCTGGCCCGGATAGTGCGGCTGGTCGAGGAAGCGCAGGGCAGCAAAGCGACTGTCCAGAAACTGGCGGATGTCATTGCCAGCTATTTCGTGCCGATTGTCATCGGGATTGCGGTTGTCACTTTTCTTGTCTGGTTTTTTGCCGGGCCGTCACCGCATCTGACATACGCTTTTCTCAACTTTGTGGCCGTGCTGGTGATTGCCTGCCCCTGCGCATTGGGGCTGGCCACGCCGACCGCGATTATTGTCGGCACTGGCAAAGGAGCGGAACAGGGCATCCTCATCCGCAGCGCCGATACCCTGGAGCGGGCACATAAAATTAACGCCGTGCTGCTGGATAAAACCGGCACGCTGACCATGGGTAAACCCTCGGTTACCGATATTATCGCCGCTGCAGGGTATTCCCAGGATGAAGTATTGCGGCTGGCTGCCTCAGCGGAAAAAAATTCGGAACACTCGCTGGGGGAAGCGATTGTGAAAACCGCCGCCGGGAAAAATTTGACATTGTCCGCCGCCTCGCAATTTAGCGCCATGCCCGGTTTAGGCATCGAAGCTGTCGTAGATGGGAAACAAATCGTGCTGGGCAACCTGAAATTAATTGAAGAGAAAAAATTGATTCTGGATGAACTTGTTTTCAAAGCCAATGAATTGGTATCCGCGGGCAAAACGGTGATGTTCCTTTCTGTCGATGGGCAGGGCGCCGGACTGATTGCGTTGGCGGATACGATTAAACCCGAGGCGCAGAAAGTCGTCCATCAGTTACATAAAATGGGTATCGAAGTGGCGATGGTCACAGGCGATAACAAGCGTACCGCGGAGGCGATTGCCCGGCAGGCCGGCATTGACCGGGTTTTCGCGGAAGTCCTGCCGGAACATAAAGCCGACGAAGTGAATAATCTGCAGGCGGAAGGTAAAATCGTGGCGATGGTCGGGGACGGCATCAACGATGCGCCGGCGCTGGCGCAGGCGGATGTCGGCATCGCCATCGGCACCGGCACGGATGTCGCCATGGAAACCGGCGATATTACGCTCATCCGAGGCGAACTGCACGGCATTGTCACCGCCATTACTTTGAGTAAAAGGACGATGCGGACCATCCGGCAGAACCTGTTCTGGGCATTTGCCTATAATGTAATTCTGATTCCTGTGGCCGCCGGAGTGCTGTATTTCGTCTTTAAAAATGGCACCGTACCATCCGGGTTGAAATTTGCCCTCGGCGACCGCGGCTTTTTAAACCCGATTCTGGCTGCCGCGGCCATGGCCTTGAGTTCGATTACGGTGGTGACCAATTCCCTCCGCCTCCGTTCTTTCAAACCGGCAAAGGATTAAAATAATATACAACAACAACGTATTATCATTGCGAGGAATCCGCCTCAGGCGAACGATGAAGCAATCTCCGGGTGGCGGGGAATTACTTCTCCTCTAAGATTGCCGCGGCTGCTATGGGCAGTCTCGCAATGATGATGCATATATTTGGAATTAGAATTTAGGTAAGGAGTCTGAAAATGGCCATCGACCCGGTTTGCAAAATGACAGTAGATGAGAAAAAGGCAGCAGCCACATCCGATTATAACGGCAAAAAGTATTACTTCTGCGCCAAGGGCTGCAAAATCTCCTTCGACAAGAACCCGGAAAAATATTTGGCAACGAAATGATAAAGCTGATGAACTTGCTCGTTAAGGCCGGTGCATCAGTTTTCTATTTCGCCTGTCTCTGTAAATAGCGGTGCGCCTGGAGGGCGGCTTTTGCGCCTTCACCCGCGGCAATCACAATCTGCTTTTCCGGCACCGTGGTGACATCCCCGGCTGCATACAGTCCCGGAATTTCTGTCTCGCAGGAACAGTTCACCGGCACTTCCCCGGTCTGGTTCAATTTGACTAAATTTTTGACCATATCCGAATTGGGTTCCAGCCCGATTTCGATAAATATGCCGGTAACGTCCAGTTGTTGGGTTTTACCGGTTTTGATTTCTTTGATGACGATGCCTGCGGTTAATCCCTGCCCCAGGATTTTTTCGGTCTGATACTCGGTAAAAATTGTCAGGTTTTTCGCGTCTGACAGTTTTTCAATCATAATCGGGTCGCCGGTCAGCGGCGTGACCGAGACCATGTCCACGTGCTCCGCCACTTTTATCATGTCGAGGGCTGCCTCGATGGCGGAATTTCCCCCGCCGACGACCGCCACTTTCTGCCCGGCAAAAATCGGCCCGTCGCAGGTGGCGCAATAGGTGACGCCGCGTCCGGTCAGTTCTTTTTCCCCCTCGACGTTCAATCTGCGGGGACGTTTGCCGCTGGCCAGCAGCACCGTTTTGCCCTGGTATTTCTCACCGGTTTCAGCAGCGACTTCAAACCCGCCGTCAATTTTCGTGATTTGCGCTACTTTTACGCCGATTTTCTGGTCGATAGGGAACTGGTTCACCTGCTTCTGGAATTTCCCGATTAAATCAGCGCCTTCGATGAACTGGTAGCCGAGGTAGTTTTCCACGCCCGACGTCCAGTTTACCTGTCCACCGATATCGTTGGTGATGAGCAGCGTATATAACCGCTTGCGGGCAGCATATACCGAAGCCGCCATGCCGGCCGGCCCGCCGCCTACAATAATAATTTCGTACATCTATGCCTCCGGAGTTATATTGTCTCCCGGTGGAATTTTTTCCAGTGCTGTGGCGGAATCCGCAGGAACTTCTTTCGCCAATAATTCGTCAATCCTGGCCTGATTAAATCCGAGAACCATCTGATCCCCGATCATAACTACCGGGACGGACATCTGGCCCGATTTCTGAATCATTTCTTTGGCTTTTTCCCGGTCCTTGCCGACATCGTATTCCTGGAATTTTACACCCTTTTGTGAAAGATACTCTTTCACTCTATAGCACCACGGTCAGGTTGAGGTTGAATAAACGGTAATGTTTTTTGTTTCGGGCATTTTCGTCCTCCGGCTTGATATTCCTGCCAGTATTATACTGGATTATCATCAAATATATTGGAACACAGCGCCCGGCGCTGTGATTAATGTCACCTTGCTATAGAGATTATCTGAGTTGTTTGTTTAGACGAGTTCGCTAGTGTGGGAAGCATTGATTTACCCCTCACCTTAATCCTCTCCCTCAAGGGGCGAGGAGACTAGCATTAGTTCAAACTGACGGTCGAGCCTTCCGCCGTTTTTACCACGTCGATACGCGCCGGGAAAGCGTCCCGCAGTTCTTCGACATGGGTAATCACCAGGATTTTCTCGAAGTCGTCCTGGATGGAATTAATCGCTTCTTTCAATTTCTCGATTCCGGAGGCATCCTGTGTCCCGAAGCCCTCATCGATAATCAGTGTGGGCAGCGGCGCGCCGGCCCTTCTCGCCAGCAGGCGAGACAACGCGATACGGATGGCGAAATTAATCCGGAAGGCTTCGCCGCCGCTGTACATTTCATAATTCCGGGTGCCCAACTCATCGGAGATTTTGATTTCCAGCGTCTCGGCGACATCGCCTTTCTGCGTCTCTTTCTGGGTTTCAATCTTGACGTGCATCCTGTTATCTGTCATCCGCGCAAGCAATTTATTAGCCTCATTTTCGATTTCTGGCAGGGCCGTTTCAATCAGCAGGGCCTGGATGCCTTTTTTGCCGAATGCCTCCGCCAGTTCATGATAAATCGCGGCTTCTTTTACGGCTAAATTCAGTTGGGTTTCTTTCCCGGATTTTTCAATTTCCAGCCGAGAATAGTAGTCCAGTTTGCTCTTAATTCCCCCGATTTTCTCCTGAACCTGTTTTTGTCCGGCGGTCAGTCTCCTAGCCTCGGATTCTGCATGAAGAAGATTGCCTGATACCCGGGGTAATTCCGTGATTTCCAGCGACAATTCCTGTTTCTGCTGATTATCGGTTTTCAGGCCGTCCTGCAGTTCGGCAGCGGATTTTTCAGAACGGCTGATATCGTCGCTTTCCTGATTAATCAACCGGTCAGCTTCATCCAACCGCTGCCGGGGAACCTCATATTTTTGCAAACCGACAAGTTCCTGGCGCGCTTGCTCATGTTTTTGGGGGTCGTAATTCAGAGCACTCAATTCGGCGTCAATCTGGTTGATTGCCTGCTGCTGGACGGCCGCAAAATCCTTGCGCGCCAGGCGCTCTTCAATATTTTGCAGTTCTTCTTTGGCGCCCGCCATTTGCCGTCCCGATTCTTCCGCCCGGCTGATTTCTCTTTCCACAGCCCCAAAGCGGGTCTGTGCCTGAGCTTTGTCTTTGGACAGCGTTTTCTCAACTTGTGCGATTTCGGCTTCCGTACCTTTTGCCGACGATTTATTTTGTGCGATTTCGGCTGTGATTCGTTTCAGTAATTCCGTTTTGGCCTGCTTTTCCGAATTATAATGTAAAGAAATATGTTCTAAACCGGCCGTACCCAGTTCGGTCTGACAGACAGGACATTTGGCATTACCGGGTTGGCTCAGCAGCAGGTTCAATTTTTCGTCTATTTCCGCCGCTTCTTTTTCAAGCCGAATTTTATCCGCTTCCAGGCTGCGGACCAATGCGACGGTTTCCTGTACAGCTTCCCTGCGGGTGCGTAAAATCTCCTCTTCCGCCGCCAGGTTCTGGAGCTGATTCAGTGCCTGCAGTAGTTCTGCTTTCAGTTTCGGCAATTCCTGAAAGCTTTTCTCCAGCTCGGTGACTTTGTTTTGGAGCAAAGCATGTTCTTTGGTCAGTGTCTGGCTTTCCCGTTCGATAAACATTGCCAGTTCATGACGCCGCTGATTAAATTTGTTGACCAGCACCAGATTTTTATTCAAAGTATCGTTCAGGCTCTTAATTTCAACTAATTTTTTAAAACCGGCCTCAATTTCGGCGCGTTTCGAAAGTACCGTTTCATGTTCCGTAAATCTGGCGCGGAGCTGCATGATTTGCTCCTGCCATTGGGTCAGTGACCGGGAGCGCTCCGCAATATTTTTTTCAAGTTGGAGCAAATGCGCCCGCTTGGACTCCAGTAATTCTTTTTGCTGCCGCAATACACTCAGCGCAGATTCCTGTTCTTTGAGGGATTTCTCGATTCCTTCCAACTCAACCAGAGCCTTCTGTAGTTCCTCTTCGCCGGCCGCTTTCATTTGCAGTTCCCGGTCGATATCAGCCATGGACACGATCAATTGCGCCCTTAACATTTCGCGCTGTCTGACGATGTCTTTTGCCTGCGTTTCAAATCCGTCGTAATATGACAACCCGAGAATATTCACCAGCACCTGTTTGCGTTTCGCCGGACTGGACGTCGTGAATTCGTCGGCGTGCCCCTGCCGCAAAAAGGCGCTGTTGGTGAAAGTGCTGTAGTCCATGTGCAGCACATCGATAATCTTCTGCTGGGTCTGGGGAATCGAGTCACCGTCCATCGGCCGGAAGCCGTTTTCGGCGGCAATTTGAAAATTAAGCGACGATTGCCCCGAAGCGCCTTTTCTTTTCGGACGGGAGTGTTTGCGGATGATACGGTAGTGCTGTTCCCCGACCGCAAACTCAAACTCGACTTCCATCTCATTCGCGTTCTGGTGAATCAGGTCGTCGTCCCGTTTGGCACGGGTTTCGCCCCACAATGCCCAGGTCATGGCATCGATAATCGCAGATTTACCGTTGCCGTTATCGCCGCAAATGCTCACCAGGTGGATACCGGTAAAATCGAGCGTGGGGACATTTTCCCGGTAGGGCATGAAATTCTTCATCGTAAGTCTGACAGGAATCATATGGGCTTATTTTAACACAGACGAACATTGACAAACAGCAGCGATAAACTCTAAACTCTAAATCCTAAGCGCTAAACAAATCCGAATATTATAAAATATAGGAATATTACAAAAATATTCAAGTTTCAATAATCAATAATCAAGAGAGGGATAAGATGCAAGCTGCTGAAGGGAAAATGGGACGAATTTTTGTGATCCGGCTGGAAGAGGGCGATTTACTGCCCGCGTCGATCGAAAAATTTGCGGACGAGAAAAAGATCAAGAACGGTTTTGTACTGCTCGTAGGCGGTATCGGCAGCGGGCAGGTGGTGGTCGGGCCGCGTGTCTCCGACCGGATGCCGCCGGACGCGATGCTCCTGCCTATCGACGGCGCGCATGAGCTAGTGGGCGTGGGTGTCCTCGCGCCGGGTGAAAAGGGGAAAACCGGCATGCACATGCATGCCGCAATGGGACGGTCCGGAAAAACAACCACGGGCTGCATCCGTCCCGGGGTTAAGACCTGGCTGGTGGCGGAGGCAATCGTCTATGAAATCACAGGTATCGATGCAACCAGGGTTTTAGATAAAAAGAGCGGATTCGCTTTATTACAGGTGAAATAATGTAAGGTTAGAAACAAGGTTGCCTCAAGTATCGTATTAAGCAAGGGCCTGAGTTAGAGGGTGAGGCTAAGATAGGTAACTAAAAAATTGATAATATTCAATCCTGAACAGCGAAACCGGTGTTACTAAAATAATATTAAGGAAAAATGATGAAAAAAGTATTATTGACTCCCCAACCTTTGATTTGTGCCCCGCCTGTGGTGTTAGTCGGGACGATGGTCAACGGCAAGCCTAATTTTATGACGGTAGCCTGGTGCGGTGTAGCCAGCAGTAACCCGCCGATGGTTTCCGTGGCCATTCGGCCGGCGCGTTACACTTTGAAAGGGATGCAAAACCGGGAGTTTTCGGTCAACATTCCCTCGGCGGATATCGCCAAAGAAACCGATTATTGCGGCATGTTCTCCGGTGCTGAAGTGGACAAAGCTGCTGTCTGTAAATTCAATGTTTTTTACGGCGAATTAAAAAATGCGCCGCTCGTTGAACAGTGCCCGGTCAACCTGGCCTGTAAAGTCGAACATATCCTGAACCTAGGAGCTCACTATCTGGTCATCGGGCAGGTGATGGAAACCCACATGTCGGAAGACTGCATCACCGAGGGCAAACCCGATTTGAAAAAAATCAAGCCTTTTGTTTATGGGATGGGCTCACCCAATGAGTATTTTGCATTAGGCAATTCCCTGGGCAGGAGTTTTTCTGTCGGGAAAGAAGTAGGAATAAAGAAATAGTCTCAATCCTGTTATGGTAAGATAGTGAAGAAATTCCGTGGTGAAGGCTGATGTCGCAACCAATCAATCTGATTGAAAAAATCGAAAAAAGTTTACCGGCTGAACTGCGGGCGCTGGTTAATGACGCTGTCGCCATTGCCGGCGAACGGAAACAGCCGCTTTTTCTAGTCGGCGGGGTTGTCCGCGACCTGCTGTTGGGCAAAATCAGTGATATCTGCGACCTGGATATTGTCGTGGAAGGCGATGCAGTGGGACTCGCAGGCGAATTTGCCGAAAAATCCGGCGGCAAGTTGACCGCTCACCTGATGTTCAACACCGCCAAAATCGAGTTCCCCCATTGTACTATCGATATTGCCATGGCCCGCACCGAAAACTACGCCAAACCCGGCGCTTTACCCGTAGTTACGGCGGGTACTTTAAAGACGGATCTTTTCCGCCGGGATTTTACCGTCAATGCGATGGCGGTCAGTCTTAATCACGATAATTATGGAGAACTAATCGACCTTTACGGCGGGCGTCAGGACCTGAAAGCTAAAAAAATCCGGGTTCTGCATGACAGGAGTTTTACCGATGATGCCACCCGCATGTGGAGGGCCATCCGCTACGAGCAGCGCCTGGGTTTCCGCATTGAACCGGAAACTCTGGCGTTATTGCAAAGGGACGCGCCGTTAATGAAAACTGTCGGCGGATACCGCCTGCGGCACGAACTGGAACTGGTATTAAAGGAAAAAGAACCTGAAAAATGTCTGCTGCGTGCCGATGAACTCGGTATTTTAAAGGAACTTCATCCGTCGCTAAAAGCTGACAACCGGCTGGCGTCTAAATTCAGAGAAGCAAGGCAGAATAATAAAGCAACCCCCGATTATTATCTGGGGCTGTTGGTTTACGGTTTGAACGATGATGATCTGCAGCAAATTATGAAATACCTGCGCTTTTCAACCAGGCAGTCGAAGATAATCAATGAAATAAGGGGGATGATTTTACCTTAAAATCATCCCCCTTCTAACAATTATCAATATTTTTAATGGAACTATTGTCTTAGGTTCAGGATGGTTTATTCTCGGTGCTTTTAGCCACCGGTTTACTGAATTCCTGTTTTCCCATAGCCACGAAAATAATTGCCAGGATGCCGAAAACACCCCAGGGATATAACGCCGTTATGGCTCCGGCTAATGCCGCCCCCCAGGCTTTCCGCATCAGCGCAAATATCCCGCCGATAATTGACATAATGCCCATCAACAGCGCGAACATACCCACCACCCTCCATCTGCCGCCACGGCTCAACAGCCCGATAACTTCATGTCGACGGAACATCATCAATGCCAGCAGAATCGCCAGTAATCCCGCAATGATGCTCAATATTCCCGCGGCAGTGGATTTCCAGTTATTCACAGACTTATTTTGAGAATTTGTACTCACTGATATTGCCTCGTGTTCGTTTATTCAATTTTCTTGAACTTTGCGCCGGGGGTGGAGCAGATAGGACAGATATCCGGCGCGTTTCCCGCAACGGTATTGCCGCAAACCGGGCAGACGTAATAAGGCTCATCCTTCGGGGTTTGTTTGGCTTTAATCTGCTTCAGCATCTCCTGATACATGTTGTAATGGATTTGCTCTACCTCATTCGCATATTCGAATGATTTCTGCGCCCGCGCATTTTCTTCTTCGGCGGCTTTTTCAATAAAGCCCGGATACATCCGGGTAAATTCCATGTGTTCCCCGATGACGCCGGCGCTCAGATTATCGATACTGGAGCCGACCCCGTCCATGGCATTGAAATGGTTTCTGGCGTGAACTGTCTCCGCCTCGGCGGCTGCCCGAAAAAGTCGCGCCACTTGTTTTAATCCTTCTTTTTCCGCCTTTTCTGCGAAAAAGGTGTAGCGGCGGTTTGCCTGGCTTTCTCCGGCAAAAGCCTCTTTTAAATTGTCATCTGTTTGCGTCATTTCAGTCCTCCATTTTTCGATATTTGCCACTATTATATAGGTATTATTTGTTTTCTGCCAGTGGGGATAATAATACCCGGAATACGAACGCGGAAGTATCGGACCACCCAGACCGACGAAAGCGCCACGGAAAGAGATTTAGGAATAGTAAATATGATTCCACTAAAAAGCGCCGCGTGTTTCTGTTAAATAGGCTTCTATCTGCCGGTCTTTTAACCGTTTTAGCAGGTCTTCGGCCCGGGGTTTCCCGTCCAATATCGTAAACAAGGTGGGGCCTGAACCCGCGAGATGTAGATTTGGCGCACCTATTTTTAGTAAATGGTCACGGTACTTGGTCAGTTCTTCGCCGCGCGCGAAAACGACATTTTCAAAAGTATTAAAGAGTAAAGCTGTATTGAATTCGCCTTTCGTTTTCAGGTCCGCCGCCAGTTTATCCGTAATTTGCCCATCGGTGAAATGCGCCGGCTGCAGCATAATGTAAAGCCTTTTTGTTTTACCCGGTATCCTGGAAATGTCCGGAATAATCAGGATTATCCAATGATGCGGTATCGGCGGTAGAGAAGTTATTGTCTCACCTCTGCCCTCCATTAATGCGGTTCCCCCGGTTAAAAAGAAAGAAACATCGGAACCGAGGTTTTGCGCC
>Ga0182027_10011803_pt1 | contig 12307 bp, 8 predicted proteins | sample 712E1DmetaG_FD_121300 | JGI IMG/M metagenome (GOLD analysis project Ga0182027, IMG submission 121300) | Permafrost microbial communities from Stordalen Mire, Sweden - 712E1D metaG (Illumina Assembly) | ecosystem: Environmental > Terrestrial > Soil > Wetlands > Permafrost | place: Sweden...
ACCACATCTCGCCATCTCCAGCCGCAATGGCACCTGGGAGGTTTGCGAAGCTGGCGCGGCGACGACAAGCCACAGCGCCACGATCGCCGGCTGCACTAGGGAAGACCCCCAAAATGCCGAACGGCCCGCAGACGTGTTCCTGACGGCCAAGTCTTGATGTATTCCTCGGCCAGCGCGCGCGCGCGGATCTTGTCGCCAGATTGGAAGCTCGATTCCACCTCGCGCGCGAGCGCATCCTCGGCCAAAGGTCCGCCGGGCGCGATGGCCCGAGCCCGCGCAAAAGCAGCCGCCGCGCCCGCGGGATCGTCGAGATCGGTTTGCCGTACGCGCCCCAAAGTAAACGCCGCCACCGCTGATTTCGAATCACTGTTGTGCAGGGCGCTCGCCTTTTCCAAGAAGGGCACGGCTTCGGCCGCATGACCCACGCCGCGCACCACATCGGCAGCCAGCAAGAGATCGTCCATCTCGGTCAGGGCGGCAGGCCGCGCCTTGTCGTGAACCACCCGATAGGCAGACGTGAAGTCGCCCCGGCGCGCGAGGGTGCGCCAGTCCGCCCCCGAGCGAGCGGGCACGGGCGGTGGAAGCGCTGTCGGTTTCTCGGTTTCGCTAGGCGACGCCGGCCCGGCTGGCGGCCCGGACTGCGCGTCGACCGGCGGAAAAATCCCTCGTTCACCCAGCGACCAGGCCAGGCGCTCGCCTGCCGGCATGCGATCCATGATCCGGTACACCTCCGCCAGGAAAGCCGCGTCCTCCGGCGATAGCTGTCCCCGGCCCGCGATTTCGGAGTAATCGTACGAACCCTCGAGCCCCAGGGCCACTCGCCAGCGACGCATGCGCAGCCGCCGCCACGCCAGGCGCACAGCCACCTTCAGCAGCCAGGCGCGCACGGCCGCCAGCTCGTCCAGTCGGGGAAGCCACTTGCCCGCCTTCATGAAAACGTCCTGTACCAAATCATCCGCCTCGTCGGCCCGCCCCAAAATGCGCAAAGCGACCGTGGCGACCTTGGGGGCGTGTTCGCGAAAAGCTCGGTCAAGCGCTGAATTCGACGCGGCGCTGGGCGCGACGGTAGGAAGCAGCCGTAGTGAAATCGGAGCGGGCATGGACCTGCTCATCATGAGGCATGAGCCTGCGATAGTGGCTCAAACTTTCTCGCTCTGGATGTCCGTGGCAACGGCGCGAGGATCCGCTACGGTACGGCCTATGGGCAGGCGCAGCACCGCCAGCACGGTTCTTCGATTTTACTTTTCTGCAAGTTGCGCTCTAAGGCGCTTCGTCTCCTGATAGAGCAGAGTGACTTCGATCATGTTATGGACGCGCATCAGAAGGTCCGGCAAATCGAGTGGCTTGGCGACGAAATCGCGCGCGCCTGCTCTCAGCGCCCGCAGCTTTTGCCCCGCCTCCGCCGTAATCACGAGGACAGGGAGATTGCCGTCTGGATCCATCTCCTTCAGTTTTTCCATGACCTCAAATCCGTCCATGCCGGGCATATTGAGATCGAGCAGAATCGCAGCGTAGGGCTTCTTGCGGTGAAGCTCGCAGACCTTCCGCGGATCCATGGTTGACTCAAGGGAAGTATATCCCGCGGCCCGCAGCATTCGTTCGAGCAACAGGACATGGGATTCCTGATCGTCGACGATCAGAACATTGGCGTTGAGAATCTCGAAAGTCCTGACCATCGTGCGTCTCCTGCTTCCACTACCTAGCGCGGTCTTGCTTCTCGACACTTGAGTGCCGCGTCCAGGGTATCCGTGAATTCTTTGAGCTTGATGGGTTTGGTGAGATAGCGAAAGAAGCCCTTGGCCAGGCTCGTCTCGATGTCACGAGGATTTGCGTTGGCGCTCAAGGCAACGACCGGGATATGGGCTGTGGCTGGGTCTTCACGCAAGATCTCCATGGCCGCGATACCGCTGATGCCGGGCAGATTGATGTCCATCAGAATCACCGTCGGTTGCTCTTTGCGTGCGAGCTCGATGCCGAGCACGCCATTCGCCGCAGTCAACAATCGCAAGTCAGGGCGCCGCGCGATGATTTGCTCGACCAACTTCATGTTCGCGTGGTTGTCCTCGACATAGAGCAAGGTATGCACCGGCATGCCGACAGGAAGTGGCGTCTTGTCACGAGCCCAGCCTGTGTCCGTCTCGGCTTCGAGCTGTGGCGCCACACTCGTAACCAATTCGAACCAGAACACGCTTCCCGCGCCGACGGTGCTTTCGACGCCGAGCTCGCCCCCCATGAGCTCGACCAGTCTCTTGGTTACCACCAGGCCGATGCCCGTACCCGCTACGCCACCCGCCGCTTCTTGACCGAGACGATTGAACGGCTGAAAGAGCTGGGCCAGCTTTTGCCGGGTCAAGCCCGCACCGGTGTCAGTGACACTGATGCGGGTGCGTTGCTGGGTACTCGTCCTGCATGCCACGACGACCGTTCCCGACTCCTTGTTGTACTTGATAGCGTTGGAGAGGAGGTTGATAATGACCTGTTTTAGCCGGGTTCGATCGGCACTGACAAAGACAGGATCGGCAAAAAAGGGGAATGTCATGCAGATTCCACGCTGTTGCGCCTCGGGCTCAAGCATGGCCTGGCATTCGGACATGACCTCGGACAACGACACTGGCTCCGTCGACAGCAGCACCCTTCCGGCCTCGATCACCGCGAGATCGAGAATTTCGTTAATCAGCTTCAACAGATGCCACCCCGCCTGGAGGATCTGGGCGATGCTCTCCTTTTGGGCTTCGCTCGGCGATGGCGAGGCCGACTCCATCAGTTGCGCGAAACCGAGGATTGCATTGAGCGGGCTACGGAGCTCATGGCTCATACTGGAAAGAAAATCGGATTTGGCGAGGTTGGCCTTTTCCGCGGCCAACCTGGCGCTCTCCAGCTCGACGTTGGTCTTTTGAAGCGCCTGCTGGTTGAGTTGGCGCTCGGTGACGTCTCGCGCGGCGGCGAACACGCCCTGAAGAACCCTGTCGCGGTCGTAGAAGGTCGTGGCGTTGTAGGACACATCTGTTGTCCTGCCGTCGCGGTCGTGTGCGGCCAACTCATAGTCGGTGATTCTTTTCTCTCGCAGCACCAGCTTGATGGCTGCTTCCGCCCGCTCCGGATCGGTGAAATAGTCTTTAAACGGTGCCCCGATCAACTCGTCCCGCGTGCAACCGGTGAGCGCCTCCATTTGCTTGTTGGCGTCGGTGATAATTCCGAGCGGATCCGTGATTACCAGCGCATCAATGTGGGATTCGATGAGAGAGCGCGTGTAGAATTGCTGATCGCGCAGACGCTGATCGAGCTTCTTTTGCTCGGCTTCCACGTGTTTGCGAGCGGTGTTATCGGTGCCAATCAACAAATAGCCAATAATGGCGTTGCAATCGTCGCGCAGGGCCGTCACCGACACGACCGCCGGAAAGCGGCTGCCGTCCTTGCGGATATAGGTCAATTCATAGATGTCTTCGATCTCGCGTGAGGCCTTGAACACGAGGGCCTCGAAGCCAGGAGCAATCGCGGTTCCCAGTTCCTGGCTCAGCGCCCGAGCCCGGACGATGATTTCTCCCGGATCGGAAATCTCCGCTGGTGTGAACCTATTTACGACTTCGGCGGCTGCGTATCCCAGCATCCGCTCGGCGCCTACGTTGAAGATCTGAATGACGCCCTTCGCGTCGGTGGCGATACTCGAAAAATTGGCGCTGTTGAAAATCGCGCTTTGCAGGACGCCAGCCTTGAGCAGCGCTTCATCCTGTCGAACCTCGGTGACGACAGCCACGGTGGATGCGTCATCATCGTCCATCGTAGAACCGTATTTTGTCGCAGGCATGCCCCACCGTCATTTTTCAAAATGCCAATCCACCCCCTTCGAACGCCAATGGGGCCTTGGAGCCGCTTTCCGGCATTGGTTCCTCGTAAGTTGCAGGGAATGTGTTGATGGCATTTTCACACATGCAGCATTCGCGCCGCACGTGTTTTCAGAGAGATACAGTCTTGCCGCGGAGAAACCGGACGAAATTGGGCATCAATATGAAGTATCAATCCTTCAGTTTGATTGCGGTGGCCGTGACGGGTCGCGTCGGCCAGGTTGTCAGGCGTCGCCTTGCACTGACCGGCGGGCGCATGATGACGGAGATTTTGCAGGTAGTTCCCGTGCAGAAAGTGAGAATCATGAAGACATGCCTACAAGCGACTCTTGTAGGCGGTCCTAACCGAATCGTAGATGGCAAAGGCCGAGGCGATAGCCGTACTAACCTTTCCACTGGTCGCGAAGAGGCCGCTGCCCCATGCCCCTGAATGCGTCGGCTCCCAGAAGAACGCCCCGAATCCGCGGTTGTTGGCCAGGTTGTAAATGATGTCGTTCGCATTTCGAATGCTGGTCGTGCCTGCTGGACTCGTGACAGCTTCGTTGTTGTATTCGGCGATTCCGAATCGAACATTGGCAAATGCGCTGGTACTCATGAGGTTGTTGAAGTTGGTCTGCCAACCACTGGGTTGCCCTTGAGAGGCCACGTAGCAGGAATCTAGATAGAAATCGGGCGTTGCGCCGTGGGAGATTGCATTCTTCAGCCAGCTCGCGTTGCCACTGGTGTTGCCTCCCATGTCGGTGTGAAACGCGATCCTGATGCTGGGATCGACATCGTAGACGCCCTGAATTCCTGCCTTGAGAAAACCCGAAAGATTGGTCCAACTAGATGTGCTGCCATTGACAGAATTGGTCGAGGTGGGCGTGCCACCTGCGCCGCAAACGTGAATGAGCATGCCAGGTGTAATCTCATTGCCAATCTGAACCAAATCGGGTCGCGCGCCAGCGGCCACCAGCTTCTGAATACTGTTGAACGTGTAGTCATGGACCTGCTGGGTCATTTGGGCGAGTGTCATGCTCAGCCAAGCCTGGGGAATACACTGCTTGCCGGGATCTGCCCAGTTGTCACTGTAGTGAAAATCGAGTGAGAAGCCCATGCACGCATCCTTGATGCGCTTTCCCATGTTGGCTGTGTGGGTGATGTCGCAATAGCCAGCTGACGAATAGCCGTCCGACGCGGTCGGATCGACGAAGGTCCGCAGTCGAATGTAGTTGAACCCGTGGTTCTTGAGCAGAACGAAAATATCTTTGGTCATGCCATCCGTATCGACATAGGTCATGCCCGCAGCCTCGTCGGCCTGAACCCAAGAAACGTCGGCGGCGATGGCGAACAAATTGGCGTTCGTGCTTGGACACGTACCGGATGTTCCTCCCGCTGCGATGGAGCCTCCTGTGCTCGTTGTTCCGCCTCTGTTGCTAATCGTTCCGCCAGTGCCGGTTCTGCCTCCGGTGCTAGTCGTACCACCTGTCCCCGTGGTACCGCCTGTCGCCGTTCCGCTGCCCAATCCCGTGCTACCACCTGTTTCAAACTTGCCACCAGTGGCTGCCGCGCCACCAGTCACCGCCGCACCGCCCGTCGCTGTCGCACCACCAGAGCTAGCGCCACCGGCGCCCGTCGCACCGCCGATGCCAACCGCGCCTCCGGTGGCGCCGCCAGTGCCCCCAGAGCTAGGGATACCGCCACTGCTCGTCACGCCTCCACCACCGATCGCGCCACCGCTCGGTGTGGCGCCACCCGTCGTGTCGGTGCTACCGCCCGTTCGCAGAACGGAGCCGCCGGTTCCTGAAGAACAGTCAGCTAAGGCCATGGCGAAAAGGATGGCAAGGGATCGTCGACCTTGGGGACCTTGGCTCGGGTTCGAACTCATACGATTGCTCCTCGTTCAACACGAGCATACATCGAGATGTCTTCCATTGGTCGCGCGGGAATGACTAAACGGCGCCGGCATTCAGCGCGGCCGCACGATTCGCTAGTTGCAGGAATTCCCGTTCCAGCTCTTGCCGGCGGCCTGACAGATCTGCTGGGGCGTGCGGGCCTGGCTCCACAGCTTGAACTCGTCGACACGGCCAAGCAGGTTTTCGCCGTAGCTCGCACCGCCCACCGAGAACGGATTGCTGCTGCTTTCGAGGTTGGATGCTCGGGCGGTGTCCGTCCATGAACCGATCTGGCTTCCGTTCCAGAAGGTTGTCATGGTCTTGCTGGAACCGTCCCACACGCAGGCCATGTGGTACCAAGTGTTAAGCGCCGGCGTGGAAATGACCGCGGACTGATAGAAAAGCGGATCCCCGCCGGACGAAGCGGCCCAAATCGCGGATTGGATTTCGTGGGTCGAACCGTTGTTGTTGGCCCGGCACAAAAACACGCCATCCTTCTTGGCCAGCGTCGAGTAGGTGCCGTCGTTGAGATCGGTGTAGTAAATCCAGCCTTCCATGGTGACGCTGGGGAGCGCGTCCAATGCCGGATCATCCGCCATAAAGACACCGTTGCCAGTTCCATTGAGCGAGATGGCAAGGTTGACCTTGCCCGCAACCCCTTGCTCAGAAAAGCTCGCGGTGTTGCTGATGACCAGAGTGCCATTGTTGCTGACTGTGCCTGTGCCGGCTGGCTCGTCGAAGGTGAACCACACCAGCGGGCACTGCGAGGGCGAAGAACAGGTTAGCGCGTCGATCGACGTGCCGGTGTCGACGGGCGGGGCCGAGTCGACTGCCTGCGCGGAATCAAGCGCGATGGCCGTGTCCAGCGTCAGAGTTGCATCGACCGAGAGGATGTCCGCGTCCAATTGAACGACGCTATCCACTTGCGCGGTCGAGTCGAGCAGCTGCACCAGGTCCAGGGTCACGGGTGCGTCCGCCAGGACGATCGTTGCGGGCCCGTCATCGGCCCGCAGCGGGACATCCGGCTGGTTCGCCGTGTCCGACTGAACAGCCATGTCGGTTTGTGTACGCGTGTCTCCCTGAACAGAAGCGTCGAGTAAGACCGCGCTGTCCACCATCGGCGCACCGTCCACGAGCGGCGCAATGTCGGCCGATCCGGTCACGTCATTGGCCAGCGTGGCGTCGACGGCAAGACGAATGTCCGAGGTCTGCTGGCTGTCCACTGCCCTCGCATCCATGGCTGGTGCGCCGTCGTGGGAGCCACCATCCAAGGCCTGCGGCTGGACACACTGATTGCTTTGACAGACGAACCCCGACGGGCAGCCGCTTCCGCACCCCTTCTTGGCAGAATCCGAGTCCGAACACGCAGCCCCAGCGACGACAAGACACAACACCGACATGCCGGTTAGTAATTTCATAGCGACATCATAAGCCCGGATCGGCGACTCCGCGAATGAGCCGCTGGCGAGCCTGTCGACCCAACGAGGGGAGCCCGGGCGCCATCGTTCGTCGCCACTTTGAAGCAGGTCTCCTACGCAACTTCGGCTAGTTGCCTGCGGACGCCGTTCCGCCGCCGGCCGCGCAGACGCAAATTCCACGTGGAGGGCACCATGTCATCGACGACCGCGCTCCGCAAATGCCTGCGTGCGCGGGCTCGGGCCGAGGCACACCGTTCACCGTTGCGCTGCCAGGCGCACGATGAACAACACGGCACCGCCGATGGCAATCATGGCGCTCATCACCTTGACGCCACGATCGGCGAACCAATGTCTTCCGCCCACGAGGTTGAGGCCCAGCAAGAACACCAGGTGATCTGCGCCGGTGAGGATGTGCTCGATCCTCAGTTTCAGCCTCGACCAAGCGAGCCCGGCTGCGCTCGCGGGCGGGCTCGACTCGTCGAAGGTCCAGGTGGCGTGGGACCGATCGAGCACCTTGACCTGCGCCTTGCCCGCGCGGAAAACGCGGGCCATGTGGCGGTGCCCTGGAGCCAGGGCGTCGAGGATCGGCGCGGCCAGCGTGAGCCGACCGGGAACGCCAGGGCACGTGTAGCGCACCTGGAAGACGACGCCGCCCTCGGCCTCCAGCGCCCACGTCCGGTCTAGCGAGCCGAGGCAGGCTCTTCCGTCGGCCTCCACGGTCAGGCCGCCTGCGAGCGCGCGTGCGACGGCCTCGCGCCCCGCGGCCAACTCGCCACCGTCGATCGAGCCGTCGTGGTTCGCGTCGATCGCCGGCAGCAAGCGGCCCAGCTCGTGACCGGCCATACCGATGTCGCCATAGAGCACCTTGCCGTCCAAGCGGTACTCGCCGCTGGAGATGCGGACGGCATGAAGACGGGCCCATCGCGCTCCGGAACTCTTTCGCGTAAGGTCCGCGCACGATCTTGGCGGCGAGGCGGAGCGGATTTCCGGCGTTCATCTCGTCGGGGTTGAAGAGAGGCTGGCGCACCAGCTCCGCGGGGAGCGCCCGTCCCAGAAAAAACCGCCGCGCGGATCACGTACCGTGGCTTCGTCGTCCTCGAAATAGTGGAACTTGGGCACGTACCTCATGTACAGGACGGATGGCGTCGAGCGCCGAGCGAAGTGCCCGGGTCGGCTCCCGAGGGCCACGCCGATGCCGGAGCCATGTCGTCCCGAGAAGGCGCGCGCCGGATCGTGGCAGCTGGCGCAGCTCGTCCCGGGAGGGTCTGACAAGCGCTCGTCGAAGAAGATCTTCTTGCCGAGAGCCACGAGCACCGGATTGTCCGGTGGTCCCTGGCGCGGTGGCACCGGAAGGACATGGGTGCGTCGGGCCGGTATAACCGGCGTCCCGGACAGCTTGGGCACCTTCGCCGCGGCCCACGCCTGCTCGATGGTTGGCTTTGGGTAGATCCACGAGGATGCGCTTCACTTCAGCTCGGTCACAGCCGAGGCAGCTGCGCCCGCCGACGCGCGATCCATCGTGCCCACGGCCAATCTTCTCGATCGCCCTGGCCCCACATCAAGGTCTGTCCCGCGACCGTATTGCGCCCTCGTCCGCGCCGCGTCTCTGAGGTAGCCTGTGGGCTGCCATGCTGCTTCTTTTTCGAGACGTGACCGTGCTGGCGGCTCGGCGTGCTGTGCGCTCCTGGCCCGTGGCGCTGTCGTTCTTCATCTACGCCGCAATCTTGCTGGCTGCGGGGACGGTGCTGGCGCCGTTCGGGATGATTGGCGGCCTGGCGCTGGGCCTGGTGGTGGCGGCCTGCTGGTCCAGTTACCTCGAGCTCGCCGCGCAGGCGGTGGCGGGCAGCAAGATCCGGCTGAGCTGGGGCGAATTTCGCCGCACCTTCGGGGCGCGCTTGTGGGACGTGGTCAGTGTAATGTTTGCCTTCTGGATCATCTCACTGCTGATGGGACCGCTGCTCAAGGGGCCGGAGGGCGAGCGCGTGGCCGCCGTCTTCGGACTCGCCGTTGCGTTCTTCTTCAATGCGGTGCCAGAGCTGCTCTATCAGGGGGATTCCCGTTCCTTCGCTCTGCTTGTCGCCTCCGGACGCTTCATGATCGCGAACCCGGTGGTTTGGCTGCTACCCAACATCGCGTTTGCGTCGTTGCTCCTGCTGCCCACGGGCCGTCTGGCCGTGAACCATCCCGCCGAGCTTCTGCTGGTCTTCGGCAACACGTTCTCTTCGCCGCTTGGACTGGTCGCGATGGTCGCCGCCTGGCCCACCTGGACCTGGCTGCTGATTCTGTTCGGTTTGCACTACGTGATGGTATTTCGCGGACTTCTGTTCCAAAGACTGTCATCAGGCTCAGGCAGCGCGCGCCTGCGTGCCTTCCGAGCCAAGATGAACGGCTAAGGCTCCCGCGCCACTTTCGATCAGATGAAGCGCCCGCTGCGGCCGATGCCTAGTTCTGCGAGAGCACGAAGTCGTCGACCGTCACGGTCTGTCCCGAGGTCGTGATACCAATGGCGCACGTGCCGTTGCTGACCGCGATGCCGGGAATGCTAACCTGGGTCCAGGCGGTCGCGGCGCCAATCGTCACGGTCTTGTCCGTGCCGCCGAAACCTTTGGCATAAAGCTGCCCACCCGCTCCGCTGCTCTTGACCCAGGCGGAAAGGTTGTAGGCCCCATTGGGCAAGCTCACGGCCTGATCCAGGCTCGCCGTGCCGGCCAGCTGCCAAGCCCAGTTCCCAGTGCGGTTATCCGAGACATTGCTGCCGTTGCTGGTCGTCCAACCCGCGGGCTCGGTCACCGCGACGCGATCCGCTTCGAACGTCGGGTTGAGGGCGTAGTTGTTGCCGGGGGCGACACTCCAGGTTCCCGTGGTGGCGTTGATGGACCACTGGCTCAAGGATTGGAAGTGCGGGGTCGTGCCCGTGAAGGTGAGCGGCATCCACTGGTTGTAGCCGAGGCCATTGCCCGCAAAATCGCTCCAGCGATCGCCGGCGAAGATGATGGTGGTCTGGGCGGTGCCCTTGACTGCGATGAAGAATCCGGTCTGGGTCACGTGGCTGAAGTCCGCGGCCGTGCCGTCGAGCACGAACTCCGCCGACCATGGGCCGTTAAGATTCGACGCCGACACACAGTAGGACTGGGACGAATTCCAACCGTGCAGATCCGACGAGCAAAAATAGTACGTGCCGCTGTATTTGAACATGCAGTTGCCCTCGCGGCCGCCGCCCTTGTACACGGGGATGGCAGTTTCCGCGGCTAGGAAGTCGGCCGCGCGCAGTGGCGAAACATAGCGATTGGCGCGACCGTTGCTGCTGGAGCTGACCAGGTAGGCCTTGCCGTCGTCGTCCTGAAACGTGGTTTGGTCGCCAGTCGCACCGTTGACGATGCCGGGCAGATTCGTCTGTACGTTGTCGAACGTGAAATTGCCTGTCGGAGTGCTGCTGGTTGCGAAGAACAAACCGCCACCACCTTGAGCCACGAGCACGTACTTCTTCGTGGTCGCGTTGTAGACCACGCCCAGCCGGCCAAACCAGGCGCCCGCATTGCTGAAGGGCACGGTGTTTTCCAGTTTCCAGGTGGTCAAATCAGTCGACGAATAGATGGTGACGCCCACAAACGACGTGTCGCCGTTCTTGCCCGTCGGGGCGGCGGCGTAGGTTGCAGCGCCGCCGTAGTTGACGCCGTACCAATAGAACGTGCTCCCTACCTGCAGCACGCCGCCTCCTTGGGAATAGATGGGCGTGCCCGACGTATCCTTCCAGAAGCGGTCGTTGATGATGAGAGCACCGGTGGACGCGCTTCCACCCGCGCCACCCGTCGCCGCCGCGTCAGGGGACGAGGTGCCTCCCGTTGCGCCGGCGTCACGATTGGCGGAGCTTCCGCCAGATCCCGCGCCTCCCGTGGCCCCGCCGGCTTGTCCACCGCTGGCGTTGCCGCCAGTGACAACCGTTGTCTGACCGCCAGCCACCGAGCCGCCGCTGCTCGTTGTCCGTCCGCCGGCTGCGGTGCCGCCGCTGGCCGGGGTGGTCTGGCCGCCGCTGGAGAATCCCCCACCAAGGCCCGTGATCGTTTGCCCCCCTGATCCGATCCCACCCGATCCACCCGACGTACGCCCGCCCGAGCCGCTCGCGTTTTGTCCGCCTTGGCCGCTGGCGCCACCCGTGGAGATGCTCGTAGCTCCGGCCGGACTCTGGGAACCTCCGGTTGCACGGCCGCCAACACCCCCAGGACCGGCCGTGGTGTTCGAACAGGCAACAGCAGTCGAGACTACGAATACCAGGGCGCCACGAAGTGCGCGCGGGTCGTGCATATGGATTCCTCAATGTCAAAGGGGGGCAAATGAGGAATATGGGTCTTTCCGTCGTTCGGAAATAACCGAAACGGGCCTCGACCGATTCCACCTTAGCGGCGATTTGGCCGCGTGACGGGCGGGAACCGAGCGGTCAGTTGCCGTACCCCGCCGCGGCGATGTTGGCTTGGACGGCTTGGGCCGTTGCGGTGGACGCCGCACCTGAGGTCATGACGCCTTCATAGAAGTTGCCCTGGGCCGTATCGGTGCCGTCGCCGCCAGTGCCGAGAACGATGGCGCCCTGCTTTTTCATCGGATTGTAGCCAGTGGGACGTACGCCGTCGTAAAAGCTCGTGAGGGCTGCCGTTTGCGCGCTGCCACCCATGAGCGCAAACGACCCGGATCTCCCTATCACCATCGCGGTGACATAGGGGGACGTTTGCGAAGTATCCGCGGCGTTCGCGGCAAAGCTCGCTTGCGCGTAGAGGCCATTTTCCATGTCCGCCATGACCCAGGGACCGGCGCCACCCCCCTTTCCTTGAGACTTCCAGTTGCCAAAATAGACAGCCTCCATGGTGCCCGCGCCATCGTCATGATTGGTCGTCTCGGCGTTTCCGTAGTCGAAGCAGCAACTTGCGTTGAAGAAGGTGCCGCTTGTCACCATGTATTCGGTCTCCGGCTGGTCGCCGGTCGCGACGCCGGTGGTCTTGTCTATTCGGTAGCCGTAACCAACAGGGATGTGGACGCCGTAGACCTTGTGACCGGAGATCGTAAACGGGAGGGCCGTTGCGTCGGCCTCTTTGGGAGCCGTCGTATTCCTCTGACCGATGGGTGCCTGTGTGAGGTGGTTATTCTTTCCGGACTGGTCGTAAATGATGGTGATGGTGCACGT
>Ga0182027_10011805_pt1 | contig 12306 bp, 11 predicted proteins | sample 712E1DmetaG_FD_121300 | JGI IMG/M metagenome (GOLD analysis project Ga0182027, IMG submission 121300) | Permafrost microbial communities from Stordalen Mire, Sweden - 712E1D metaG (Illumina Assembly) | ecosystem: Environmental > Terrestrial > Soil > Wetlands > Permafrost | place: Sweden...
CCAAGCGTCATGGTGAGCACGGAAAGAATGACAAGCAATTTATTCCATTCGAACGCATAGAGTGACGTCCATACTCCGGACGGCAATGTAAGAACCGTTGAATCGATAAAGATTACTTTGAAGAACCGCATCATCATTGCAAAACCCGCTGCCTTTGATGCAACGGAAAGAAATGCCGTAATCGTGATAGGAGCACCTTCATATACATCCGGAGTCCAAAAGTGAAAGGGTACAGCAGAAATCTTGTAACCAAAACCGACAACAATAAAGACTGTTGCAAGAAGCAGTGCTGTAGTATTTGGAGCACTCAATGCCATCGCGCGATTAATTCCAGCATAATTCGTTGCACCGGACAGGCCGAAGAGAATCGAGACCCCGTATAACATTACGCCGGACGAAACCGCTCCGTAAACGATGTACTTCATTGACGCTTCACTTGAATCCGAAGCTTCCTTCGTATATCCCGCAAGGATGTAGGATGAGAGACTTGTTAATTCCATTGCCAATACCATCATCAGTAAATTGGTTGCGCCTGCCATCAGGAACATTCCAAGCGTCATAGAAACGAGCAGTGCGTAATATTCCATCATCCTCTTCACAGTGGTTTGCACTTCAATCGAGTAAATTGAGAAAAGAACAATTATCAATGCGCAAATTGCAGTAAGCCATTTAAAGAATACGGCAAATGGATCAACTGCTATCATGCCGGAGAAAATTTCTTCCGAAATTCCTGTTTGTTTGACAACAAAGAATAATGCCATCATTACACCAATGAACGCAACCCACCCAGTAAATTTAGGAGTTTTTCGGAAAATCAGTCCGGCTACGATCACGGTACAAAAAGTGACCGCAAGGACTGTTTCCGGAAAGAAGTGCGCAAGATTTTGTAATACCTGTTGAACGTACATATTATTTTTTCTTTATTTTCTGCGCCAGAGGCTTGCCCGCCGTTCCACTTTGGCAGGCAGACGCATCCGCCTTTGGCGGAAGGTTCTCATTAACTATTTATGGAATCAGTGCGACAGCTGCGCCATCTTTCGCTATGACCTCGACCAGATGATTAACGGATGATGTCATAACATTCAGCATAAATGACGGATAGACCCCGAGCACGAGAACAATAACTGCCAGCGGAACAAGCATGAATATTTCCCGTCCATCGACATCCGGCATCGCACTCCATTTCTCATTCACCTTCCCGAGAAACACTCGCTGCAACGTCCACAGCATATACGCCGCGGTGAGAACAATTCCCAGCGTTGACGCCATAGTGATGATCCGTAGCTTATCAACCTGAAATGCACCAAGGAAAGAGAAGGCTTCCGAGACAAATCCGCTTAACCCGGGTAAACCAAGCGCCGCAAAGAACGCAATTGCCATAATTCCTGTGTACTTCGGCATCGTTACTGCTAAGCCGCCAAATGCGTTGAGGTCACGCGTGTGTGCACGGTCGTAAATCACGCCGACAATTAAAAAGAGCATTGCAGTGATGGTACCATGATTAAACATTTGAAATACCGCGCCCATCATGCCCTGCGTATTAAGCGCCGACATACCGAGCAGAACAATTCCCATATGGCTCACGCTGGAATACGCAATAAGTTTTTTAAAATCTGTCTGCGCCATTGCACATAATGCGCCATAGACAATGTTAATAAAAGCTAAAATAGCAAGAGCGAACGCATATTTCTGTGCCAGTTCAGGGAATATGGGAAAACTTATGCGAATAAGTCCGTATGCGCCCATCTTTAAAAGAACGCCGGCAAGAATAACACTGATCGCCGTTGGTGCTTCAACGTGTGCATCCGGCAGCCATGTGTGAAACGGAAAGATTGGTACTTTGATTGCAAAGCCAATGAAGAGTGCCAAATATGCAAGTATGCGCATGTGCGTTCCGAAGCCGGCAAGCAGTGAGTTCGGTTCAAAGTTTGCAGGATTCATCATTGCCAGCAAATTGAATGTATGCAGTTTTTCGCCCGATGACGGATCAATAACTGTGACACTAAAGTAGAGTGCGATCATCGCTAACAGCATCAGCACACTGCCTGCGAGAGTATAAAGAAAGAACTTGATAGCGGCATATTCTCGCCGCGGCCCGCCCCACACACCAATGAGGAAGTACATCGGGAGCAACATGAGTTCCCAGAAGACATAGAAGAGGAAAAAATCAAGCGAGACAAACACGCCCATCATTCCGGTGTCGAGAAGCAACAGCATGACCATATATCCTTTGAGCGCTTTATCAATCTTCCACGATGCAATGACTGCAACGAAACTGATAATCGCTGTGAGAATTATCATCGGCACACTAATACCGTCAACACCAAGGAAGTATTCGATCAGGACACGCCCAAACCACGATACGCCTTTGATATCAATCCATTTTGCTTTCTCGACGAATTGCATTCCGTCTTGCGAATTGATGCCGCCAAGATTATAGTTGAAGTTCGCATAGATCATGACAGCAAGCACGACTTGCAGAAATGTGATGCCGACTGCAGTCCACTTCATTGCGCTGCGAGCTTCCTTGGGGATCAGCAGAACAATAATCATGCCGATGACAGGCAAGAATGTGATCCAGCTAAGCCATCCGATACCTAAAAATTGAAATGCCATTCGTATCAACTCCTATTATAAATTTCAGTGAATCTTCACTGATCTTAAAAATTTGTCCGGTTAGTCCATCACCTGAACCATAAGAAAAACACCATGACACCAAACAGCGCAAAGGCAAGATACGTCTGCACTTTTCCTGTTTGAAGTTTGCGTGCCAGCAAGCCAAGGAAACCGCCACAATATGCAACGAGATTCACTATACCGTCGATTATTTTATTATCAAAGCCACCAACGCCGACGTAGAACAAGAAGAATGATAGTGCTGCAGCACCCAAACCAAGCAGACCATATTCAATTTTTGCGACGATACCACCACCCTGTATCATCAGTCCTGTTGACACTTGCCAACCTATGAATAGTGACAGTAAAGCAAAAACAATAAGATAGAAAATTGAACCGGCTATTCCCTCTTCCCACGTGTGTTTGACTCCGTGCGTAATTCCAATCGTCCACTTTGCAACTCCATTCACAACACCATCGATAACGACATTGTCGAACCAGCGATATGCATCCGCAACGACATCAGTTCCTTTCACAAACGTTATTTGATAGAACTCATCGAAATACCATTTGTTGAGGAAAAATTTATAGAGATATCTCAGCACTGGTGCAGAGGCAACTGCGTCGGCATTAATTTTTTTCCAATAATATGTTGTGAAGGCAACGAGAATTCCAATGCTTGCCACAATAAGCGAAAGAAGCATTGCAAGTCCATGCGAATGATGAAGGGATTCAGCAAACAGCTCTGTATTCACTGCCGCCACCGCCGCAGGAACTACTGATTCAGGACGAACCACTGCTCGATAAAACCAACCGGATGATGCACCAAACGGATTGAAACTGAAAAAAGCAAAGAACGACAGCACGGCAAATGCAACAAGCGGGACTGTCATCACCCAGGGTGATTCATGAATTGCATCGAAGCGGTGATGATCTTTGTGTTCTCCAAGAAACGTGAGAATGACAAGGCGAAACATGTAGAACGCCGTCAGTCCGGCTACAAAAAATCCAGTTATCGGAATAATCCAATGCCATCCGCCATTGAGGCTTCCGAACGCCAATGTGCCGGCAAGAATTTCATCTTTACTTAAAAATCCGGAAGTGAACGGTACGCCGCAAATTGCCAGTGTGTACATCACGAATGTCCAGAACGTAATCGGCATCTTTGTTCGAAGACCGCCCATATTGCGAATGTCCTGTGCATCGGTATGGTGATCGTTTGCAAGGTGCAAAGCGTTGTGCATTGCGTAAATGACGGAACCGGAACCGAGAAAGAGACCGGCCTTGAACATAGCGTGAGTGGTGAGATGGAAAAATCCGGCTGTGTACGCACCAACGCCGAGTCCCATAATCATATAACCAAGCTGACTGACTGTAGAATACGCCAGCACTTTTTTAATATCGTTTTGTGCGATTGCGATTGTCGCGGAGATGAATGCCGTCATCGCACCGATATACGCAATCACCATCAATGCGTCAGCCGTCATCATCGCAAATGTTCGCGTCACTAAATACACACCTGCAGCAACCATCGTTGCAGCGTGAATCAGTGCGCTGACCGGCGTTGGACCTTCCATCGCATCCGGCAGCCAGACATGCAACGGAAATTGTGCCGACTTACCGACAGCTCCGCAGAAAATAAGCAGGCCAGCGGCGGTCAACCACGTTTCACTTCCGAATGGAATGTGTCCCGACTTCATCGCATCAAAAATTGCATCAAACGTGAACGTGTGAAAAGTGTTGAAGAGGATCAAAATACCGATGAACATTCCGACATCACCTATGCGAGTGACAATGAATGCTTTCTTCGACGCATCGGATGCCGATTTCTTTTCAAACCAGTGTCCGATGAGCAGGTATGAACTCAGTCCAACTAATTCCCACGATACATACATCAATAATAAATTATTCGTGAGCACGATGCCGAACATTGAAAAAGAGAATAAACCGAGGTACGCATAATATCGGCCGTAGCGGACATCATCCTTCATATAACCGATAGAAAACAAGTGCACGAGCGAACTGACAATACTTACCACGACAAGCATGATCGCCGCAATGTTGTCGATCATGAAGCCAAGATCGATTTGCATTGCGCCATTACCGGGCACATTGCCGAAATTCACCCATGTGAATGTTGTCTGCAGTGTTTGGTCGTGATAATAGTTGAGCTTTGTGAAAAGAATCGTCAGAGAAAGAATAAGTGCTGCAAATAGAATAGTGGTGCCGAACCAGTCGCCGGAACGCGGCATACGTTTGTGGAAAAAGATCAGCACGGCAAAGTCAACCAACGGGACGAGCCAAACGATCAATGCGAGAGTAAGTAAAGTTTCTTGAGACATATTCTGATTTTCGATTTACGAATGCCGATTGTCGATCGGCGCTGCTAGTCTTTCAATTGATTGATTTCATCCACGTTCACTGTGTTGAAGTTTTGATAGATGTTCAGGATGATTGCCAGCATAATTGCTGCTTCTGCGGCGGCAAGGATGATGACAAATATCGCGACAACATGCCCATCTAGCGACGTGGTTACATAACGCGAGAATGCAACAAAATTTATATTAGCTGCATTGAGCACAAGTTCGACACCCATGAGAACCATAATGGCATTACGCCGAGTTAAAATGGCAAACAGACCAAACGAGAACAACAATCCGCTAAGAACAAGAAAGTGTATCAGTTCCGGATGCTTTAAAAAATTTATAAACTCTTGCATATTTTTACACTTTCTTTTCTCTACGTGCAATCATTGCCGCACCGATGAGTGCAACGAGCAACACCATAGACGCAACTTCAAACGGCAACAAGTATGTTGTCAAGAGCAGTTCGCCGATTTTCGAAGCAGTTGTTTCTACTATCGGCAAATGTGCATTTACTTTCCAATCCGTTATCCAAAAAACCCAAATGAGCCCTCCACCAATACACGCGGCAATAAGAATCCCCGGCAACGTTTGTATCGTGCCTGTTTTTGCATCCACATTGATTTGATGACTTGTCAGCATCACACCAAATAAAATGAGCACCATAATTCCACCGACGTAAATAAGCAATTGCGTGACTGCAATAAAATCAGCAAGAAGAAATATATAAATGCCAGCAACACCGAAGAAAGCGAATAACAACGCAAATGCTGCACGGACAATGTTCCGCGAGAACACAACGATGCACGCCGAACCCAGCGTTATTACAGCAAAGAAATAGAATATGATTGTGTAGAGATCCATGAAAATCAATGCAAAAGTTAAAAATGAAAATGAAAAATGAAAAAAGAAATTATGACGTTAATAACATCTTCTATAAATTCAAAATCGGAATATTATCCTAACCTTTATTTGGCTCCGCTGCCGGAGGTTCCGGTTTTATTGGTGGAGGCGTCACCAGTGCCGTTGAAATTGAAGCAACCGGTGATTCTTTTGGTGCCGCGGCGGCAGCAGCTTTCTTCGCCGCCAGTTCACCATTATACTTTTCTAATCGCTCTTTTGCTGCCGCGCTTTCTTCCACCGTCATATTACTGAAACTGTATATCAAATTTTGCCTGTCAAATTCTGCAAATTCGTAGACATCCGTCATAACGATACACTCTGTCGGGCATGGCCACACGCAAAGTCCGCAATAGCAGCACTTCGCAATATCGATATCGAAACGCGGAACGTAGAGCCGCTTCTTTGTATTTTTTGACGTCATCCCCAAATCCATGTCCGGGGTCGATTTGATCGTCTCAATCGTAATGCAATCCACAGGACAGGCAATTGAACACTGATCGCAGCCAATGCAATCATCGATGTTGACAAACAAACGGTTGCGTGCCCGCTCGGGAATTTTCATTTTGACGGTTGGGTACTGCACTGTTGCCGAGCGGGTGAAGAGATGTTTGATAGTAATCTTCATCCCAATGACAACAGTATAGAGAGAATGAAAAATATTGTAAAAATATGTTCCTAGTGCTGACATTGTTTTTTCAAATGACTAAAATGAAACCAACAGCAAGAAGACAGACAAAGAGCCATGGCGTTAACACTTTCCAGGAAACGAACATCAGTTGGTCGACACGTAAACGCGGCAGCGTCCACCGAAGCCAAATCTGTATCAGCATAAATAAGTATGCTTTTGCTACAAACCAGAAGATACCCCAAATCGGCCCCGACATAAACGACGCAAACGGACTGGACCATCCGCCAAGAAAGAGCGACACGACTACTGCTGAAACGGTGAATAAATTAGCATACTCTGAAAGATAAAACATAGCGAACCGCATGCCGCTGTATTCAGTATTGAATCCCTGCACCAGTTCCGATTCAGCTTCAGGCAGATCAAACGGTGTACGATTGACTTCGGCAATGGATGAAACGAACATAATAATAAATGTTACCAGTGTGAACGGCATCAGCATGAGCTTCTGTGTCCATGGCAGCGGGCCGCCAAACACTATCCAGTTGCCAATTCCGCCATCTTGAAACTTCGTCACATCCTGCAGGTTAAGCGATCCTGTAATCATCACAACAATAATGACACCAAGCGCAGTCGGAATTTCGTAACTAATCATTTGAGCCGCCGAGCGAATACCGCCAAAGAGCGACCATTTATTATTCGATGCCCAGCCAGCCATCAAAATTCCGATGACAACGAGAGAACCGGCTGCCACTAAAAAGAATGCGCCAAGATTGATATTGGAACCGATATACATACTGCTGAACGGAAGCACAGCGTATGCAACATATGTTCCGGTAAATGCAACAAACGGAGCCACACGAAACAACACTTTGTCCGCTTTCGTGGGAATAATGTCTTCCTTCTGCAGAAGCTTGAGCATATCGGCGATGGGCTGAAGCACGCCGTGCCAGCCAGTGCGCATATATGCAACACGATCCTGAATGTGTGCAGCTACTTTCATCTCCGTATAGAGTACCACCAGCACCATGAGAACGATGAAGACAAGCGGAAGCGCGCTCAGAAGAATTGAGACGAGTAACTGATTCGCAAATAATGTTTGAATGAATTCCATGGTGCGTATTTATAGTTTATCGATCAACTTCACCAAGCACAATATCAATACTGCCTGCTGTCAGTACTAGGTCAGCAATTAAACCGCCGCGGGCAATTTCCGGCAGGACACTCAGGTTCACAAACGCAGGCCCGCGCGCTTTCACACGGAACGGGCTTGCAGTACCATCGCTCATAATATAATATCCTAATTCACCGCGTGATGCCTCTGTGCGGACATAAATTTCCGCATCTTTTTCCGGACGAATGCGTTTGGGTATCGCTGCTTTTACATTCCCTTCCGGCAAACCGGCAAGCGCCTGTTCTATGATGTTAAGACTCTGTTCCATTTCGCGCATACGCACGATATGTCTATCCCAGCAATCGCCGACTGTTCCCACTTCCCCTTTTCCAATTTGCGGCTGCCAGTCTAATTTATGATAAATGGAATACGGATCATCGCGGCGCAAATCCCAATTCACACCGGAACCGCGAAGCTGCGGGCCACTGACTGCATAATGAATGGCGACATCTTTCGGCAATACGCCTACGTTTGCCGTCCGCTTAACAAATATTTCATTGTAGGTCAGTAAATCGTTCAACATTTTAATTCGCGGACGGAAATATCTGATAAAATCCATCACTTGTTCAATAAAATTCACGGGTAAGTCATGCGACAGACCACCGATCCAAATATAATTATAAAGTAAGCGCGCACCGCATGTCATTTCGAACAAGTCGAGAATTTTTTCACGGTCGATAAAGGTATAGAGAAAGGGCGTGAATGCACCGGAGTCAATTCCGTATGTGCCGACGGCAATCAAGTGACTGGCGATTCTCTGGAGCTCCGCCATAATCACACGGATATATTCTACGCGCTCCGGCACTTCGATCTTCAGCATTCTCTCTGCTGCAAGCGCGAATGCCCATTCGTTGGTCATTGCTGAACAATAGTCCATGCGGTCTGCATAGGGAATTACTTGTTGGTAATTAGTCATCTGCTCACAGTGTTTTTCAAAACACCGGTGGAGGTATCCGATATGCGGAATGCAATCGACGATAATTTCACCGTCAACAACAATTTCGAGACGCAGTACACCATGGGTGGACGGATGCTGCGGGCCCATGTTAATGATCATTTCTTCCGTACGAATTGTTCTGCCGGTAGATGTTTTCAAGTCTCCGGGTTTGACTGTATAATTTGTTGGAAGAGTCGGCGGTTGTAGCATAGTTGAGTCAATCATTCAGCGTTAGTAAGGAACCTTCATACCGTGATAAAATTCCTGCACTTTATAATCCTTGCGAAGCGGATTGCCTTCCCAATCATCCGGCAGCAAAATGCGGCGCAAATCAGGATGTCCGTCGATGATGATGCCAAAGAGATCGAATACCTCTCGCTCGTGCCAATTGGCAGTTCCCCAAACATCGCTGACTGAGTGAACGTGTGAATGGTCTTTTGTGCAAAAAGTTTTAAGAACAATCTTATGTTTATGAACCATTGAGGCAAGATGATAGACAATGCCGAATGTTCCGTTATTGTAATCAACGCCGCTCAAGCACGAAAGATAATCGAATTGCATCACGGATTCGTCACGCAGAAAAAGACAGATATCCCGCGTCTTATCCGGTTCAATACGAATCCATGGCTGCAGTATATCTAATTTTAGTTCTACGATTGCTTCGCCGAATGTAGTTTTCAAAACATCATATATTTCTTGAGCTGTCATTCTTTTTACGCTCGTTTCTTTACCATACTTTCCTTACGCACTTTCTCTTGGAGTTTCATAATGCCTTCTAACAACGCTTCCGGTCGTGGCGGACAACCTGGAACATACACATCCACAGGAATGACACGATCCACACCTTTCAAGACGTGATAGCCATGCTCCCAATACGGTCCGCCGCAAGTGGCGCAGCTTCCCATCGAAATTACATATCGCGGTTCAGACATTTGATCGTACAATCGTTTTATGCGCGATGCCATTTTAATCGTCACTGTTCCGGCAACAAACATCACATCCACCTGCCGCGGAGTTGCGCGCGGGATAACACCAAAACGCATAATATCGAAATTGGATGCCGATGCCGCCATCATTTCAATAGCACAGCATGCGAGACCAAACTGCATCTGCCAGAGCGATGAGAGACGCGCCCAATTCAGAAGACCATCAAGTGAAGTGATAAAAATATTACTATTTTCAAATCGCTGATCAAGAAGTCCCACAGATATTTACTCCATAAATTCAAATATCTTCTGAATGAACAGGTGCGTTTTCTAATCTCGTCGACATCACTATTGTTCGATGAATAGTAGGTATTTGCGGTTTTGGTTTATCCCAATTCAAGTCTCCCTTTACCCATACATAAGCATAGCCGACAATCAGGATGAAAAGGAAAACTGCCATTTCTAAAAAGCCAAATAACCCAAACTGTCTATAAATGAGTGCCCATGGAAAGAGAACTGCTACTTCTACATCGAAAATAAGAAAGACAAGTGCGGTAACATAAAAGCGGACATTGAGGCGAATCCACGCGCTGCCAACCGGCTCTTCGCCGCATTCATAAGTTGCATTTTTTTCTGGATACGGACGATGCGGACGAAATATCCATGCACCTAACAGACCGAGAGCGACAAAAACTGCACCAATGAGTAAAAAAATAAATGCTTTGCCAAATTCCGTTAGCATAAGAAACTGCTGCAATTCCATAATGAAAAAAACACCTAATGAGGTGATTAATATACTGGAAACTTGGGCGTATGTCAAGAAACTTGGAGTTGTTCATCCCCTTTATAGATTGAGGGTGGATCGAGAATAGATTGGAAAGTTCGAATGTGACTGCTGTTGAATGGGAAAATTAAGTTTTCTTTTTTCTGTGTCGTTTTTGCTTTGTCATTTCAGTTGCTAAAACCATTTTTGCATTATGTCCGTTGAACTCCAGTGTGTGCGAAATAATTTCGACTTCGAAAACCTCGCCGTTTTTCTTCCGATGACGCCAGACTCCGGCTTCATTAAACCCATCATGTTCTATAGTGCGCTGCAAATGATTCATTAAATCCTGATGATCTTCCTCCGGACGAATATCCTTGATAGACATCGAAAGAAATTCGTCGCGGCTATATCCATAGTAATGGACTGCAGCATCATTCACTTCCAAGAATTGCAGAGTATCCATGTCGTACAGCCACATCGGATGAGGATTGGCTTTAAAAAGCAAGCGATACCGAAGTTCTGAAGCCTGTAATTTTTCTTCTATGAGTTTTCGATCAGTAACATCAAATGCAATACCCAGCCCCGCGGGAATACCTTCGTACAGAATTGCACTTGCGGCAAAATCCAGCCATCGTTCTTTTCCATCTTTTGTTATTATCTTAAATTCGTACCGTGTCGGAACATTTTCATTGCGCTGCCGTGCTAATCCCCGCTGATGAACCATCTCGCGATGATCCGGGTGCACCAACTCCCAAAATTTTATGGTCAGCAATTCATCTTCCGTGTAGCCTGTGATTTGTTTTGACGCAGAATTGACATACGTGAATCGTTCACCCTGATAAATAAAAATGAGAGCAGTGCTCGTTTCTGCAAGCGCCTTAAACCGCGCCTCGCTTTGTCTCTGGGCTTCCTCTGCGCGCTCTCGGGCCTCGCGATCCCGCTTCTGATTGACAACAGAAAGAATTGCCGGGACCAACCTAATGCTGTTTGTCTTTAAGAGAAATTCAGATGCACCTTCTTTCATGCATTCGACTGCTTTTTCTTCTCCTACCGAGCCCGTATAAACTATCGTGGGTGTTCCTGGAGCAAGCTCATTGACAAGCCGAAGAGCTTCAATACCAATGATGTCAGGGAGTGTATAATCGATGACGATGCAATCAAAATGCGGTGAGTCGAGTTCACGAAGGAACGCTTCCTTGTTGCGAACATCCTTCACTACCATCTCAACTGGAGCAGATTGTATTTTACGCGTGAATAGTCGGATGGACGACGGATCATCTTCTAGTAAAAGGATAGAAAGCGCGGCAGACATGTCAATAACCCTTTTTGATTATTCGATACTGCGCCATGAAATATTATCGTTGATTGCGAATAACAGGAAAGAACCTAAAGAAATGTAGGATAAGTCAAATAGAAAAGCAATACCTAAATAATTGACAGTATCAAATCAGGAATGATGAATATTTTTTGCTTACAGCTGGGCATTCCATTTCGTCTCTTCGATCCCGGCAAGTGTATTCACGTATCGAGCCGTCACGAATAACAGATCGGCAAGACGATTCAGATAGATCAATGGAAGTTTTCCAATGTCTTCTTTTCTTCCAAGCGCATCTACCAGCCGTTCGGCACGGCGGCAGACCGTCCTCGCAACATGGAGCTGTGCACTCACCATTGAACCACCCGGCAGAATAAATGATTTCAATGGCTGCAGCTGTGTATCCAACCGGTCAATTGTCTCTTCAAGAAATTGAATATCTTTTTGTTGAATGCGCTGAAATGTTGCCGGTGCTGAGTCGAAAGGTGTGGCAAGGTCGGCGCCCAGAACAAAGAGTTGATTCTGAATCTGCTCGAGAAGTTCTTCAATATCGGAGTGAGGATGAAGTGCGCGGGCAACTCCAAGCAGCGCATTTAATTCGTCAACAGTTCCATACGTATCTATACGGAGCGTACTTTTCTGTACGCGCTTTCCGCCAAAGAGCGAAGTATCGCCTGCATC
>Ga0182027_10011806_pt1 | contig 12305 bp, 11 predicted proteins | sample 712E1DmetaG_FD_121300 | JGI IMG/M metagenome (GOLD analysis project Ga0182027, IMG submission 121300) | Permafrost microbial communities from Stordalen Mire, Sweden - 712E1D metaG (Illumina Assembly) | ecosystem: Environmental > Terrestrial > Soil > Wetlands > Permafrost | place: Sweden...
GCCAAGGAAACCAAGGTCGGGAGCGTGCGGTCGTTCTGCAAGGCGCCCACGGCAACCCTGGAGGAATTGGAGCTGCACGTGACCACGCTCAATCCCGGCCAGGAGCCGCACCCACCGCACCGCGGCCCGATCGTCTGGATCGGGATGACCTACCTGCTCGCCGTGCTCACCGGCGCCGTCATGGTGCACGCTCACAATGGCGCAGCCCTTCGATACCGCGACCAGTTGGTCGGCCGCGCCGTCGCCAGCGATCCGTCCGCCGTTGCCCTCAGCCGCGGACTGCCCGTGCGCGCCGCCCTCCTCGACTTCGCGAGGAACCTGGCATTGGGTGCCGTGCCCTCGACCGTGATGGGCGTCGGCGTGGTCATGCCCTTCCCACTCGCCGCCTTTCGAGGCTGGGTCGGCGGCATCGTCTCGGTGGATGGCAACCACCACAGCCGCCTGCGTAACTGGCCCGCGAACGTCTATTACGTTGGCGTTCTGCTCCTGCAACTGCTCCCGTATTCGCTGGCAGGCGGCGCCGGCATCCGCCTCGGACTGGCGTTTGTATTCCCAAAAGGGCGGTACGGTTACCCCGCTTCCGGCCGCTGGCTCGGTCTGCCGGCCGAAGGCGTGCACGACGTGGTCCGCATTTACGCGCTGGTTGCCCCGCTCTTCCTGCTGGCCTCCCTGGTCGAATTCCTCGCCGCATAGCCTCGCAAAGCTCCCCGCACTTGGTGTACGATACCAATCACTGAGGGGCTGACGATGAAACTCTTTCTGGGACTCTTGTGCACACTCTCCGCGCTCTGGGCTGGGGACGCCTCGAACGCACGCATTCGCGATGCCGCCACCAAGGCAGTCGCGTTGATTCAGGCCAGCCAGAAGAGCTGGTATGCCCACCAGAGCTGCTATTCGTGCCACCAGCAGGTCCTGCCGGCGCTGGCTTTCCGCGCGGCACGCGAGCACGGCATACCGGTGGACGAGCGGGCCGCCCGCGCCGACGCGGCGGCCGCGTTTGCGTTTTACGCCGATCTCGACCGCGCCGTTCACTACACCTACATCATCGATCCGGGCCTCAGCGACGGCTATGGCCTGCTGGCGGCGGATGCCGCTGGCGTGCGTCCCAGCGTGGTCACCGCGGTCTATGCGCGCCTGATCGCCGCGCATCAGGAGCCGGATGGGCACTGGGAAACGATGGACGAACGCCCGCCGCAATCCTACAGCCCCTTCACCGCGACCGCGGTCTCGCTCGCGGCCATCGAGCGCTTTAGCCATGCGGAAACGCAGGCGCACGTCGAGCGGGCGCGAGCCTGGCTGCTCTCCCACACGGCGCGCACCACCGAGGAGCGCGCCTTTCAGCTCTTTGGAGCGCGCCTCGCGGTGGTGGACCAGGCCGTCATCGCCAAGTGGACCCGGGAACTGATGGCGACTCAGCAGCCCGATGGCGGCTGGTCCTCCCTCGATGGCCGCGCGAGCGATGCCTATTCCACGGGCGAGGCCTTGTGGGCGCTCCACGACTCCGGCGGCGTCCCCACTTCTGATCCCGCATGGCAGAAGGGCGTCGAATCCCTGCTCCGCACGCAGGCCAAGGACGGCTCCTGGCACGTTGTCTCGCGCCTGCATCCGCCCGCGCCGGTGAGCCCGAAGTATTTCGAGACCGGCCACCCCTACGGGCACGACCAGTTCATCTCCACCCTCGGCGAGAGTTGGGCCATCATCGCCTTGGCGCAAACCCTCCCGCGCGTGGAGGTGAACCTTCCGCCGCTGAAGGAGGCCGAGCCGCAGGACGTCGAGTCCTGGGTGGACACCATGCTCTTCGGCGGCGTGGCCGATGTGAAGCGCCTGCTCGACGGCGGCTTCGATCCGAACGCGGCGACGAAGCCCGCCGGAACCACGGCGCTGATGCTCGCCGCGCCCGACATCGACAAAATGAAACTGCTGCTCGACCGCGGCGCCAACGCCGATGCGCGCGCCGCCAACCGCTACTCCGCGCTCCTGGTCGCGGCCAACTATCCGGGCTCGAGCGCGGCCGTGAACCTCCTGCTCGACCATGGCGCCACCGTGCGCCTGCCCAAGGGCCAGGGCGCGCCGCAGTTCAACGGACACCCCATCCTGTTGGCCGCCTTCGCGGGCAACGCCGACGTGATTGACCGCCTGCATAAGGCGGGTGACCGCGTTGACGACAAGATGAACCTGCTCGGCATGTTCCCCGTGACGCCGCTGTTGATGTTGGCCACGACACACCGCACGGACTCGGTGCGCGCGCTGCTCGACGCCGGCGCGCAGGTCGACGAAGCCGACGACGACGGCATTTCCGTCCTCGCCTGGGCCGCGATCGCGAACCGGATCGATCTCGCCCGCCTGTTGATCCAGCGCGGCGCCGACGTGAATCATATCGATAAGAAGGGGATGACTCCCCTGCTCTACGCGGCCTCTGTCGATTTCGGCGACTCGGCCATGATCGACCTGCTGCTCAAATCCGGCGCGCACGCCGGCGCGCGTACCCCGAACGGCCAGACCGCCCTCGACCTGGCGCGCCAATACCAGCACACGCACTTGCTGGCGAGCCTGGAACAGCCCCGGGCCGCGAGATAGTACTGCCAGCACTACTGAACCGCGCGCCCCGACCTCCCGGTCGCGGCTCCGAACCTCCGCCGCTGCGCTAAAATGAAGGCTGATGCTCGCGAAGGTGCTAACAGGTATCAAGCGGTTCGTGTTGTGGGACTACGACCGCGCCACCTGGCAATTCGATGTCATGGTCGGGCTGATCCTGGCGTTTGTCTTTCTGACCCCGCGAAGCTGGTTCAACGATCAGGCGCGCATTCCCGGGGCCAGCAGGATCGCCATGCTGCAGGCCCACGACACCAACGGTCATTGGTACTGGATCGACGCGGAGCTCCTTTCGAACGTTCCGCAGTGGCAGCGGATGACCAAGGTCTCCGAGATGCTCCGTGCCCGCGCGGGCGAGAAGCGTTCGGTGGTCCGCCTGGAACCGATGGTGGATTCCGAGTCGGAAATCAAGGGCTACATCGCGTTTACGCAACCGTGAGCCCGCTGGAATGACTATCAGACTGCTGGCAGCAGTTTTGGCCGTTGGCGCTTTACCCGCCGTGGCCGACGACTTGCAGGGTGTACTGGCGAGGATGGACCGCGAGGCTGCAACCTTCCACCAGATCACCGGCAAGCTCAAGAAGACCGAATTCACGGCCGTGGTGGACGACATATCGACCGAGAGCGGGAGTATGTGGCTCCGGCGCTCCGGCAATAAAGTCACCATGCGCGTCGAAATTGACGTACCGCAGCCCAAGTCGGTTGGCGTCGTAGAGAATAGCGCGCAGATTTATTACCCCAAGATGAACACCGTGCAGATCTACGACTTAGGGAAGGCCGGAGCGCTGGTAGACCAGTTCCTGGCCATCGGCTTCGGGAGTTCGGGCAAAGACTTGCAGAAGAACTATACGGTTACCATGGGCGGCGAGGAGATGGTAAACGGAGAGAAGGCGACCCGGCTCAAGCTGGTGCCCAAGTCCGCCAAGGTTCTGGAGCAGATCCAGACCGTGGAGCTGTGGATTCCGTTGAAGGCGGGCCATCCAGTGCAGCAGAAGGTGATCGAGCCGGGCGGCAACTACTACCTGTTCTCTTACTCGGATTTGAAGCTCAGTCCGGAATTGCCCGAGAGCGCGTTCCGCCTGAAGCTGCCCTCGGACGCCAAGAAGGAGTATCCGCAGAAATGAGCGTGGCGGCCAGCGCGCGCGGGGGGACGGGGCGACTCGCCTTTCTCGACTGGGTGAGAGGCCTGGCGGCCATCACCATGCTCAATGGCCACGCCTTCCACTCTTTCACCAAACCCGAGCAGCGGCAGGGCGGGTTGTACGTCATCACGCAGTTTATCGGGGGCCTGCCTCCGGCGGTCTTCCTCTTCCTGGTGGGCGTGACCCTCGCTTTTCTGATGGATTCCTGCGAGCGCAAAGGCGTGCCCACGGGCGCGCGCGTCCGCAAGGCCCTTACCCGCGCGGGCTACCTGCTGGGACTGGCGTTCCTGTTCCGGCTCCAGGTGTGGGTGTTCGGGCTGCCCCGCAGTCCATGGACCGACCTTCTGCGCGTGGACGTTCTGAACTGCATGGGACTCGCGGTCGCCCTGCTTTCGGTGATGGCAGTCTTCACCACCGCGGACCGCGTGCGCTTGTGCGCGGCCCTCGGCCTTGCCATCGCCGCCCTTTCGCCGCTGGTCTCATCGCTCGATTGGTCCGGCGTTCCCAGCCTGGTGCGCATGTACGTGGCCCCGGACTACCTCTCCTTCGGCTTCTTCCCCTGGGCCGCCTTTGTCGCCTTCGGCATGAGCGCGGGAAGCATCATCCGGACGCTGCCCGCCGAGCGGTTCGAGCGGGCGGCGCAGTGGTGCGCTCTCACCGGCTTTGGGCTGGTCCTGGGCGGGCAGTATTGTTCTTCGTTCCCCTATTCGGTGTATTCCAAGTCGGAGTACTGGCTGGACAGCCCGTGGCTGATCCTGGTGAAGACGGGCGCGGTGCTGCTGCTGCTCTCGTTCGCCTTCGTCTGGAACCAGCACACCGCCGGCAAGTGGAGCTGGGTGCGGCAGTTCGGCGTCACCTCCCTGCTGGTCTACTGGGTCCATATCGAGCTGGTCTACGGACGCTGGTTCTGGTACTGGAAAGAGGCCCTCGGGGTGGGACAGGTGGTGTTGTGCTCGGTGGTCTTGATCGGACTGATGCTGTTCCTGTCGCTGGCCCGCACGCAGTGGAGGAACTGGGCGCGGCTGGGCCTCTCGATGGGCTGGTATTTCTTCCTGACCGAGCGCCGCGCGGAGCAGTAGTCACGCCGGCCGCTCAGCGGCACTACCTCTCAGATACGGCCCTCTGGCGCCGTTGGGCAGGATCGTGTCGGAGTCGGTGCGCGCCTGCGAGAGTTGCAGGCCGGTCATGCCGCGGGCGCCGCGCAGATTCGCGCCCCGCAAGTCGGCCGCGAACAAAGTCGCTCCGTCAAACTGCGAATTGGTCAGCATCGCGCCGGTGAAATCGACACCGCCCAGCTTCGCCTCCCGTAGATCGCATCCGGCCATCAGCGTCTTGCCGAGACAGCTCCGGGTCAAGTCTGAACGGTGGAACTTCGAGCCGCTAAGGGCGGCCCCGCGCAAGTCGCAGCTCTCCAGGTGGGCCGACCCGAAGTTGGCATCGGTGGCGATGGCGCCCACGAACCGGCACAGTTGCAGGTGCGCGTGATAGAGAACCACCCCTTCCATGTTCGTGTCGCCAAACGAGGTGTCGAAGATATTGCTGTGGTGCAGCCCGGCGCCCGTGAGCACGGCGCCGCGAAAATCGCACTCCCGCATCCGAACCTCAAGCAGCCGGGCCGCGGCGAGTTCCGAGCGGCGAAAACTCGATGAGTGCAGCGTGGTCTCGGAAAGGTTGGCGCCATCCAGACGCGACAGGCTGCAATCGGAATTGCTGATCGAAGCGCCCGCCAAGTCGGCGTGCGAAAGACAGGCCTGGCGCAGGTCGCTGCCCTCGATCACGGCACCGCTCAGGTCCGCATCGATCAGGACGGCCTCAATCATCGACGTGCCACGGAACAGCGCCTTGCTCAGGTTCACGCCTTCGAGTTGCGCGTCGCTCAGCGCCGCCCCGCTGAAATCCGCCCGCACTCCATCGGGACGCTGGGCGAGCCACGCCAGATGCGCTTCGAGTACGCGGCGCAGCGCATGAGCGCGACTGAGCCCCCCAGCTTGCTCGCCGGCCGTGAACGGCTGTTGCACGCTTCTTCTATCGGCAGAACGCGGGAAGAACCCTAGCCCCTGTGGCATTTTACCGGCGGGTACCACGGTTGCCCCTCAAAGGGCTTTAACTGTTTGTTAATCTTCTGGTATGCTGAAACCACAAGTGGTGGTGACGGCCGGGAGAAGAATGCGCAGCTTCGGGGTTTCACTCGACAACTGCACGCCGAGAAGTTATGGAAGCTTCAGGCAGCCCCTATCTTGTGGTATCTTCATCTCAGCAAAGGAGTTCCGGCCATGAGCGCTCTTGACGGACCTACCCAACATCCCGATGAACCGAAGCAGCAGATGCGGATCCTCGTCGTCGAAGACGAGAAGCGCATCGGCGAGTTCGTGGCCCGCGGCCTCGAAAGCGCCGGCTATACGGCGGAATGGGCGGAAGATGGCGCCACGGGGCTGGAACGCCTGCACGCAACCGAATACGATCTCATCATTCTCGATTTAATGCTGCCCGACATGGACGGCCTGCGGGTTCTCGAGAAGATCCGGAACCGCCAGTCCAGTCCCCCGGTCCTCATTCTGAGCGCCCTGGGCGCCGTGGACGATCGCGTGAAAGGCCTCGAACGAGGCGCCGACGACTATTTGGGTAAGCCCTTCTCGTTCACGGAACTTCTGGCGCGGGTGCGCGCTCTGCTGCGGCGCGGCCAACCGACTCCCGAGCGGCTCCAAGTCGGCGACCTGACCCTCGATTGCATCCGCCGCAAGGTCACGCGCGGCAGCGAGCCGATCGATCTGGCCCCCAAGGAATTCAGCATCCTCGAGTACCTGATGCGAAACCGGGGCCGTCCGCTCAGCCGCACCATGATCGTCGAGCACGTCTGGGATATGGATTACGACGGGCTCACCAACATCGTCGACGTCTACATCCGACACCTGCGCAGCAAGGTGGATGACCGCTGGCCGCAGAAGTTGATCCACACCGTGCGCGGCGTCGGCTATATGATCGAGGCGGCCGAAACGGACACGGAGTCGAAAGCCAGTTAACCGCACCCCGGCGCGAGATGTCCCTGGAGATCAAGCAGAGAGAACGCGAAGGCATCGTCGTCCTCGACCTCAAAGGCCGGATTACGGTGGGCGACGAGGCTGGCGCCCTGCGGCTCGCTTTCAGCACGCTCGCGGGCGCCGACAAGGTCATCCTGAACTTGCAGCATGTGGAATACATCGACAGCACCGGCCTCGGTGCCCTGGTTCTGGGCTTCACGTCGCTCCGCAAACGGGCCGGCCGGCTGGTCCTTGAAAACCTCAGCCGCCGCAACATCGAGTTGCTGCTGTTCACGAAACTCACCACCGTCTTCGAGCTCTTCAACGACGAGCAGGACGCCGTCAACAGCTTCTTCCCCGATCGCGAGATCCAGCACTTCGACATCCTCAGCTTCGTCAAGGATCAGTCCGGGCAAGACAGCGTCTGAGCGGCACGTCCCGGTTTTCCGAACCGCGACCGTCAGGGAGCGGACCTTTACCCCGCGTCCAGCACACCGGCCGCCCGGCGCGCTAGTCTGGAGATATATGGCCTTCTGGAACCAAAAGCGAATGCTCCCTGTCGGGGCGCGCGCTCCGGAGTTTCAGTTGCCCGACCTCGGTGGAACCGACCGCTCTCTCACGGGGATTCTGGCCAACGGCCCTGCACTGCTGGCTTTCTTTAAGGCGTCGTGCCCGGTTTGCCAGTACACGTTCCCGTTTCTCGAACGCCTCCACCAGGGCGCGAAATCCGGCGGCATCCAGATCGTCGCGATCTCGCAGGACAAAGCCGGCGCCACCCACGAGTTTTGCCGCGAGTACGGCGTCACTTTCCTGACGCTGCTCGACGACCCCGCCACGTACCCGGCGAGCAATGGCTTCGCCATCGCCAACGTGCCGTCGTTGTTCCTCATCGAGGCCGACGGTACCGTCTCTGCGGGCGCCAGCGGATTCTCGAAGCGGCTACTCGAAACGGTTGGGCAGCGGGCCGGCGTGGTCCCGTTCCGGCAGGGCGAGAGCGTTCCGGAACTCCGGCCTGGTTGAGGTTCGAAAAACTGACTCCCGGGAGGAGTCGCAGGGATGCCGAACATCGAAGATGTGCTGGGATCGGCGGCCGCCATAGCCAAGGGGATGGGCGTCACGCTGAAAGAGATGTTGTCGCCGACGGTGACCGAAACCTATCCCGACGAGCCGCCCTCCTTCGAGAAGCGCTATCGCGGCGCGCACGTTCTCGAGCGCGACGAAAACGGGATGGAGAAGTGCGTCGCCTGCTTCCTGTGCGCAGCGGCCTGCCCCGCCAACTGCATCTACATCGAGGCCGCCGAGAATACCGAGACCAAGCGCATCAGCGGCGGCGAACGCTACGCCAAGGTGTATAACATCGATTACTCGCGCTGCATCTTCTGCGGCTACTGCGTCGAGGCCTGCCCCACCGACGCCATCACCCACGGCCACGGCTTCGAAATCGCCGACTACAACACCTCGTCGCTCGTTTATCGCAAGGACCGCCTGCTCCGCAAGTAGGGAATTCAGGCTCAGCAGCCACCCTTCTTATTCGTGTGAATTCGTGTCCATTCGTGGCTATGGGTTTCTTGGCGTTCTTGGCGTATCTGCGAGAGAAGCAACCAGGCTCAGTTAGTCCCGGCGTACTTGGCGCGAATCGCCTTGAGGTTCGTGCGCGCCGGCACCTGGAAGGGTCCGGGAATGGCGGCGCACTGCTGGCTGAAGCGCACGGCGTCTCCGGCGCGCTCCTTCTGTCCACCCTCGGCCAAACGGTAATTCGCCAGACCGAGGTAGAACAACGCCTCCGCCAGCATGTTCTTATCGGCCTGGACGCTCGGCAAGGCGGCGCGCAGCGCCTTGTCCGCCGGCGCCCATTTGTCGACCGCCGCGTAGCTCACCCCCGCGATCCACTCGGCGCGCCCCTTGATCTGCGTCTTCCATGCCGCCCAGTCCCCCTCCGCCACGCCCTCCGGCTTGGCATTCGAATCCGCGGACTGCGCCGCCTGCTCGGCTGCCGCAATCGCCTTGTCAGGCATCTTCCTGTCCATGTAGCTCTGCGCGACCGTCAGCAGCATTTCCCCGGAGGCCTGGTTCTGGCTGATGCACTTCTCGGCAAACGCCAGCCCCTTATCGCCCTGGCCAGCCTGCATGTAGGCCAGAAACAGCGGCTGCGAGAGCTTCGGGACGTACTCGCTCTGCGGGCTCCGCGTCTGAAGCGCTTCGCCCAGTTGGATTCTCACCTTCGGATCGGTGCTCTGCACCAGCGCGGCGTAGAGCGCGTACTCGGTGTAGACATCCACCTGGTGCGCGTAATCGACATTGCGCTTCCATCCCTCGACCTCGTCCGCCGCCGCCGGCTGCGGCGTCTCGACCACCTTGCGCGCCATCGCGGAAGTGGTGGCCGACCATTGCAGCACCAGCGCGGGATCTTTCTTCGCTTCGGCGGCCTTGAGGCATGCTTGCGCGGTCGGAACATCTTCGGCGTCCATGGCCAGCAGCTTCTGCCCCGTCTCCAGCACCTTATCGCTCTGGCCCGCCTTGGCGTAGGCGCCGATCATCTGGTCGTAAACCCAGGCAAGGTTTTCGTCCTTTGGGTATTGGACGGCGAACTGTTCGAGCAACACAAGCTTCTTCGCCTCGTCCGCCTCTCCCTGAATCTGCTGCAGGGAGCGGCCCTCGGGGGCATCGGGATTGATCCCCGCCAACGAATGCCTCTGCGCAAGCGCCAGCGGTGCAGCGAGCGCGACCGCGAGTAAGACCGCCTGAAATCTGGCCATGGCGTCTATTTTAGCCGAAACTCCGCCTGGCCCCCGGCCCCTCGCCCCGGGTGCGGGCGCTGATGATTATAGTCTGAAAGCGCAAAATGTTCCTGGCCGGCCACCGTACCGGGTCACCCTGTCCAACCAGATGGCCGAGGTCGCCGCCTACCACGTGCACAAGTGACTTACTCCGACTGGGCGTGAAGCAGCGGCAGGTCCTGAGCTACCCGGCCCTTCTCCTCGACGCTGACTTTCTTGGCTTGGTTCTTGTAAGGTTCGAGAAACGCCGGATCCTCGTAGGCGCCCGGATCCAGGTTGTCCCAGGCGTAGAGCTGGTAACTGCCCGGCGCTACTGCGCGCAGTACGAAGCGGCCGTTCTGATCGGCGGTTGCCGTCTTGTATAGGTCCGACCGCTTAATCTCAGGAACCAGCACCACGGTGGCCCCGCTCGCGGGCTTCTCGTCGTTGCCGGTCACCTGGCCATCGACCGAACCGCCGTTGGGGCTGAGCAGCACGTCGAAGACGCCGGGCGGGGCCTCGCCGATAGTTACCCCTTTCGCGAGCGCATCGACGCCACCATGAGTCACTGCTTTCAAGTAACACTCCCGCGGTATCCGGGAGACACTCACGCGGTAAACGCCCACCGCCAGTTTCGGGAGCGTAAACGATCCATCGCCTTCCGCCTCCGCGCCGTCGTTGCGGTCCCAGAGCACCGCATCCTCCTGCGTCAGGACTATGTACACGTTGTCCGGCTTGAGACCCTGGCTCGCGTGACCCTCGATTGTGACCCGGCCCTTCACTTCCACTGGCGGTCTGAGCGTCACTTCGACGCCGTCCACATCGGCGTTGCCGACCTCGAGCCGTTGGCGGGTGCTGAGCGGTTCGTCGCTGCCGAGCGACGTGCCCAGAAGCAGGTACGATCCCGGGAAAACACCACGGACTTCGAACGCGCCCTTCTCGTCAACGCGGGCCATTCGATTTGCGCCCAGGGGCGTCGCTCCCGTCCCGCCCCGCATGATCATCAGGACGGCCGGCTCCTGTGGGTCTGACGGAAGGGGAGCCGTGTGCCCTCGCACCCGCACCGTGCGCGCCGGGACGAGGCGGAAGTCCACGTCTCTTCGCTCTTCGCCCGCCCGGAGTTGAATCGGCGCTGCTTGGCCGCCATCGGTGATACCTGGGTAGTAGACGGGAGCGTAAGCCTCGTCTCGCGCGTAATCGGCGAAGTAGAAACCGGTAGCGGTCCTCATTGATTCGGCGGCCGTTCTGGTATAGGTCGCGCTCAGGTAGTAGCGGCCGGCTCTCAGCCCGTGCATGCGGTAGTGGCCCTGATCGTCGGTCTGGGCGGCCCCCTCCAGGGAGACCTGGGGGCGGCCCTGCTCGAAGCGGTAGCGGAACGCCTTGATCTCGACCGACGCCATCGGGTTGCCGTCTTCGTCCACCACGCGGCCCGCGATCACCGACGTAGGCCAGAGGTGATAGGTCAAGGCCTTCAACGTCTGGCCCGCCGCCAGGGTCAGGACGTGGGGCGCATCCCCCGGATGTCGCGGGCCTTGATCGAAGCCGCTCTTAGACATCCAGATGTCGTACCGCCCAGGCTCGATATCTGCGAACTTGAACTTGCCGGCGGCGTCAGTCAGGACGCCGGCCGTTACTACGCCATTCCAAGCCTCTTGCCGCAGTACAACCTCCGCCTTTCTGATTGGTTCCCTGGTCTTGGCGTTGAGTACCGTGCCCTCGATCGCGCATTTGTCGCTCTGGGCGGCTGCGAGCAGCGGCGTTAGAAGGAGAAAGACCGCGCTTCTCATCATGCGTGACTTAGCCGGAATTTCTGTTTTGGACTTCCCGGTCCGACTCAGTATAAACCGAACCATCGTCCTTTGATCCTTCAAGTCGCATTCCTTCCGGGAGCCTTTTCGGTTCCCCCACGGAGGTCCAGGCGGCAAGGTTATGCGTCCAGCACGGCAGATAAATGGGTGCAGTGACAACCGTGGGGAGCGGTACCTGCCCCGGCCTCAGCCGCGCGGTGGCCGCACCAGCAGGAATCCCGCGCAGGCCAGCGCCGCCATCACGCCACCATAAAAGAACGGCGCGGCCGGGCCGACCCTCTGCCATAGCAGGCCCGCGATCACGCTCGCCGGCAGCGCCGCCAGGCCGATCGCCATCGAATAGACGCCCAGCGCGGTGGCTCGCAGCTCCGCCGGGACCAGGTCCACCACCAGAGCCCGGGAGGTCCCATCCGTCAGGCCCTGGTACAGCCCATAGACCGCGAACAGAGCCCAGACCCAAGCCGGCCCGCGGGCCAGGCCGAACCCGGCGTACACCACCGCGAACACCGCCAGTCCGGCCATCATCACGCGCTTGCGCCCGATGCGGTCCGAGATCGCGCCCGCCGGATACGACGCCGCCGCGTAAACGGCGTTGTAGACGGCGAACAGCAGCACCACGGCGCCGGTAGAGATCCCAAGCTGCTGCGCGCGCAGGATCAGAAACATGTCCGACGAGTTGCCCACCGTGAACAGCAGCATGACGGCCAGCAGGCGCCGGAAGGCGGGCGGGGTGCCACTCAGGCGGAAGCGCGGAAGCGCGGCGGCGGGTGACGGACCACGGCCAGTCTCGCGTACCGCAGTCAGGATGGCCACGCCCAGCGCGGCCGGCACGAACGCGGCCACGAACAGCGCGCGCAGGTTCTGATGGAAGAGGGATAAAAGCGGCAGCGCGAGCAGTGGACCGATGACGGCGCCGATCTGGTCCGTGGCGCGGTGGAATCCGAAGGCGCGCCCGCGCAGACGCTCCGGGCTCGAATCGGCGATCAGGGC
>Ga0182027_10011807_pt1 | contig 12304 bp, 7 predicted proteins | sample 712E1DmetaG_FD_121300 | JGI IMG/M metagenome (GOLD analysis project Ga0182027, IMG submission 121300) | Permafrost microbial communities from Stordalen Mire, Sweden - 712E1D metaG (Illumina Assembly) | ecosystem: Environmental > Terrestrial > Soil > Wetlands > Permafrost | place: Sweden...
AAATTGCCAGGTGCCCGCGGCTTGATTGATCACAGCCAACGTCCCGCCGTCAAAGGCCACCGAAGGCGGCGGCGCCGCGTGAACTCGCACCACATAGCTGGCATCCGGGTAGTTGCCGGAAACACTGGAACCATAAACGGACAAGCTATAAGTGCCAGATTGCGGATTGGGAATGGTGATGAGATTCCCGTTAGCCCACTGGTAGTTGGTGCCGCCGTAATTGCCATAGCCATCGGCGGACCGAACCAGCGCCAGGCCGCTGTTCAAATACATCGTGGGATTGCCCACACGGTTTTCCAGCCGCACCTCGATGCTGGCGATGTTCGTCGGCACGTTGAACTGGTAAAATTTCATCTCCCCGCCCGCCTGCGCATTGGTGAAGAGCAGATCGTTGCCGTAATTCAACGTGTTCGGCAACACGGTCAGCGGCTCTGCTATGCTGCTCAACGTGTAGCTCGCGCTGCCTGACCCCCAGCCGCTGCCCGGCCCATTGCAGTTGCTATTCGTCAGGTTCTGCCCCTGGCTGGCCACCAACACATAATACGTCCCCGGCAGCAGGTTGGTCGGCGAAGAACCGCCACTGTAGTATGGCAGCAAGGCCCATTGCTCATCGCCCGGCTTCATCATCAATTGGCCCCCAGACGCATTGTAAACAGCACCGTAAATATAATTTCCGCTGTTGGGCAGATAATCCTTCTGCACTTTCAATAGCACCTCACCCACCGTCGCATGAAGCTGGAGCTTCCAGTCCGGCGCATTACTCGGCACCATCACCCGATAATAATCACCCTCCGTCACTGCCAGACCCGGATTGTTGGTGCTCCCGTTGAAACCCAGGTCCTTCACCCGGATCGTGTAGTTGGTCAGCCCGATGCCACGGCTTTGCAACGTGTAGCTGCTCACGTTGTTCGGATCCTGCACCCCGATGTAATATGTCCCCGCCTGCAACGGATTGCCCATCCCCATCGCCAGCATCCGCACATTGCCGCAACCCGTCCAGTCGGAATTGACCAACTGAGCGCCGCTTGGCCAACTCGTTGAAGTGAAACCGACGCCGACTGTGTTCAATCCCGTCGGCAACGTGTCCCGGCTCACCACCATTCGCGGATTCCCATTCGTCACCCCAACCAAACGAATGTCCCAGCCCAATGCATCCGAAGGCACCGTGATCTGGAAAAAACCCCACTGTCCGGGCGGTTGGTTGGTGACAGTCACACTGCTTCCCGAGCCATCGAAAGGTGTCAGTTGGCCTGTAAGTTGGATGCCACTCAAAACGAAGCTTCCCAGCGCTTGAGTCGGCGTATAGACCCCGATATACCAGATGTCCGCCTGATGTCCTGGATTTTGCAGATAGCCGCCGGTAGCCGGACATTGCGCGCCCGGCAGACAGTCCACGTAACCTTGCGCAGTAACAGAGTAATTGTCGTCGGCAGTGCGCTGGTTCCATCGTCCGGGCACCGCATTGCGGCGCAAGGCAATCTCGGTTCCGGGCACCTGGTTGGCGAGCAACAATTCCCAGCCCAGCGTGCCGAGTTGTTCGGCGATGTTGCCAACGCGATAGTAACGCCAGCCAGCGCGGGTGGGAGCGTCGTTCGTGATGGCGAAGAGGTAATGCACATCTGTAATTATCGGATTGGCGTTGTTAAAAGAGCAGGCGTAAGGGCTGGTGCTGTAAATCGTCACAAAGAATGTTCCGTCGCTAAGGCCGGGAACGCCCGACCCTGATTGCGGCGGTGGCGGCACGAGGGTGGCACTGGCGCCGACATTCTGCGGCGTTTCGGAGAAAGCATCGTTCCGAAATTCGTTGGGCACCAAATCACGGCGCGCGGCAACACTGGGGTTCCCGCTGGTTGGCGCAAGATTCAATTGCCACGCAATCTGCTGGACCGGGACCTGCACCCGGTAGGTGACATATGGAAAATTCGTCGCCGTGACCGTCACGTTGGTCAGGCTGCTGAAGGGCAAATCCGTCACCGGCTGCTGGCGTGAATCCAGATTGATCAGAGTGCCGGGACTGCCGGAAACGCCTATGAAATAGATGCCGTTAAAGGTCCCGCTGGCCAGATAGGGCGGCACCACCAGCATTTGTCCGGCTTGCGTCAAGTCATGGGAAACGGGGTCCGGGGCGGCGGATTTTTTGACGAACATCGTGTTAGTAGCGCCATTGATCCACAGTTGCCAGGCCAGGGTGGCGGAGGGGATGGTGGTCTGGTAGAAAATCATTCCCTCGGCGCCGATGGCGGCGTTGGTGCTGCTGGAATTGTCGGCCGCCAACGACCCAAGCGGATAAACATAAGCATCACCCGTGACGAGGTTCCATCGGGCAGTGTTGGTGTCATTGACGAGGATATACCAATTCTGGCCCGGCTGAAATTGGGAGGCGTCCACGACGAAGCCGTTGGAGCCGGCGTTGGCCGAGGCAAAAGAATGACTGTAAATATTTGGCGGCGATCCTTGGCTCATGTAAACGCCAGCCTGCCCGGCAAGCACATCGAGCGCCGTGCGCCAGACCCCGACGACGGGGCTTTGCGGGATGATTTGGAACCAGTAATTGCCGCCGTTGGTGTTTGGATTGGGCAACACGACGGTTCCAGCGGGTGTTTGGCCAGGGTCCCACGTCAGCACCGTCATGACGTTGGTGACGGTGATGGTGGACGAGGCGCTGTTGCTGGTGGTGTCTGTGGCCGTGGCGGTGAGTTGATAGCTCTGACCGGAATTGAGGGCCGGCAAGTTGACTTTGGCCGGGGACCAGTTTGTTCCCGACAAAAACACCGGGAGCAAAACGGAGGCGGCTTGAAAACTTGTGCCGTTCCACCAGCGGCCCGGCCCGCCGTTGATGTCCAACTCGTGAATGCTGAAGAAAACCGAATCCACCAGGTTGAAATTATCGGTGACACACCCGCCAATGGCGGAGAGGTCAGATACGGTTTGCCTATTGGTCAACGGAGAGAACAGAACGACGGGCGGGACCGAATCCGCCGTGACGGCGATGTTGGTCGTGCCGACATGCGTGGCCGTGTCCGTGGCTGAAGCTGAGAGTTGATAAGACTGGCCGCAGCAAGGGTTTGGCAGCGCGAGGCCGGGGGCTGGAACCCAGTCCGTTCCCGAGAGACTGGCGGGCAGGGAAACCGATGCGCCTTGATAATTCGTGCCATTCCACCATTGGCCGGTGGATTGGTCGTAAATCGAAAAGGTGACTTGTTGAATTGTTCCCGTGCTGGTCTGGGCCGTTCCGGCCAGACCGGAAAAGGTCACAATGTGCTGGCCGTTCGTCGGTTGAGTGAAACTGACGACCGGCAGGGCGACGGCCTGATGGACGCCTGCGAGCAAGGCCAGTATGACCCAAGGCACGCACAAGGCTCCGCCGATGCCACTGAACAGGTTTTTAATGTAAGTTTTCATAGGGAGTTGGAATTTCATTCGTTGCTTCGATCGGCAATTTCACGGTCGCGGACAGGACTTGCATACAGGAGTGAAGGCGGGAAAAGTGTGATCCACGCACAACCTCTTCCTGCTGCCAAGGCTGTGCTTTGCCCACCCACCAATGTCATTCAGAACAAAAGCTTCCACCCCATTCTTATTTGCTCACAATTCCCAAAACCCGTCAATCCACACTTTTTGTCCGCCAAAAGACAAATTAGGGTCACTTAACAAATAACTATATTCTAATGAATGGTTCTAATGCTTCGCAACGGCACCGTTATTCATCGAACGTCAGGAAAACGGGTCAAAAACGGGTCTCCCGCGGATTGACAACTATGCAAGTATGCAAGTGTCACTTTTTAAAATTTCCGGTGTCAGAACGAAAGGTGAGACGGGGTTGCTCTGGGGCGGCCGTGAAGGAGTTTGAATGGTGAACCGCTCTGCGTTTGGAACAGATGCAGGGACGCGATGTTTACGTAGTTGCAGCTTTCTTGGCCGCCTCCTAGCCAGGCGGTATAGCGTTCGTTGTTTTGCAAATAGCTCATGTTTCGGCTATACTCGTCTTCACATAGGCTGATGGAGTATTCTTCTCCCGCGCTGAAATTCACCCCCGCGGGCGAGGACAGGTCCCACGGCTTCCAATCCCCGGACTGCGGCATCACCAGATATTAAAGGGGGTCCGATTTATTTGGAGGCCGGACTGCCGAAATACTTTTGGGCGAATTTGAGGAACGTCGGCCAGTCAAGTAAATCGGTGTGGCCGCCCGCGTGCAACCGGAAGGCCAGGTCGCCCGCGATCAGGCCGTCGTCGGGGGCGGGCAGTTCGGTGGTTCCGAGGTCTTGCTTGCCCAGCAGGCGGTAAACCGGTCCCGCGGCCACACAGGCTTTGAATTCGCCCGACGGGTCCGACCAGAGGTCCTGGGTGCCGCCGGTGATGAAGGCGGGCCGGGGCGCGACCAGGGCGATCAGTTCATGCTGGTCAATCGGCAGGTCGTTCCAATGGCCGGCGTATTTGAGGAAATTGCCAGCCATCCAGTGGTATTCGCCGGACCCGGCCACGTTGTCCACCGATTCGCCCATGTCATGGCGGTGGAGCTTGGCGCCGCCCTCACCGGAGCAACTGGAGTAAACGATGGCCCAGCGCTGGTCCAAGGCCGCAGCCAGAAGCGCTTCCTTGCCCCAGCGCGAATGTCCTTCAATGCCCAGGCGTTTGGCGTCCACGTCTTTGTCGGTTTCGAAGTAATCTATGGCGCGGCTCAACCCCCAGGACCACGCGGCGAGCACGCCCCAATCATCGGGCTTCCGGGATTTCCCCTCGTTGACCAGACCGATGATGCCGGAGTTGAGGCCGGCGCCGCTGTCGGCCTGAATGTTTCCGGTGTTGACAGTGGCATATCCCCAGCCCAGGGCAAGGATCTGCGGCATCGGGCCTTGGCCGCCGCCGGGCGCGCCGCCGCCAAAACCGCGGCCGGTGGAATTAGTCGGTGCGGTGGCGGCGGGAGTATTCGTGACGGCATTGGTGCCGGCCGGCGCATTGGCGCCGCCGAAGCCCCGGCCGCGGCCGCCAAAACCGCCGCCAAAACCGCCAGGGATGGTCACCATCACCGGCACCGGGCCTGAGGCGCCGGCCGGAAGGTAGAGAGAGATATTGATGCTGGGGGTGGCGCTGGGATATTTGGAGTTGTCAATGTGCCCCACGATGGTCTTCATTGTTGCGGCGCCATTCGCCGCGTTGGTGTCCGTGGCGGTGATTTCCCAGGTGATGTATGGGGTATTTGAGGGTATTCTCCCATAAATTTCGTTCAGGAAATCGTTCAGTATTTCCCCCCTCCGCTGCTTCCACCAGGTGTCCGCGTCCTTGACGGGCTGGCCGTTTTTGAGCAGGAGCGGATCGGGGAGCGGGCCGCGGCTGGCTTTGTCCTCATCGTAATTCGACCAATTCCCCCAACCCGAACGCACGATGGTGTGGCCCGGAACATCGTCCGTCCAATTGGGCGAGGAGCCGCCCACAGGGTGGGTGTTCGCGGGCCTCTTGGGATCGTCGGCGGGGGGCGGGAACGGGCCTGGGGCCGGGAGGCGCAACAGGTCCATCATCCTCTGCCAGTCTTCGGCGGCGGCGGCGCGCGGATTTCGGGCCGGGGCGGTGGTTTCCGCGACGGTGTTGGAAGCCGGGGCGGGCTGGTTGGTTGGGGCATCCGCCGCGCGCGCGGGGGAGGCGGTGAGCGCCGCCAAACCGGCGAGGGCCGGCAAGACGGCCAAGGCGGCAAAGAGATGACGTTGAGTTTTCATAGAATTCATAATTGACAGAACTGGCATGGAGTTGAAACCATTTTTTGAATTGCGTTACCGCGGCGGCCAAATGCGGAACTGGCCGCCGCAATGAAGCAGGGCCATCAGATACAGCAAGCCCTCGTAATAGCGCTCGATTCCGTCCGGGACCGGGGTGTTCCACAAGGCTTCGACGAATTGTTTGGCGCGCGGATCGGTTGCGGCCAGACTGGCCACGGCGTTGACCGCGACCAGACCCTGGGCATGGCGGTTTTCAATCTCCAGCCGCCTGCCGTCGAGGGTGAACTGGCAGGCATAGGTGGTCATCCCTTGGGACTGGAAAAAGGCCTGCAAGCGATCGCTGAGCTGCCGTTCCCGGACATCCTTGCCCCACCAGGACCAATCCACCGACCAGTTTCCCGCAGTGCGAAACGCGTCGTAGGAAAAGTTTGCGGCCCGGCCCGCCGGCGAGCCGTCGAAATTGGCGTAATTGGGATTGAGAGCCGTGACCGGATGGGTGGCGCGGGGAAAGAAATCGCGGCTGGCCGCCGCCGCCGCCGCCCAGAAATCGCGGTCTTGGGCCGGCCCCCAGCGCGACCAAAGTTCATAGAAGGCGGGGAGGTGATAGGAGGGATCGGTGAAACGATTGCGTTCGGAGCTTGGCGAGAAGAGAACCATTTTGTGCGCGGGATCAAAGAGCGGCCCGGCGGTGACCTGGCCGCCTCTGGCGGAAGGGCCGGTGATGACCGCGCGGTGGAGCATGCGGGCCAGCAATGAGTCGGCCTGGGCGCGGTAGTTGTAGAGGCCCTTGCCGCCGCCCCAGCGACCGGCGGCAAAGTAGAGGGCCATGACATAATACTCCTCGCCATCGGGGGCCACGAATTCACTCATGCGCGCGCCGTTGGTCCTGGCCTGCCAGGAAAAAAAGCCGTAGGAGAAGTGATTGCTGGAAGCGTTGTACAAGTAGGTGTTGGACCAGTTCCAAAGGGCATCGAACTCGGCCTTCTTGTTCAGTTGCACGGCAATCATCATGCCGTAGGAAAGCCCCTCGGTGCGGACATCATGGTGTTTGATGTCGGTGATGTAGGCGAGCGGCCCGTTGGAATTGGCGCCGGCCTCAAAATAGACCGCCTGGTTGGTGGGATTGCCGTGAAACAATTGCGCGAAGGCCGTGTCCACCTTTTGTCTCACTTCCCGGCGCGAATGGCCGTTTTCGACAAAGAGGTTGCGGTAACGTCCGGTCGCGAAGGCGCCGGAGGCGGCGGCGGCGCCGCGGGGGGATCCAGCCGGGGGAGCTGGGCTGCGGCAGGCGGTCAACGACAAGAGCAGAGCCAGCCGGCAGCAGAACGCGCAGCCGGCGAACTGGAACGGTCTCATGGCCATGAAAGAATTCATTTTGCCGAGGCAATAGATCTTGCGTTGAAGTAACTTTCCGGCGGCCCGAGATAGCTCGGTTGCAGGCCGCCCAAATCCACCACGAGTTTCTGGAGGACGACGCCCGGATCCACCATCCAGATTTTCAGCGCATGATAGCCGGATTTTGCGAGCGCGAGCCTGGCGCGGGCGTAGCGCGCGTTGTCCTTGACGGAAGTCTCCCAGTCCCTGTTGCCGTTCTGCGCGTTGTATTTCTCCGGAACGAGCGTGACCACCTCCGGCGGCGCGTCATCAAAGGAAAGGGCGAAACGAAGTCCGCGTCCGGGGACGAAGTTCAAGGTAGGGGAAGTGATGGCGGTGACCTCGACCTCTCCCGCGCTGAACAAATACATGCGATATTCCAGGCAGGGCGAATCCTTCCCGGGCGTGGCGCTGGCCGCATCCGCCAACCCCCTGGTCCGCATCCCCGACAGGGTGCGGCCATAATCCTCAATTTTGATCCAGCGGCCGGCCGCGGCGCCGGTGTTTTTGGTGAAGTGTTCCGGCTCGATGGAAACGACGCCTTCGCCTTCGACAAAGCCTTGAAGGGAATTGCGTGTGACTTCCGTTGGATTGGAAGCCGCCACCTTAACGGTGAAGTTGGTGTTGGCGCCGGTGATCCGCACGGCGCCGCCGGCCGCGCCCCGCGGCGCCTTGCGCCAATCCACGCTGACCCAGAGGCGTTTGTCCTTTTCAACCGTGCCCTTGGTTTCGCTGAGCGCAATCCAGGGAGCGCTGGCGGCGGCGGTGAATTGGAAGGGCGCTTTCCCCTTGTTGAAAACGTCAATATAATGGCGCTGCCGGTTGAACGCATCGAATTGCGGCAGCGCGGCCGGGGCTTCGGCGCCGGGCCAGGCGGCGTCGGAACCGTCCAGCGCCACGCCCATGGCCGGGGGGTCCGGCACTTCAATTTCCGTGAGCTTGACGGCGCGCAGGTTGTTTTGCGGGGGATCAGCCCATGAGGTGTAACCGATATGCGACTGGTCCATGAAGTGGTCCCACTTGCCCTGGGCAAAGGTTTTGTTGAAATAATTCATCAAATTGGTGTCCGCCTGAAACAATTCGCGGGTCCGCGCCGCCATGTCATTGGCGCTGGCGCGGCCCTGCCGTGCATACTCGGCGTTGCGGGCGGCGGCGAGGTAAAGCTCATTCAAAAGCGCGCTCGCCTTGGTGGGGAACAGGACCAGTTCGTAGAACGCGTCCTGTTTGTCCTTGGGCAGGCTGGAGTAAATCTCTTCGGCTTTGGCGGCGATGGCCTTGAAGTCCGCCACGACGCGTTCGGCTTCCTGGTAGTGATCCAGGCTGTAAGTGCCGGGCTCGAGCAACTCCGGTTTGCGCCGGGCATTGTATTTGGTGTACCTGGCAAGAATGCCGGCGATGTCGGCGGCGTTGGCCGGACCAAATTCCCGTTCGGCCCAAAGCCGGGTGAATTGGCTGATGTTATCATTTTTCCATTGGCCGGCATTCCAGGCCAGGCTCATAAAGTACTCCGTGGGCAATTCGTAGCCCTTGAAGTGGCCGACGTTGACAATCCAAATCCGGTCCGCGCCGAAATCCTTGGCGAGCGACATCTGGTCCCAGATTTTGGGCAGGGGGCTGGTATTGACCCACTGATAGCTTCGCGGGCCGCCGTGGTAGTCAAAGTGATAATAGACACCGGCGCCGCCGGCGCGTTTGCGTTCCTCGGTGGTGGGCAGGCGGCGGACGTCGCCCCAGTTGTCCTCGGCCCAGAGAAGGGTGACATCGTCGGGAACCCGCAGGCCTTTTTCGTAGAAGGGCTGGACTTCCTTGTAAAGGCACCAGAGTTGGGGCACTTTGGTCACGTCGGGGTTCAATTCCTCGGCGATCAACTTGCGCTGGCGGTCCACAATTTTCTCCAGCAACTCCATGCTTTGCTCGTCCGTGCCGCCGGGAATCATGGGGGTGTCGCCTTCGCCCCGCAGACCGATGGTGAGGATGCTTTCAAAATTCTTGTTGCGCCGGATTCCCTCCCGCCAAAACGCGTCCAGCGCGTCCGGATGGGTATGGTAGTTCCAGCGCCCGTATTTTTTTCCGTATTCCTCGCCCCAGGTCCATTCCTTCTCGGCCCGGAGCATTGGCTCCTGATGGGAGGTGCCCATGACCACGCCGTATTCATCGGCCAGGCGCGGGCAATCCGGATCGTCCTGGTTGAAGCGGTTGTTCCACATGGCCGGCCAGAGATAGTTGCCCTTGATCCGCAGAATCAGCTCAAACAAGTTGGTGTAAAAACCCCGGCCATAATTGGCCGTGGGCTGATTGCCCGGCACCGGCACCGTGCCGTATTTCTCCCGGACCCACTGGGTCAGGTCGGGATTCTCGTCATTCAAAAAGATGCCGCGATATTTCACCGAGGGCGGCCCTTGGCCGTATTTGCCGGCCTTGACGAACAGGGCGTCCTTATGTTCCACCGGCACATCCGCCCAATAGCGCCAGGGGGAGACGCCGATCTGTTCCGACAGATCATAAATGCCGTAGATGGTCGCCCGCTTGTCGCTGCCCACGATGACCAGCCCGCTCTTGACGCCGGGGATGGGTTGGCTGACCACCTGGATGAAAAACGATTCCCACTTGCCGGCGATGGCCGAGACATCAATTTTGCCGCCGCGAACCAGACTGTCAATCATACGACTCCTGCCCATCGTGCCGATGAGGATGACGTCAGGCCCGAGGCCGTTTTCCTCGTGGCGGATCGCCGGTGTCCTGCCGGTGACGCGGGCAACATCCGCCTGCAGGTCGTTGACCGCGCGGAGGACGCCGGGAAAGTCGTTGGTGTCCACAAAGAGAGTCGCGGCCATCTTGCCTTGGACGATGGGGAAACTGCCCCGGCTCTTGACGCTCTGGACGTAGGGCGCCTGGCCGAGGGCGAAGGCCGCCGGAAGCAAAGAGAAAAGGCAGAGGCCAACCAGCGCGAAAATCCGGCCGCGCGCCGATGCCCCTTTAACATAAGTGAGGCGAATCTTCATTTTGGTGTGAGAGTGAGGAACAAGACATCGTTCTCGCGCAACGGATGGATGCACATTATCAGGCTGAACAATTTATGGCGGCAGGTCATTCTTTTTCGACGCATTGCAGGGCGGCGCGCATGTAGCCCAGGGCGAAGGCCATGCCGGCGTGCCACGGCGCGCCGCACGTCATTTGCGGAGTATGATCGGGGATGAGCACGCCGTCGTAATGGTTTTTCTTCAGGATGCGCAACACGCGCGGCATATCCACCTCGCCGTCGTCAATGAAGGTTTCGCGGTAGAAGGGCACTTTGCCGGTGACGTTGCGGAAATGGACATAGGCAATCCGGCCCTGCCGGCTGTAAGAATCAACGGCTTCGTAGAGGCCGCCGTCGGTCATTTCCGCCAGCGAGCCGAGACAGAGTTCCAGGGCGTTGGCCGGACTGGGCGCCAGGTCGAGCAAGCGTTGGTAGAAACGCGGCTGATAAACCAGGCGCGGCTGGCCGCGCATCGTGGGCATGGGCGGATCATCGGGATGCGCCGCCAGCCGGACCCCGGACTCCTGGGCGACCGGGATGATTTCGCGCAAGAACCCGCTGAATCTTCGCCAGAGTTCCTCGTGGGTGATCGCGGGCAGGCTGCCTTGGGGCGCGTTCGGGTCGTAGATCATGTTCCAGACCATGCCGATGGGCATGGGGGCGTCCAAGGGGCCTTCCATGCCGACGGAACTGGCGCCGCCCCGCGCATAAGGGGCGTGGGTGCGGCCGCAAACCCCCGCGATGCTGAAATTGTAGCCGAGGATGGGGATGCCAGCGTGGCCCAGGCGGCGGATCATGGTTTTGATGTTTTCCAACTGTTGCTTCTTCTTTGGGCCATCCAGAAGGATGTCGTGCCAGTGGGCGGGGTCAAAGTTCTCAATGGCCTCGAGTTCCAGGCCGGCGGCGTTGATTTCTTTGCGCAGGGCCACCAGTTCTTCCAAGGGCCAGAGATGGTTGGGATCCCCAGCCAGGCCCCAGCCCTGTTCCGTGCCGGTGGGCTGATTATCCCGCGGATTGTGAGCGCCGGCTTTGAAGTAATCCACCAAATGAGCGACAATATGCGTGGCGCCAGCCTGCCGCGCGAATTGAAAGTTATCGCGGGTGAGCATGTGCCGATACAAACCGAGGCCCAGTTTCATTTCAGTCAGGACAAGTCGGCGCAACGGCGCCAGCGATTCAAAAAATACGAGCGGTTTCTGGCGGGCATATTTGCCTCCCGCCGCCCCGCCATTCAAGGAAGAAGCGCAGGATAAGAGGATTGTCCATGCAAATCATATTATCCTCCATTCCGCCGCCGTGACCGCGCTGTTTTCCGTTCTGACTGATTTTGAGGAGTTCAAAACCTACGGCTTAGGTTTGACAGTGAGCGTGGAAGTGACATCGCGCACCCCGTCCGCTTCCAGCGCCAGGGCCACGGCCTTCCCGATGTTCTCCTCGGCGGAAACGGTTCCCGAAAGGGTCACACGACCCTGGTCGGAGGAGACGGAGATTTTCCAGACGGAAAGGTCCGGATCAGCCGCGTACTTGGCCTTGATGGCGGCGACGATGCGCGCGTCCGCCGCCGCATCGGCCACCTGCTCGCCCAAGTCGTGCGCCTTGCGCCGGACGATTTTGCCGGTCCGCGCCAGTTCGTCTTTGATTTGTTCGGAGCGCAGATCGAGGGTTTCCAGCTTGGCCTTCAACGCATCGGAGAGATGTTGCCCCGCCTCGCCGGCGGAGGATTGTGCCTGGGCGGCGGCGGCCTCGGCGCGCTGCTCTGCCTCGGGATGTTCCCGCGCTTTTTTTTGGATAAACCAGAACGCCGCAGCGCCCAAAATGATGCCCAGGAGCAGTCCATTGAAAAAACTTCTCATAATGTTCCTTTCATTGATGTTTAAGGGTTGGAGGTCTGTTCTGCGAATGCCCGTTCCAGCACGGTCTGGCAGAGCCTTCGCCTGAAAAGCATTGGCTGACAAGGCAACCCGGCAACGGAATGACGCTAAGCGATGGGCGGAACTTTTCCTATGGGGTGAAACCCTACTGTGGATTATGGGAGCCGACGCCCTCCGAAAGCGGATGCAGCGGAAGTTGTGTCCTAGGCATCGCGAAAAAATAACCTGAGCAACTCTGGCTGGTTCTTTTGCCCGCTGGCGGCGTTGCTCGTTCGTTGCAGATCGCTGCGGATATGCGCCTCACGAGCGCCTTGCCAGCGGCCAAAAT
>Ga0182027_10011808_pt1 | contig 12304 bp, 7 predicted proteins | sample 712E1DmetaG_FD_121300 | JGI IMG/M metagenome (GOLD analysis project Ga0182027, IMG submission 121300) | Permafrost microbial communities from Stordalen Mire, Sweden - 712E1D metaG (Illumina Assembly) | ecosystem: Environmental > Terrestrial > Soil > Wetlands > Permafrost | place: Sweden...
ATACTTTTATGGGATTAAATCTTTCGCATGGCGGACACCTTTCGCATGGTTCACCTGTTAATTCATCCGGAATCCTTTACAAAGTTGTTGCATATGGTGTCGGACAGGAAACAGGAACAGTCGACTATGATGAAATGGAAAAAGTTGCCCTGGCAGAAAAGCCAAAACTTATTCTTGCCGGCGCTTCTGCATATTCAAGAGACTGGGATTATGCCAGGATGAGAAAAATTGCCGACCAGATTGGTGCCATACTGATGGCCGATATTGCCCATCCTGCCGGTTTGATTGCAAGGGGGTTATTGAATGATCCGATTAAACACTGTCATGTTGTTACCACAACGACTCATAAAACCCTCAGAGGTCCAAGAGGCGGGATGATCCTCGTTGGCAATGATTTCGAGAATCCATGGGGGAAAACCACGCCCAAGGGTGAAATCAAAACCATGACGGCATTGCTCGACTCCGCAGTATTCCCGGGTATTCAGGGTGGTCCGCTTGAACATGTCATCGCATCCAAAGCTGTTGCTTATGGTGAAGCCCTTTCCGATAAATATATGGAATATGTAATACAGGTTAAGAAAAATGCTGCCGTCATGGCAAAAGCTTTCACCGATAAGGGATATCACATTATATCCGGTGGAACCGATAACCATCTGATGCTGATCGATCTTCGTCCCAAGTTCCCGGAAATAACCGGGAAAATTGCAGAAAATACCCTTGTAAGGGCCGACATCACTGTAAATAAAAACATGGTGCCTTTCGACAGCCGTTCTCCTTTCCTCACTTCCGGAATCAGGGTAGGTACACCCGCTATTACCACCAGAGGTTTAAAAGAAGACCTTATGCCGGTGATCGTTGAAATGATTGATGAAGTATTGTCAAACATCGATAATGAAACCATCCTCCACTCTGTCGAAAAAAGAGTGAACAAGATGATGGGCGATTTCCCGCTGTTTGCCGATTAATTTGAGGATAAAGATATAAGGGAGGCTTTTCGGATTTTAAAGCCTATAAAAAGACCGTCATTCCTGCGAAAGCAGGAATCTCCTCATTTAGTTACGTTTCTTTATAGGGAGATCCCCGCTTTCGCGAGGATGACGATTAAGGGGATAACAAATTGGAGCAAAACATTCATACAGGAAAAACAGCCATTATTATAGGTGCAGGTCCTGCCGGACTTACTGCTGCCTATGAATTGTTGGAACGTTCGGGAATCAAGCCCATCGTACTCGAAAAAAGTAGTGATATCGGAGGTATTTCCAAAACTGTAAATTATAAAGGTAACCGGATCGATCTTGGTGGTCACCGTTTCTTTTCAAAATCCGAAAGGGTTATGAATTGGTGGCTGAATATACTCCCGGTTCAGGCATTACAGGGAACGAGTTCCAATATTAATTATCATGGACAACAAACCCGGATAGTACATTCAAATGCAGCCCCTGATCCTGATAAAGAAGATAAAGTATTTCTTATTCGCCACCGGCTTTCCAGGATTTTCTACCTGCGAAAGTTTTTCAACTACCCGGTTTCTGCTGATTTTGAGACCCTTACAAAATTGGGGTTCGGTCGTACAATTAAGATTGTCTTAAGCTATGTCCGATCGCATTTCTTCCCGATTAAGCCAGAATTAACACTTGAGGATTTTTTCATTAACCGCTTTGGGAAGGTTCTGTATGCCACATTTTTTAGGGATTACACCGAAAAAGTCTGGGGGAAGCCACCAAATGAAATTAAAGCCGATTGGGGCCGGCAAAGGGTGAAAAGCCTTTCAATTTCTAAAGCCATTATTCATTCCTTTAAAAAGATTTTCCAAAAGAAAAGTGATATTTTCCAAAAAGAAACTGAAACCAGCCTGATTGAACAATTCCTGTATCCGAAATTCGGGCCCGGGCAAATGTGGGAAGAAGTTGCACATCAGGTTGTTCAGAAAGGTGGGGAAGTTTTACTGAACCAGGAAGTAACCGGAATTACATTACAGAAAGGTCAGATTACAAGCATTCAGGTTATTGATCACCAAAGCGGCAATATTCAATCTTTATCAGCCGACTACTATTTCTCCACCATGCCTGTTAAAGAACTTATCAATGCTATGGGAACCGAAGTTCCCGGGCATATAATCACCATTGCCAACGGACTGGAATACCGCGATTTTATTACTACCGGATTGCTTCTGAATAAATTAAAAAAACAGCCCGGAACTACGCTGACATCTGAAAACAATATGCTGCCTGATAATTGGATTTACCTGCAGGAAAATGATGTAAAACTGGGCAGGATTCAGATAATCAATAACTGGAGTCCTTATATGGTGAAGGATCCTGCAAAAGTATGGCTCGGACTGGAATATTTCTGCACAGAAGGCGATGAATTGTGGAATAGGTCAGATGAGAATATGGCAGCTTTAGCCATATCAGAACTTGAAAAAATCGGGATGATTGAACCGGAAGATGTAATCGACAGTATTGTAATCCGAATGGAAAAAACCTATCCCGGCTATTTTGGCAGCTACAATGAATTTGGAAAAATCATTGAATATACTGATAAAATCAAAAACCTCTATCTTATTGGCCGGAATGGCATGCATAAATACAATAATCAGGATCATTCCATGCTTACGGCAATGACTGCCGTTGATAATATTATCATGGGAATCAGCTCAAAAGATAATATCTGGGCAGTAAATACAGAGGAAGAATATCTTGAGGGCAGTGAATAATTCCTCTGAATTAAAGATATCAAATCATTGTTTGTTTACCGAATGTTTTAAATATTATATTTGTATCGCTTCATTAACGAAACAAATTACAATTATTTAATAAATTTCTGGTATATGAAAATAAAAATACTGATTGTGACAATATCAATGGCATTTTGCACAATCTTAATTACTAATTGCATTAAACCTGAAAACAAATGCACCCCACCTTCCACACCTATTGCTGAAAGCAATTCTCCCGTTACACTGGGCAGATCAATAAATCTGACAACACCTTATGTCAATGGGGCGACCTATCACTGGACTGGACCTGACGGATTTACTTCCGATGAGCAAAACCCGACGATTACCCGATCCTCCTTATTGATGGCCGGTAGTTATCATATAACCATAAACGTTGACGATTGTGAAAGTAATGTTGGCAGAACGAATGTTATCATAAATACGCCTACTCCGCCTTGTGACCCGCCAAACAACACTGCATATTATGAAGGGTTTCCCGACTTATCTTTCTATTCTGTCAGTGGTATGCCAGGCGATAATTATGAGATTACAGCAAACAGTACAAATGGTGACCTGACCATTGAATTTGCTGATAACTCCAAGCCTGCAGATGGTGTTTATAGTATCTGTTCAGATTGCCCGACCGGTTTTCTGACTCAAAATGAAGTTTGCGTATCAACGGTTACATCCTACTATTTTGTTGCTGAGTCGGGTGATGTATATATTACTTCTTCGGGTGGCAAAATTACAGCATCTTTTTGCGATGTATCTTTTGCTTCCGGATCTACATCATTTAAATTTACAGGTTCGGCAAAAATTACTACAGAGTAATTCGATGTTATAAATGAAAAAACAATTTAATCCGTCAAATATTTTATTTACCTTAACAATACTGGTCAGCATTTTATTTATTGTTTCGCTTTTTTCGTCCTTTACGGCTGATGATTTCCTGGTTTTTTTTAATTCCGATACCTTATATCTCCCGATTTTATATAAAGATCTGTTTATCAATCATATTGGGATACAGGGTTGGTACTTAAGTCCTTCACCCTATTTTTTCCCTGATATGATTGTCTATTTTATTTTGATGTTCATTACAGGAGATTTTATTGTTGCTTCCTTTCTTTATCCCATCATTCAGTATGTTGTTTTTTTAGTTTTGATTCTTAAGCTGTACCAGCTGGTTTTAAAATCTGATTCTGTATTATTTGCATCGTTCAGTAATATTATTTTATTATTATTCTTCCTTGTCACATTCTGTTCCCATGATTTTAATTTTACCTTTTTTTTAGTCAGCAACTCATATCATATCGGTGCTTTTCTAATGTCATTACTATGCCTTATTTTGACTATAAAGTATCTGGAGAACCCTAGAAAAGGGTTATTAATAAATCTGGCCTGGATTGGTTTTCTTAGTGTTCTATCCGACGGTCTTTTTGTTGTAATGTATTATTTGCCAATTATTTGTATTATCCTGATTTATAAAAAAATATTCCCTTCTAAAAAAATCATCCGGTTATTGATCATCAATATTTCGGTATTAATTCTAGGAATTACCACTTTTATAGTCATAAAAAACAGTAATTATATCTGGATAGATAAACCTAACCGGATACTTGATTTCAGAAATTCATGGGAAGCATTTAAAATGCTGATTGGCCATATGCATTATTACTTAATTTACGGTCACTACACAAAGTTAATCCTGATATTGAGCCTTATATCTTTTTTATCAGTAATCTGGATTCTCATAAACAATATCCGAAAGGAACGCTATTTATCAGCATTTGCGATCTATTGTTTTCTGACTGTCATTTTCACCCTGATCGTTTTTTTTGCTCCGGTAATTAACGGCAATTATACAGCATCGGATTCACTCAGGTACAACATCTCCGTTTTTTACATTTCTATGCTGAATATTCCGCTTGTGATTGCTTATTTACTGAAAGGAAAATACAGGTCAATATTATTGAACAGGGGAATAACCTGGTTACTTATTATTTGTTTAACCGGGGCATTCTGGATAGGTTTCAATAAAATTTCTATTTCCGGACTTCATAAATATTTTCATTACTATCCCAGCGAAGCGGAGCAAATGGACAGTATTGCAAAAGAACACAGGTTGTTTTATGGAGTCGGAAATTACTGGCCGGCAAAATGTATTACGATGTTTTCAAAGTGTGGTGTAAGGATTCTTCCTGTTTTCGATGATATGTTTCCCTATTTTCATACTTCAAATAAAAACTGGTTTTTTGCTGAAAAGAGTGTTTTCAACTACATCATATTATTCAAATTTGTTGACAGGGATAAATACAAGAAAATAATGGGTACGGCTGGTATCAAAGCAGATAGTTCGGAACTGGAAATAATGTTACTCCCGAAATTCAGATATGATCCAAAAACATTTAAACCATACCTCGTAGATTCTACAGAAATGATAAAAACAGGAACTACTAAACCCTGATTGTTTTTTTATAGATTCTGCTTTTTAATCAGCAATAGCGGAGCTGCCGTGAGGAATATCTGTTAGACAAGAAAATCCGGAGTATTATAAAGATTTTTTAATTTACTACTACTTTACCGCTTTGAATCAGTGAATTATTTTGGGAAATTCTGTAGAAATATATTCCAGGGTTTAAAGGGATGAAAAGTGGTAGGGTACAATTAATTTTTGAATATACAGTTTGTCCGGTAACACTAATAATACTTATAACAGATTCCTTACTTGTTTTTATAGGCGCAAATTCTAAAGTGTGATTATGGTTTAATATTTTCCAAGATTGATTAGAAAATTTATAAGTGTTTATATTGTCATAAACATTTTGCAAAATGAAATTGTCTAGAATGATGTAATTACCTGATGTAGTCCCACCTATTATTTTTATCTTGATACTATCAGCATCGTCACTATATTGACCTAAAGGAATATTCTTAAAAATATATTGATCAACATTAGTAGTAATCATAGTAAGACCTGTATCAATAACAATTCCTTTATTAAGTAAAAAAACTTCAATGATGAAAGTATCAATATTATTGATTTTGCTTTTTGCATAAAAATAAAGTTCTATTAGTTGTTTCCCAGAACTATGTATAATAGGAGCCTGAACTTGTGCCCAACCATTTGTATTTATTCGCATCGCAAGATTGCCAGAATAAGCATCAGTATCTTTGACCACGTATTCCATCAATTGACTGTTGTTTGTTTGCCAACCTTCCGGGTTTTCGAACCAACCCATAAATTTCCAACGTTCAAAACTTGCATTGGGGATTGTGTCAATTTGGCAAAAGCCATAACTAAATGTAGCGACTATGATGATTATAAGTAAAATCAGCTTTCTCATATTTGATGTTTTTATTGAAAAACATTGAAAAATTACACAAATTTAAGTGAAAATTTCTTTTTTCAAGAGGTTCTTGAATTCATAATAGACACATCTAATTCGAAAAATGTTGCCTGTCATTGGAATATTCTTTCTAATTCTAGCTGATATGAAGAATCGAAAATTTTAATAACTTGCTTATACATCCACCCCATACTCAAAAAAACAACGTTATTTCAGAAAGTAGAGTTCACCCACCAGGTTTATCAATGCATAATCAAATTATATCATTTCGCAATAATCAGCTTATTATTGAAAATCTTATCCCCGCAACTCAACCTGATGTAATAAATGCCGTTCTGATCTGATTGACCGGCCAGGTTAAGCTCCATATGATAATATCCCGGCAGCTGGTTTTGATGTATGGTTTGTTTGATCAGTTTTCCCATCATATCATAAATACTTAACTGAACATCTGCCTTTAAGGGAAGTTCATAATCTACATTTACTAAACCTTTTGAAGGATTTGGATAAAGCTTGAGTTGACCTGTTGGTAGTTCGGTATTTATTCCGGTTGAACCGGTCTCCTGAATGACAACAACTGTCTGATCGGGTACTCCCGTACCGGTAATGGTAACTGTTGCCACCCTCATGGAACCTGTGGTATTTTTCTGAGCAATGATTTTAACATTGGCATTTGTTTTCGATGAATCCTTTAACAGGGTCAGCCAGCCCTGGTCGACTGTTGCCTGCCATTCAGGAAGATTTGTATAGATATTTATAAAATTATAACTGCCTTCATCAACGGCAAGGGTAATGTGATTGATCGAAACAGTGAGATAAAGCCCGGTAATCGTATTGTAATCCTTAAGGTTGGAAACAGATTGACTGTATGGTCCTGATGATGTTTGTGCCCTGAATATTGCAGGATAACAAGGATCCGGTTTTATAGAACCAACCTGGTAAAATACCAATCCGGAGGGCGGAGCATCGTCGGTATAGCTGCTTACATTACTTGAAACCGAATCTAACAGGGTAAGGTTTGCAGGCGAAGTGCCCCTGTAAATTTTATAGCTACGGTATAAGTAACCTTCGTAAGGATTCCAAATCAGGTTAATTTCGCCTGAAGTTCCTTTATTTGCTGATAAATGGATCGTTTTATGCGTTTTAGATTTAGACGACTCTTTCCCGGAATTATTAACCGAAGTGATGCAGTAAATATCAGATTTTTTTCTTGGGTTCGAAGTCGAATCAACGAATACACTTAACTGGTTATAAGGAACATTTCCAATCAGGGTATATATTCCTGCCTGCCAGCTTTCTTTGTAAATATTAAAACTTTTTATGCTGGTACTGGTATTTCTTTCCCAAACTACCAGGTTTTTCCCTGTGGCTGAATCCATCGTAACCATACAAATTTCGGCTTTAACATTAACGGGAGGTTTAATACCCGAAATTGCAATCAAGCTGCCACTGGGAAACCCGCCTTCATAACTCTCCAGAAAATCACTTTTCTTTGTCAGCACATTTCCCAGGATATCATATTCAAATAAAACCCCCTGACCATAATCACCGCCATCATAAGTTAGTCCGTATAATTTCCCGTTACCGGCCTGAATCAGGGAGCCATCAGGATAATTTCCATTGGCACCAAAGAAATCAACTTTTTTTGTCAGGATGCCTGAAGTTGTATCATATTCAAACAAAACTCCTGCATCATTCAGTCCGCCCATATTGGTCAACCCGTATAATTTCCCGTTGTTTGCCTCCATTAAGGAACCAAGAGGGTTAGCGCCATTTGTTATGTCAAAATCCACCTTATTGGTCAATTTATTTGAAGGTATATCATACTCAAATAAAATCCCGTAATCGTTAGCCCCGCCATTATGAGTCATTCCGTACAATTTCCCGTTACTCGATTGCATTAAAGAACCTAAGGGCCAGGCACCATATGCTGAGCCATCGAAATCCACTTTTTTGATCAGTGTATTTGAGGTAATCGTATATTCAAACAGAACACCATTATCGGTAGAACCACCGTTTTTTGTCATTCCATATAATTTGCCATTGCTTGCCTGAATTAAGGCTCCATTAGGGTTTGATCCATTTGTACTGTCGAAATCATATTTTTTGGTTAAGGTACTGGCTGATGTATCATAAACGAATAAAACTCCTTTGTTATTTGATCCACCATCAGATGTCAGGCCATATAGTTTCCCATCTGTTGCCTGAATTAAAGCACCTCCCGGATGTGATCCGTTTGTTCCGTTGAAATTTGCTTTTTTAGTAAGCGTATTCGTTGAGGTATCGAACTCGTATAAAACACCCATGCCATTATCGCCACCGAATGTTGTCAGGCCATATAATTTTCCACCTTTGGCTTTCAATAATGGTCCGACAGGAAGGCTTCCATTCGGCCCATAGCCAAGATTAACTGTATTTGTAATTGCAGAAGTTGCAATATCGTATTCCAGCAGTGTACCACCATCAACGTTACCTCCCCTGTTCGTCAGCCCATATAATTTACCATTAGATGCTTTCATCAGGGACCCTTCCGGGTTGATACCTGAAGAAACATCGAAATCCAACTTTTTAAGTAAAGTATTTGAATTGATATCGTATTCGAACAAAGCCCCATAGTAATTTAATCCGCCATCATAAGTCATCCCGTAAAGTTTCCCATTACCGGCCTGGATTAAATCTCCATAGGGATATGTGCCGGTAGAGTCGATGAAATCTACTTTTCTGGTCAGGATATTTGATGAAATGTTATACTCAAACAATGCACCTTGGTCAGTTGCCCCCCCATTATAGGTCATCCCATACAGATTTCCATTGCTAGCCTGCATCAGGGAGCCTTTGGGGTAACTTCCTGTGGTTGTATCGAAATCTATTTTTTTAGTTAGGTTATTTGTTGAAACATCGTATTCAAATAAAACCCCATAATCACTAACCCCACCCTGTGATGTTACACCATATAATTTCCCGTTGGATGCCAGCATTAATGTACCCCGTGGATAAGCTCCGATGGTGTCATCGAAATTCACCTGGTGAGTTATCAGATTTGATGTAGTATCAAATTCAAATAATACCCCATAATTATTATCATTTCCCCAAATTGTCATCCCGTATAATTTCCCATTGGGAGCCTGAACCAATGCTCCATAAGGATTGGCACCATTCGTACCGTCAAAATCCAGTTTTTTTACCATAGTGCCGGTAGAGATATTGTATTCAAACAATACTCCCAAATCGTTAGTTCCACCTGAATAGGTCATCCCGTATAATTTCCCATTGCTTGCCTGGATCAGAGAGCCATATGGATTCGCTCCGTCTGTGCCGGCAAAATGATATTTTTGGGTAAATATATGTGTCACAGGATCGTATTCAAACAACACACCTGCACCATAGTTGCCACCATTTGAGGTCATACCGTAGAGCTTTCCGTTTGTAGCCTGCACAAGTTTCACATATAAAGGGGCAAATCCACCGGTTGTGAAAATAGCATGTGATATGGAATTAGTCCCGGCTGAATCGGTGCTGAAAATTGTACCTGACCCATTGTAGCCTTGTTGACATACACCCCATAATTGTCCGATAGTTTGAGCCGATGTATTAAAAGCATTCAATAACAAAAGGCCCATAACAAATGTGTAAAATTTCGTTTTCATAGCTTTAATGGTTATTTTTATACAGATTATTATTTTATAAATACCTCAGATTTATAAAACCTGAAAAATATTTTGCAGAGTTTTGAATGCAAAAATCAAACAAGTTTCTAACCCAAATTTACAATTTTTTTCAGCTAAAAAATCACTGCACAGAAAAAGGTTATTAAATCTTGAGTCAATTTTATAAATGATAGAATATCATGTATATAAATAGCCAGAACTTTGGTATAATTAAGTATTTTAGTGTTTTGTTGAGATATTTTTTAGCCACTCCTTCCCCAATGCGAATCCAGTCGGACAACATACAAAATCTATTACTATCTTATTGGGAATCAGAAGAGAAGGGAACTTTTTCACTTCAACAATCCGGCATAATCAACTGCCAATGGTTGTGATTTTTCAAAATCATAAAGTGTAATCTTGCGGATGTTATAATAATACTGCCAGTAATTTTTTAGCTGGGCAAGGTATCCCCGTTTGGCAATATCCTTATCAGTGAGCGCTATATTCAGGTCTGAAACGAAAATTTTACCTATGTAAAAACGTTGTTTGGCAACATCATAACGCAATTGGGCAACAGTGTCGGCCTTGGCAGCAATATACAGCTGTTTTTGCTGAAGGTTGAATTGCTTCACTTTCAGGTAAAGGTCCTGTAAAAAATCAATTTCTGACTGGCTCACATTAATTTTCACGATATCCTGGTTTGATATTGCCATTTTATATTTCCCTTTACTCAAACCCCAATCAATAATAGGTACCTGAACGCCTAAAGTTATTCTTTGCTGTTCCTGTGGGTCAATATAAGCATTTTTCAACTCAATTGAACTTTGAGTCAAGCCATAGCTGACATAAAGATTTGCATTAAATCGATGCTCAGCCCGTGATTTATTAACATCCCTTTGAGCTTCAATGAGTTGGCGCTGAAGCGATATTAACTCAGAACTGTTCTTTTTTGCATATTCTGTGGCTTTGGTTACATTTATATTCAGATCGGGAATCCCCTGCGGGATGATCAGTTCAAAATCAGTATTATCGTTAAATCCAAGGAAGGATCTTAATTTAAACTTTTTCATTTCAAGTTCAAGGCGGGAATTATTAAGATCAGCATCGGAGTTGAGCCAGGCAAGTTCCATTTGCAAAAGTTCATTCTGGGCTATTTTCCCAATATTATACCTCCCTTGTGCAATCTTATACAAAGTATCATTGTTTTGGTAATTCATATCAGCAATCTGAACATTCAGCTGTGCCAGTGCTAGATCGAAAAAGTAATTCACAGCATTGAGGGAAATATTTTCCAGGTCTTCGATATACTGATTTTTAGCTTCGTTATACATCAATGGTTCTATCTTTTTTTCCCATTTATAGGGATTAAAAGCAAATAAAGGCTGTGTATAACCGATACTTATAGGTGAGCTCATATAAGAATATGGACTGCTTGGATCAGACAGTGCATCCAGACGTTGCAAATCGGATGAAATGAATATCTGACCACCGGTCAGACCAATGTTCTGTGAAAGTGCCAGATTAAAAGATGATGTTGCATAACTTTGATGAGCATATATAACCTGTCCGTCAGGTTGGGTGACTTTTGAAATAGATTTTTGTAAATCAGGAATCGTAGCATCAACACTCAATGATGGCAATGTTTGCGCTTTGTATGTTCGATATTGCCAGTAACTCGACTTGAAATGATGCTTGGCAAGAAAATAATCGGGCGATTGTGTTCCTGCTATCATGATCACTTCCTGAAGACTTAGTTTTTTAATGTTGCTTTGTCCCTCTGCTAAATAACCTGTAGACAGACAAATCATTAAAAGTAACAAACACCTTATTCTTTTTGTACTATTCATATCTTAAAGATTCAATAGGATCCTTTTCGGCGGCCTTCTTTGCCGGCATAAAGCCAAAAATTATTCCAACACTAACCGATATTAAAAATGCAACCAACACTGATACAAGCGAAATTATTGACAGTACTCCTGTAATTTTCGTGATAATAAAAGAGAAAATTACACCAAAAACAATACCTATAAAGCCACCGGTAAGGCTTATCAATACTGATTCAGCCAGAAACTGGACCATAATGTTTTTTCTTGTTGCACCCAGCGCCTGACGTGTTCCGATTTCCCTGATCCGTTCCATAACTGAGGCAAGCATGATGTTCATGATGCCAATACCTCCGACCAGCAATGAAATTCCGGCTATTACACCGAGTACGATGTTAAAAATTGTACGCGTTCGTTTTTCCTGTTTAAGCATTAACTCAGGTACTGAAATATCAAAATCGGGTACATTGGCATGCTTACGTAACAACATTTTCTGAATGATATCCCTTGTAGGAATTACCTGATCGGTTTCTTTAACCTGCACAACAATTTTATCGAGTTGGTTATAATTTTCGGTAGCTCCGGTATTATCAGATTCATACACCACAACCTCATTCTCATCACCATAAACGGCATTCTGAAAGTTACCTGCCGTGATGAGCGACCGGTTTTGAAATCGCAACAACATAGCTTTTATAGGAATATAAACATTGCCATTTATATCGTCAATATTAGTGGCTGCTCCAGGCGCCTTGGAAACATCTC
>Ga0182027_10011809_pt1 | contig 12303 bp, 10 predicted proteins | sample 712E1DmetaG_FD_121300 | JGI IMG/M metagenome (GOLD analysis project Ga0182027, IMG submission 121300) | Permafrost microbial communities from Stordalen Mire, Sweden - 712E1D metaG (Illumina Assembly) | ecosystem: Environmental > Terrestrial > Soil > Wetlands > Permafrost | place: Sweden...
GTTTCGTGTAAGGATGTAAAAATTATGTTAAGCGGAAACGAAATCAGAGAATTATTTTTAAACTATTTTAAAGAAAAACACAACCATAAATTAATTGAAAGCTCCGGTTTGGTGCCGGATAACCCGACTGTTTTGCTGACAACGGCAGGCATGCTCCAATTTGTATCTTATTTCTTGGGGCTTGAACAACCGAATTTCGAGCCAAGACGTGCTACAACCTGCCAAAAGTGCGCGCGTGCAGGCGGAAAAGATTCCGACATCGAAAACGTAGGTAGAACTCCGCGCCATCACACTTTTTTCGAAATGTTAGGCAATTTCAGCTTTGGCGATTATTTCAAAGCAGAAATCATTCCGTGGGCTTGGGATTTTATAACAAATTACTTAAAACTAGACAAAGATAAGCTGTGGATAACGGTTTACAACGACGATGATGAAGCAGCGCAAATTTGGGAAAAAACAGGCGTTGCTCCTGAGAGAATTTTGCGCAAAGGTAAAAAAGACAACTTTTGGGGACCTCCGGGTGTGACAGGACCTTGCGGACCATGTTCTGAAATTCATTATGACTTGGGCGAAGAATTTAAATGCTCCGACGATTGCGGAATTGACACCTGCGAATGCGATCGCTGGGTTGAAATTTGGAACTTGGTTTTCATGCAATTATTCCAAGATGAAGAAGGAAAGCACACCCCGCTTGAAAAGAAAAACGTCGACACGGGGATGGGGCTTGAAAGAATTACCATGGTCGTTCAGGGTAAAACCTCGACTTTTGAAACGGATTTATTAAAACCGATTTTGGACGAAGTTTGCAAAATGTCGGGCGTTGAGTACAAAAAATCGGACAAAACCGATATTTCACTAAGAATTATCACCGACCACGCACGTTGCGTAACATTTTTGATTAACGACGGGGTAATCCCCGGACGCGAAGGCAGAAGCTACGTTTTAAGAATGATTATGCGCCGAGCACTCAGACACGGAAAAATTTTAGGACTTGAATTACCGTTCCTTTACAAACTGGTTGATGTGGTAATCGCAAACTACTCAAAAGCTTATCCTGAGCTCGTTACAAACGCGGAAAAAATTAAAAATACTATCAAAAAAGAAGAAGAACAATTTAATAAAACGCTTGATAGAGGTTACAAATTACTTGAAGATTTACTTTCTGAGAAAAAAGATATTTCAGGGGAAAACGCTTTTAAACTTTACGATACTTTTGGCTTCCCGCTTGAATTAACCGTTGAAATTGCTGCAGAAAGCGGCTTGAAAGTCGATATTGAAGGCTTTAATAAAGAAATGCAGGAGCAGAAAGCCCGTGCAAAAGCGGCGGCTCAAAAAATTAGTTTAACTGATGATTTGGTCTACGTTGACATTGAAAAAGAATTCGGCGCAACTGAATTTGTCGGTTATGAAAAAAACGAAGCCAAGGCAATGATAATTGCCAAAGTTGAAGATGTAAAAGATTCTTCTTTTGTTGACATAATTTTGGACAAAACGCCTTTTTACGCTGAATCCGGCGGACAGGTCGGCGATTGCGGAATTTTGGAAAATGACACGCTTAAAGCAGAAGTTTTGTGCACTTTTAAGGTAAACAAACTTTTTGTACATCGTTGCAGAATCCTTGACGGTGAAGTCTTTATGGACGATTTTGTAAACGCAAAAATTGACGTTGCAAGGCGCGAAGAAATTAAAATTCACCACACGGCGGCGCATTTGTTGCAAGCAGCTTTGGTTAAAGTTTTGGGAAACGAAGTTAAACAAGCGGGTTCGCAGGTGGAAGAAGGCAGAGTGCGTTTTGACTTTTCTTTCTCGCGTGCAATGAGCGGGGCTGAAATTAAACGCACGGAAAAAATAATTAACGACTGGATTGGTGAAAAACTTGCGGTTTCAACAAAAGTTATGAAAATCGAAGAAGCGCAAGCAACAGGCGCAACAGCACTTTTTGGTGAAAAATACGAGGATGAAGTTCGTGTGGTCTCAATAAGTTCAAATTCTTCTGATATTTCAAAAGAGTTTTGCGGCGGGGGTAAATGTGATAATGATTCAAGACCGATTTCGGTAGAATTTTGCGGCGGGACGCACGCTTCAAACATTGGTGATTTGCGTTTGATAAAAATCGTTTCGGAGAGCGCAATTGCCGCAGGGACTCGCAGAATCGAAGCGACTGTCGGAACGACCGCGATTCAATATTTAAACGATAAAGAAGATGCGATTGATAAATTATCCGCACATTTTAAAGTTCCGGTTGAAGAGGTTTTCGGCAGAGTTGAAAAGTTGCAGGAAGAAAACAAATCACTTCAAAAAGAGTTATCAACTGTTCAAACTGTTATGGCAAAACAAAAATTCGCCTCTTATGTTGATAAAGCTGTGGCGATTGAAGGCGGAAAGTTATTTGTTTCAAAAGTTGACGCAATGGACGCCAACGCTGTTAAAGAAGGCGTTGAATATTTAGGACAAAAGTTAGGCGATTCGATTATTGTTGTAATTTCTCCAAAAACAGACGAAAATGGACTTTCTGGGGGTGCAACAATCGTTGCAAAAGTTTCGGATAATTTTGTAGCAAAAGGGATTCAGGCGGGTAAAATAGTTTCCGAAATCGCAGCAAAATGCGGCGGCAAAGGCGGCGGACGCCCACAATTCGCCCAAGGGGGTTTGAGTGATTTAAGCAACATTGATTCCGCGTTGGAAGAGTTTAAAAAATCTATTTAACGACGGCGGGATAGCAATCCCGCCCTACTACGGAAATAATTACAAAAAACAAGGAGATATCAAATATGACAGAGATAGATGAAAATAGATTTTGTTTGGGAGATCAATTCACATTTTTAACAGCAAATGGAATGATTTCGGGCACTATTCAAACAGTTGGTGATAAATGTCTTGAAATATACGATGTTAATTTTGCAGGTATGTCTAACGGATTGAATAACCAACCTAAGTACGTATTTATTTCCATTGACCAAATTATTAGTTGGTGGGAAGGTCTTTTACCTTAATCATTAAATGAATTCAGTAGGGCGGGATTGCTATCCCGCCGTCATTAAATGGATGAAAATAAAAATTCAAAATATGATATAATAATTTCATGCCAAATTATCGACGTTTATTTATACAAAATACGTATGTTTTTATTGTCATTGTTACGGATAAACGAAAACCAATATTAATTGACAATATTGAATTATTACGTGAATCATTTAAAATAGCAAAAAGAAGTTATAATTTTGAAATTTTTGCATCTGTAATTTTGCCCGACCATATACATTTATTATTAAGACCTGAAAATATTAAAGATTATCCCAAAATTATTCGCGCAATAAAATATAATTTTTCGAAAAAATTTAACGCTGGCGGGATAGCAATCCCGCCCTACGCGGAAAAACAAATTTGGCAAAGAGGTTATTGGGAACATACAATTCGCGACGACGAAGATTTATACAAACATTTGGACTATATTCATTACAACCCTGTCAAACACGGGCTTGTAAAAAATATTAGGGATTTGGAATATTCATCATTTCTCAAATTTGTTAAGATTAAAAATTATGACCTTGATTGGGGTTCAACAGACCAGATTAAACATATCGCGACATTGGATTATGATTAATTATTTTTCGCTTCATATTCTTTTAAACAAACAGCCAATTGGTCAGGGCAGCTTGTCGGTTTTCCATCGCAAGGGATGCCGCTGAATTTGGCAATAATTTCGTCAATATGCATGCCTTTGATTAATGCTTTAAAACCTTTGAGGTTTCCGTCATATCCGCCAAAAAAATCTTAACATTAATTTACATACGAAGTATATAAATTTAATTATTTGCCCCTGAATTGATTTTTTGCTAAACTAAAAATGTGAAAGGTTAAATGTGAAAAATAAGGGATAGTATTCTTGGCGAAGAATGAGCCTTAGAAGAATGTCATTGCGAGGAGTGAACAAAGTGAACAACGCGGCAATCCAAAAAAAAATTCTCATATTAATAACCTTAATTTTGGCATTATCTTCAACGCAGGTTCAGGCGAAGATGACAAAAGAAGTTTTGTCGCTTTATCAACAGGCTTGCACACTGGAATATCAGCATAGATACAAAGACGCTATTCAACTGCTTAACAAGGCCGTTGAAACCGATTCTGAAGATTCCATGCTTTACACCAAAATAGCAGGCTTGTACGCTGATTTAAGCGATTGGCAAAATGCGCTTGCAAATTACAAAAAAGCTACTCAATTAAATCCCAACGATGCTTTTATATACATAAGTATCGGAAATATTCTTCAAACCACAGGCAATTACAAAGATGCTTACGAATCTTACATGCACGCCATGGAGATTTTTCCCGACTACAAATACAATTACTTAAATATCGCAAACGTTCAATATGCGCTGGGCGAATACAAAGACTCGATTGAAAATTATAATAAATTCTTGAATATTTATCCTGAGGAACAAGACCCGAGAGAAAGCCTTGCAAACGCATATTTACGAGATAATCAGGCAGAAAAAGCTTGCGAAGAGTACAGCACGCTTTACATAAAAAATCCCGAAGGGTTCGACCAATTCACAAATTACGGTTTGGCTCTGTTTAAAGCAAAAAAATATGATACCGCAATAGAAATTCTTCAAAAAGCAATCGCTCTTGACCCTGAAGATATTTCTTCTCACGCAAACTTGGCTATTTCTTACCAACAGCTGAACAAAGACGACTTGGCTTTGAGTGAATTCGAAACCACTTTCAGATTAAAACCGGATTTGACTTCGCTAAGATTTGATTATGCAAATCTTCTTGCTGATATGAACAAAACCGATTTAGCAATTGAACAGTACAAAGAATATATTGCGGCTTATCCCGAAAATCCAAATGCTTACGCTAATTTAGCCATTGTATATGAAAAAGAAAAGAACTTAAATTTAGCAATCACAAATTACCTGAAATCTTTATCAAAAGACAATACTAATATTAATGTTAAAAAGAAACTTGCACATTGCTACCACGTTCAAAACGATTATGCGAACGCACTGAAATACTATGACGAAGTTCTGCTCGCAACCCCTGATGATTACGACACAAAAGCCAACAAAGCCTTAATTTTGCACGCAACGCAAAAATACGATGATGCTATTGCTCTATACAAAGAACTTATCGCAAAACAATCTAATGAAAGACTGCAAACTAATTTAATAAGCGCCCTAACCGCCCAAGGCGATGCCCTTTTGGAAGCCAAACAACCTCTGAAAGCTGTTTCTTATTTCAGCGATGCCACAAAATATGACGTTAACGAATCATACGCTTACTACGGACTGGCAAGAGCTTACCAAAGTTTAAACTCCGTTGCAAAAGCCACAGAAAATTACGAAAAAGCAATTGAAATCAGCCCTGAAAATAAACCGTATAAAGAGGATTATGAAAAATTCTTAGCACAACAAAATAGTGAAGAGAAAAGAGTGAAGAGTAAAGAGAAATCGGTTTCGCAAAGCGACACAAAAGCTAACACTCCAATAATCCAACCCCAAAAAAAAACTACGGAAAACAATTCAAATGTAGCAGAACAATCATTAATAGACTCCGGCGATGGGTTTTACAATCAAAAAAAGTATGCTGAAGCTATAACAAAATACTCACAAGCATATGAGGTTAATAAAAACAACGCAGTTACCTGCTTGAAACTCGGTAATCTTTATAAAATGAGAGACAACTTAAAAGAGGCAACTGTTTATTATAAAAAGGCACTTGTGCTGAACCCAAATTACGCAGACGCATGGTTTAATTTAAGTTTGGTTTATGCAGAAGAAAACAATTACACAGAATGCAAAAAGTGCCTTGAAAAAACAATTTCCATAAATCCTGATTATACTTATGCGTATTACGCAATGGGGTTAGCCTACGAATCGGAAAAAAATAGTCCTAAAGCGATAGAATATTATCAAAAATTTGTTAACATTAACAAAGATGCAAACGTCAACCAGAACATTATTGATAAGATTAACAGGCTAAAGTGACGCAGTTCTTAGCGAGCGGATTTCGGCAAGAGTGAGTGCAGCACGAAACTCGTCCGAACGAGCAAAACCACGCTTTTGCGAGTTGCCGATAATCCAAGACAGGAACGAGCTTTAGAAATGCGTCATTGCGAGACAAGAGTTAGCGGCTGGGCATAAAGTTTCCACCGAAGCAATCTTACCCGCATACTACATCTGAAAGATGCTGAAATGAATTCAGCATGACAGGAAGAAAGAAAATTAATTATGTATAAAAAAATTCTATATTTATTATTTATTATATTTTTCGCATTGGGACTTAGCGCCTGCGATACGCCTCAAACTACCATTCTCTTCAATGACAACCCCATAACAAAAGAAAATCTTTTGCAAAATTCTACCCAATTTAAAGTCGGGAAAAAATTTTACTACATTTTTATTACCCAACGACAAATTGAAACAAAATTCATCAGAGTAAGAATTCTGAAACGCGATGAAAAAGCGAATTATCAACCCACCAAAGTGGTTTACTGCAATGATTTCAGACTGAGCAAAGATGAGGTTTATTATTACACGGATTATATGGTAATGAACGATACGGGTTATTATTACATGTTAATTTATGCTATGAATCGCCTAGACAAACCACTTGCAACCGCGGATTTTCGGGTAAAATAATTCTTTTTCGCCCCCCTTGAGGGGGAGAATAGAATTTCAAAACGAGGCACGAGTTTTAGAAATTCTAAGAGGGGGGTTAAAAAACTTCCGCCAAAAATCCCCCCACCCTACCCTCCCCCTTCAAAAGGAGGGAATATTTGCATTAAACCTTCAGCCCACTCCCTTTACCATTTGCCCAGGGGCTTTGTAACAAATTGTAAATAAATCCCTCGATTTTGCAATTTTGTATATCAAAAATACTTTATTAATATATAAATAAGATATAAATTTAAACAATATAAACAACACACACTAACTAACCTACCACACACTAACCTTCTACACACGAGGAATTATGAAACAAGAATTCCAAGGCCTTTTTTCTTTAAAAAGGTCTTTTTTTTGCGGATTTTGGCAAGAGCGCCGTGTCATGAAGTGACCCAGCTCGTCCCTGTGAAAAACCTTGTGGAGTGGCTGTATTTGTGAAGCAAATACAGAAACGGAACGGAAGGTTTTGAACTGCCAATAATCCAAGACGGACTTCTTTTGCCGGCTTCATTCGCATTTGTAATAATATATTTTCAGAAAAACGCATAAAAAAATCAAATATTCATCCAAAACGGAAAATACATTATTTTTTTCGAGCGAAAATCTTTTATAATGGAAATGGAATTAAGGTTGCCAAGTAAATTGGCAACTTAGGAGAAGCCATGAGAGAATGCGATTACGATATTGATAGGATAATTAATGAAAAAGTCGGGAAAAATCTTACCGAAAGAGAATATGAAGTATTAAAACTTGTTGTTATGGGCGAAAGTAATACGGAAATTGCGGAAGAATTGCTTATAAGTGTTCATACAGCGAAAGCCCATGTGTGCTCGATTCTGCAAAAAATGGGCGTAAGTGACCGGGTGCAAGCTGCTGTCAAAGCGGTTAAAGAGCAAATGGTTTAATTCTATTTTCGTGTTAAAATTTAAGCATGAACAAAGTTAGTGTAAAGATTAACGGAAAAGATATAGTGCTTGAAAACTCCTCCACTGTAGCTGATATGCTTCATGAAAGAGAAGTTACGGGGACTATGTTTGTCGTTGAGAAAAATTTGCAAATCGTGCCAAAGGAAAACTACCCAAGCGAAAAAGTTCAATCTGGCGACAGTTTTGAAATCGTAGGTTTTTTCGGCGGAGGGTAGAAACGTGAAAGGTAAAACGTGAAATGTGAAAAGAAGAAATTTTGCTTCGTAAAATTTTAAACTGTTAAACATATTAACCTCTTGTTCCTCTTTCCTTTTCCCTTTCCCCTTTTCCCTAAGACAAAGATTTATGAGATAAACAAAAATGCGTATACTGGTAGGAATGTCAGGTGGTGTGGACTCATCGGTCGCAGCACTTTTATTAAAAGAACAAGGTCATGAGGTAATCGGAGCCATAATGTCGATTTGGAGCGAGGAAAAACACAAAAAGCTTGCCCCTTCCGTCAATACAAATTCCTGCAAAGACGCTTGCTATGGACCAAACGAAAAAGAAGATATTGAGGAAGCAAGAAAAATAGCTGAAAAACTTGCAATCCCGTTTTATGTTTTCGATTGCTCAAAAGAGTATGAACAAATCGTTTTGGATAATTTCAAGAACGAATATTTATCCGGCAGGACGCCGAATCCTTGCATTCGCTGCAACAGCTTAATTAAATTTGATGTGTTACCGTTTTTGGCAAAAAAATCAGGGCTGGAGTTTGATAAATTCGCAACAGGGCATTACGCGAGGGTTGAATTTGATGAGAAAGCCCAAAGATACGCGCTTAAAAGGGGTGTAAATCCTAAAAAAGACCAGAGTTATTTTTTATACAGACTCAGACAGGATCAGCTTGCCAATATTTTAATGCCTTTGGGCGGGTATGAAAAAGACCAAATCCGAGAAATTGCAAAGAATAGCGGGTTAAAAGTTTATGATAAGCCTGACAGTCAGGATTTTTATTCAGGCGATTATAACGAGCTTTTAGAAGTTATGCCGAAAAAAGGTAATATTGTTGATGCTGCCGGAAATATTCTTGGCGAACACAATGGAATTTGGAATTACACAATCGGGCAGCGAAAAGGCATCGGAATCGCGCATACAAACCCGTTGTACGTAATTGATTTGAACAGCGAGCAAAACGAAGTTATTGTGGGTGAAGCGGATGAAACATTTAAACAATCGCTTGTTGCACTTGACCTAAACTGGGTTTCTGTTGCGGGGCTTGATAAAGAAATTAAGGCGATTGCAAAAGTTCGTTCGGCGCAAACTCCTGTAAATGTTATCTTAAAGCCTCAAGGCGAAGATGTTTTGGTGGAATTTGAAGACCCACAAAAGTCCTTGACGAAAGGGCAATCTGTGGTGTTTTATCAGGACGATATTTTGCTCGGAGGAGGAATAATTGACCATGTTTATTGATAATGCAAACGATTTAGGTATTAGGGAAAAGGGAAAAGGGAAAAGGGAAAAGGAGATGCAAAATGCAAAATGCAAAGTGCAAAATGCATGTCATTGCGAGGAGGGGGTAAACGATTTGACCTCTACTAAAGAGTGTTTATGTCATTGCGAGGAGTCCTGCTTGCAGGACGACGCGGCAATCCAAAAAGACCCCTCACCCGCAAGGGGTGAGGGGAAAGTCTCACGTCTCACGTCTCACGCTTCACAAAGATATAACCGAAATATTCTCGTCCCTCAAGTCGAGGAAGAAGGACAAAAAAAACTTTCTCAGGCAAAAATTTTGGTTTGCGGGGCTGGCGGTTTGGGCTCGACTGTTCTGGCAAACCTCGCCAGTGTTGGGATTGGGACAATCGGAGTTGTGGATAATGATGTTTTGGAATTATCGAATCTGAATCGTCAATATATTCACAAATTTGAAAATATCGGCAAAATCAAAGTGGAAAGTGCGAAAAAATGGATTAATGAATTTAATCCTGAAATAAATGTAAACACTTATCCAATAAGGCTTGATGAGAATAATTACAGTGAAATTGTGAAAGATTACGATTTTATTATGGACTGCTTTGACAGCTTTAAATCGAAATTTTTGTTGAACAAAATTGCGGTTCAAACGGGTAAAACCTTAATCCATGGCGGCGTAACCGAGTTTTACGGGCAGGTAACTGTTATAAAGCCAGGAAAAACAGCTTGTTTGAATTGTATTTTAGAAAATGAAGGCGTGAATGTTGTCAAAGGGGTCTTAAGCCCTGCGGTTACAACCATTGCATCGATTGAAGCAATGGAAGCGGTTAAATTAATTCTCAATGTCGGCGAAAATTTGGAAAACAAACTTTTAAGCTACAATGGTTTAACGATGCAGTTCAAAACAATAAATTTTAAAAAAAATCCTAATTGCAAATTGTGTTCATAAATAGTGAATAGTGAATAGAAAAACTTCTCACTCCTCACTACTAACTCCTAACTAAAATTAGACTCTCATTGAGCCACCTGTAATTATGCGAGGAACATTAACACTCGCAACTTTTACCCTGTTGTCGTTGCCAGGTTTGTTGTAGGCAGGTAAAACAGGGGAATCAGGCAAGAATATAGGTTCTTTGTGTGTTTTTTCACGCTGAATAGCTTCTTTTTGACGTGCAGAAGCAAATTTGTTTCTTAAGATGGGGGTGATTATATTGCAAGAAATAATAGAGCCGATTGTGCTTGATATAAAGATAACTCCATCACAAAAATTATAATAATGTTTTTTTAATCCCTTTTCTATTTGGTTTTTTGGATTTAAAATTTCTTTTTCGACACTAAAAGGTTTTAGTTCTTCTTTGTCATTAACAATTTCTTTTATGCTTGTACCAATTTTTGAAGTTAATTGATTTTTTTCCAAAAATTCTCTTATTTTTGGTGTAGCAAGTTTGCCTTTTTCAACCAGTCTTTCGCCAAATTTTTGACAACTTCTTGTTAAAACAATAAAAGATAAAATATTTACACCTGCATCAGCTAATTCTTGCGGGATTAAGAATTTCTTTTGATCATCGGATATTTTTTTATTAAAGACAACCACTGTTGCTTGAGCAATAGAAGATAAAACCCACCCCAAAGCTCCGGTAACCAATAACATATCACCAAGATTGGGAGCAAGTTTTTCATAAGATTTATTTGTAATCCAATTTACGAAACGAGGAATAGCCATTATTGACCCCCTTTCGTATCAGATGGTTTATTTTCTGATTTATTAAATTTATCAACAAATACATTAGTCAAGACTTTTGTCAAAGGTGCATCAATTAAAAAGTTTGTAAATAACATAACTAAAAGAGCTAAGCAAGTACCGATTGCACCTCTATGTTTTTTCATCAATCTTTCCGCTTCTGCGAATTCTTTACGGCTTAGTGATGTTGGAATTAATGCCCTATTTAATTCCGTAGGTTTTTGCTTTAATTTATCAAGTTCTTCAGGAGTGCGTGTTAATGCATCAATTGATTTAATACACCATTTGCGTATATAATAACCCGTAAAAGTACCTGCAATTATTTTTGCAATAGTTCTTGCGCAGGAAACCTTGCGGGTTTCTTTATCAACATCTTTATTGCTAAAATCAATCCAAGGTTGTGTTGCAATAGCTGTTGCACCTAAAATAAGCCTACTTTCAGGTGAAGAATACTTGCCTGCTTTTTCAATCTGATTTCCCCACCATTTGCTTTTAATGGTTTTTTCAGGGATTTTAGGGATAATTTTATTTACAATTGGTTCAATTATTTTAATCACACTTCACCTACCTAAAGATATAAAGTAGGTGGAAACTCAGAAATTGCGTGTTTTTCCATGCTTTTTAATGAATGTTTACATTAAAACGTGAGGCGTGAGGCTTGAAACGTGAGGCGTTAGGCGAATTCCCTTCACGTTTTCTCACATTTCACCTTTCACCTTTCACCTTTCACATTTCACGTTATATGCTATAATCCTGTTATGAATTTATTTACCGATTTAGAAAACCAAAACAAGCAAATTCCGCTTGCGGAGTTGCTTCGCCCAAAAACTATGGAAGATTTTTTGGGACAGAGTAATGTTCTGTCTGAAAAAAGTCCGCTTTTTAATCTTTTAAAGACGAATCGGCTTTTTTCGCTTATCCTCTGGGGAACACCGGGTTGTGGGAAAACGACTCTCGCCAGATTGATTGCAACTCAAACCAACGCTCAATTTATTGAAATGTCCGCCGTGACTTCAGGCGTAAAAGAAATTAAAGAGTCCGTTGAAGCGGCGAAAATGTCTTTAAGAAGCGGGATTAAAACGATTTTATTTATTGATGAAATTCATCGTTACTCAAAAACCCAGCAGGATGCGCTTTTGCCCCATTTGGAAAACGGGACAATGTTTTTAATCGGTTCTACTACCGAAAACCCTTCTTTTCAGATAATTCCCGCACTTTTATCGCGCGTGCAGGTTATCAGGCTTAATTCACTCAACGATGAAAGCATAAAAAATATAATATTAAAAGGGTTTGAGTATCTGCAAGTAAATTATCAAAAAATTAATTTCGACGACGAAATTGTTAAATTTATCACAAATCATGCGCGAGGCGATGCAAGAACAGCACTTAATCTTGTCGAAAACTCTTATTTTGCAAGCGATTTAGTGCAAAATGAAAGAAAATTAAACATAGAAATTTTAGAAAATATTTCTCAAAAAAGAAACGTTAGGTATTCCCAGCAAGAGCATTATGA
>Ga0182027_10011810_pt1 | contig 12302 bp, 8 predicted proteins | sample 712E1DmetaG_FD_121300 | JGI IMG/M metagenome (GOLD analysis project Ga0182027, IMG submission 121300) | Permafrost microbial communities from Stordalen Mire, Sweden - 712E1D metaG (Illumina Assembly) | ecosystem: Environmental > Terrestrial > Soil > Wetlands > Permafrost | place: Sweden...
CCCGAGAAGGAATTGCACCCTCAACATCTCTTTGTAGGAGAGACATGATCCTGTTTCACCATCGGGCGTTTGGAATTTACGATTTGCGAATGACGATTTACGCGCAGCGATGCCGATTTGGGCGTGACTCGTAAATCGTAAATCTGAAATGAGAATGGCTGCCGGGGCTGGAATTGCACCAGCATCCGCGCCTTCAAAGGGCGCTGTCCTACGATTAGACGACCCGGCATTTTTAAAAACGAGAATGGATGATGGAAAATGGAAGATGGCCGAGGTCCGTTTCGCCATCCTCAATCATCTATCCTCCATCCTCGCTGTAAGGGACTGGCTTGCCGAGCCGAAGCTCGGAACTTAACGAGAAAGCCCGCCTACGCACTGTGTGCTTCGGCGCGGCAGCCTTCGCTCGCTCCAGCGTCGTGAGCGAAGGCTGGTGGCCCGCCAGGGTAACGCGCCCTGTTCTGCGGATTAAAAGTCCGCTGCATCACTTTAATGCTTGCAGGCCGAAAATTGGCTCGCCGGGCCGTAGCTCGAAGAGCGAAGACTGGTGCTCGTGGCAGGGTTTGCACCCGCACTGGCGACGCTCTCGACGTCGTGCCTCTTCTGGTTGGGCTACACGAGCTAAAAGGTGGCAAGTGACGGGTGACAAGTGGCGTGAAAACACCCGACGCATCACGGCTTGTCACATGTCACGTGTCACGCGTCACTTTCAGAAATGGTCGGCGTGCCGGGTAACGCTCCCGGACTCGGCACTGATCTAGTGCGATTCCGTTTATAAGACGGACGGTTCTCTTTGAACTACACGCCGGAAGAAATGGATTAATGGAGTGGTGGATAATTGGATTGATGGTGAACACCACTCAGGAGGCGGACGGCAAAACGCCACTCCACTAATCCAACAATCCATTACTCCATCACCCCATTCCGAAATGGCGGAATGCCGTGGACTCGCACCACTTGCCCGAAGGCACGCACTCGTTAGCACCGAGGCCCGGCGCGCTTGGCCGGTTGACATTCCATTGCATTCATTCTCGTAATCGAGGTGACAATCTGAGGATTTTTGAAGATTGACATTCGAACTGAAGACGTTAACATCAGTTAAATCAGAAAAGTTATGAAAACCTATTCCCTGCTTTGTATTCTTGTTTTTTCAACTGTGACCGTCTTCTCCGCGACAATCGATAGAATGACTCTGCAGCCGTCTGTTAATGCGGGATACAGTCCGACCTCATTCAGTTTTCCTCAGTTGGCCCAGACATATTATCTCAGCGACGGTACATCTTGGGGCAGTGGTGCTGGAGTCGGCTATGTTACGTCCATCAACTACCAGAGTTCTTATACTTCAGGCGGTAATGTGTACTATGACTTTTCCGCACCGCTGAGCGGCGACCTGTTCCAAAATACTGACTACGACAATGGAAGTCATTCGGCCCAAGGAACGCTCGGTTATGCGCAGGATATGGTGTTGGTTGCACAGATAGGTTCCACACACGCGCAGTTTTCCGGTGGGGCTGTCATTCTCGACAACACAGAAACTTGGTATGGACAGCCGCGCTTCAATTATTACTCCGCCTCGGTGGGACAATCGGTCTATTTTGAGTTCGATTATACAATTTTGAACGGAACTTGGCAGGTGGACACATTCGAGAAACCCTTCACTTTCTCAGATAGCGGCTATATCGACTTCACCCGTGTGGTTCCTGAACCATCGTCCGGTATGATTCTCAGTTTTGCTGGCACATCGGTTTGGGCATGTATGTTTTACCTTCGGTGGAGCAGAGGCCGTCTACGCCTTCGTTAACCGATTCTTTCGTGTAACACCCTGTTTAGCGAACAGGCCAATTCGCTTGTCTGGTTGACATTCCAAATTGGTCCGCGTGGCAGGACTTGCACCTGCAACCTTTCCGTTTTGAGCGGAACGCCTCTTCATTGGGCTACACGCGGATGGCTTGCCGAGCCGAAGCTCGGAATTGAATGAGAGGCCCGCCTACGCACCACGTGCTTCGGCGCGGCAGCCTTCACTCACTCCGGCGTCGCGAGCGAAGGCTGGTGCCCACGGTCGGATTTGCACCGAACACTGGACGCGTTTTAAGTGCGCTGCCTCTGCACTGGGCTACGTGGGCAAATTGGTACCGCGTGAGGGATTTCCACCCCCAACCTCTCCGGTCTGAACGGAGCGCCTCTTGTAGTTGGGCTAACGCGGCATAAACTGGTACTCCCGGCAGGACTCTCACCTGCAACCGCGACGTTCGAAGCGTCGCACTCTGATAATTTGAGCTACGGGAGTGAAATGGGGCCGATGGAGAGACTCGCACTCTCGTGGGGCAATGCCCGGCAGTTTACGAAACTGCTGCTGTCGCTGCTGAGCCACATCGGCGTGTTTTATAAATGGCCTGCCGGGCCGTAGCTCGCGCACGCGGACGGTTAAGCCCGCCTACACACGAGGCTTCGGCGCGGCAGCCTTGTTCTCGCTGGACGCGAGCGAAGGCTGGTGGGTTGCCACGGATTCGCACCATGTTCTCGCCGGTTAAGAGCCGGGACTTCACTGTCAAAGTTTGCAACCCGATCGCGACGCGAAGGCGGAGTTGAACCACCGCAGCCAAGCCTGTGAAGTCATGACCGGCACCGGTATTCACGTCGCGAAAAATTGGAGCGCCGATCTCCGAATCGGCACGTTGACAATCATGGAGGAATTGGTTCGGGCCGAATCGGAGTTCGGCGCTCCGGAAATTGGCCTGCCAAGCCGAAGCCTTGGCGAAGGCTGGTCGAGCATCAGGGTAGCGCGCCCTGTATTCCGGTTTGGAAGACCGGCGTGTATCTCTCAACACCTATGCTCGAAAAGTTGGCCTGCCAACCGCAGCCCGCAGAACCGTGGTGAAAGTCCGCCTACGCACTTTGTGCTTCGGCGCGACAGCCTTCGCCCGCGACGCTACTTGCGCCTCGGGCGAAGGCTGGAATCCCGTGCTGGCGTTGCACCAGTCCCGCACTGCGGGACCGCCGCCTGAGCTGATCGGCCAACGGGATAGAAATTTAAGTGCGGACGGAAGCTTTTGCCTCCGTCCGCGTTGTTTGCCTTCACTGGGCTTTCTTGAACCGTCCGCTAGGTGCGGACAAAGTCCGCGATCACGGCCGGCACGGTCGTGTCGAAGCCGACCACATCGAGCATGCCGCGTTCGTTCGGGTCGGCGAGGGTGAAGCCATTGGAGGTCATGCCCACAACGACCGCCTTCGCGTTACCAATGAACTCGCTGCGATACTGACGCAGCGCCTGGGCCGGGTGGATGTTGCCCGCCCACGTTTCGCTGTCCGTGTAGGTAATGAAACCCGCCACGTTCAGCTTGTTGCGAGCGGCCCATACCATCGGCAGGGCGCAGTCCGTGCCGCCCATCGGGATGGCTGCGATGACCTTGATGACGTCAGCCAGACGCATGCGCGGCGAGAGGTTCACACGGGTGATGCCCGGTTCGCCACCGCCATGCATGCCGCCGTAACCACCGCGTGCCGGAGCCGAGAATGCGATGATTTCGCATTCCGGTTCGGTTGCGGCAGTGATCAGCGCCATCGCCGCACTCGCTTCGCGGGCCGAGATACACGAACCCGCGATCATCGAGGCGGCCATCGAACCGCTCACGTCGAGCGCGAGCAGCACCGGCTTACCGCACGGTTCAACGTTCTGGAACGTCGCGTAGAACGCTTCGTCCAGTGCGTCCACCACGGCCGGCACTGGCGACCACTTGAGCGCACCCTTGTCGCCGTGACCCTGGGCGTAGATCTTCTGCGCCACCAGGACCGCCAGCGGGTGAATGCGCGCACGCTTGAGCGCCGTCTCGTCACGCAGCTTGCGGATGATGAGACGCTTTGCGTCGCTGAACGGAGCGAGCAGGCCGAGGCTCGTCATCTTGCCGAGGTTACGGATCATCGCCGTCATCGGCATGCGTTCGAGCAGCGCCTCCCACACAATGGCTTCATTGAGCCACTGGGTCGGAATTGCTTCACGTGGCAGGTCGAAGTCCGTGATGAGCTTCACGATCTGACCTGCAGCCGTTGCACGCTTTGCCTGCTCGAAGGTTTCGATCAGCTTCGGCAGTCCGGTGACCGCGCCATACTTCGCGACACGGTCTTCACCGCGAACCTTGCGCTTCACTTCGCGTTCACCCAGCGAGCCGGCGCCGGATAGCATCCAGCGGAACACCGCATCGTGCTGGGCCGACGGAGCCTTCGGGTGAGCGAGGCGGAGCAGATCACCATGCGACCAACCGTCGCGCTGCTGATACTTCACGGCCTGGTGCGCGAGGTCATCGGCACCGCGGTCCACATACCAGTGGCCGACGGCGTTGCGGAGACCGCGGCCCCAGCCACGCATTGCGTTCACGTATTCGGCGAAGTGGAACAGATGCGTGCCAATGCGGCAGACCTTGTCCAGGTTCGCGAACGCGTGCGTCTTCGCCTGCGCGTCACCTTGAGCTACAACGAGTGCGAGGGCGAAGATGGCCGGATCATTCTTCGGCGCGCGACCGGCATCGCTGGTTTCGACGATGCGGTTCACGGCACGAATACCGTCGGCCTTAATGCAACGCACGATCGCGTCGTGGTTCTGCTTCACCAGATCGCGTTCGGCAATGTAATACGTGCCACCTTCGGCGCCGAGGATCAGGAAGCGGTCGAGCTGCACCCAATCATCCACCTGCCACGAATAGCCGCTGTTCGAGTTGCGAACCTGGTTCGAGCCCGGAATTGGCTGCGACTGCGGGGTTACGCGTCGGTTGAAGAGCTTTGCATAGTTGATAGTCATTTAGACCTCCTTCATCTGAATGCCGCCAACTCCCGACATTGATTTCATTGGTTAAGCTGCGGACAAGTTGGTAAACGTGGGGTTGGTCATTTCGAGTGATAACCCATGTTCGTCGGCCCGCAGTAATTGAGATTCCGCTTATTCGCGGAAAAAAGTGGTTTCTGGCAACGCCGTCATAACGCCCGGAGCGGAGGCAACAGTTCTTAAAAGCTGCGTCCTGAGCCGCACGGGCAGAGGTCGTTCCGGCCCAGCTTTTCGCTGAGTTCCTTATTCCCGTGAACGACGCGTATGCCTTTCTTGACGCGTGTTTCGGACGGGAAGCCTTTGCGACGTTTGCTGGTGATTTCGAATGTGGAATCTTCCCAATCATGTGTGTTGTGTGCCATACGGCCTCCTGGTTGAGGGTTGCGGTTGAATCCTCGCAGCCCGCGCTGCGAGAAAATGCGGATGGGCAAGGGACGACGCGGGGATCGCTCTACCACTGAGCTACTGCCCCGTCTGGCGGAGCAGATTGGAGTCGAACCAATGACAGATAACCCGATGTCTTCGGCCCATCAAAGTAAGAGCGGGCAAAAAGGCGACTGTGGAATTGCCCGGGGTGCTGACGTTACACCACCGCCGCATGCGCGACGGGGCGGAATTAAACCGCCACTGCCGGGTCCACGAGAACCCACAATCTACGGCCCGCTAAAGACCGACGGATAAGAGACGAACTGGGAGTTTACGTGCTCTACCACTGAGCTACTCCGGCATGTGGCTCGCCGAGTCGTAGCTCGGAGAGCGAAGACTGGAGCCAGAGGCCGGACTCGAACCGGCGGCCGCGTCGTTATCAACGATAACCCAATCCTGCGACCCGTCGGAAATGAAAAGCTATCAGCTAAATGCAATACGCACTACGGCAATGGATTGACGCGATAGAACCGTTGTGAATCGCTTAGGACATCTGTGGCGGTAGCGCTTATAGTGGTCGCACTGACCGGACCTCCGAGGTTGCTCCAACTGGTTTGCAGGAGATTAGTCTTGAATTGAACTTGATATGTCTGATTTGGAAACGCGGACCAAGTCATGGTAAAAATCCCGTAGGTTACTGCAATCGCCCCGAACGTTACTGGCACTCGTACGCCTTCGCGGATGGCGTTGTTTGAGGAGTCAGCTACAAAGACGTGGTCGTTGGCGTCTACCGCAATGCCCGTTGGGAAATTGAATCGGGCTTTGCTGTTGGTACCGTCGCTTGAGCCAACAAAAAAAGGCTGGCCGATGATGGTGCCAAGTCCACCAATGGTCGAAACCACCCAGTTCGTTCCTACCGGCGTGATTTTGCGAATGTTTTGATTGAGATAATCGGCAACAAATACCTTCCCGGTGCGGTTCACCGTAATGCCATACGGGCCATGAAAATGAGCGTCGCCATTGGTGCCGTCTTCAGAACCCACATATCCATGCACCCCGGCGATGGTCGTCACCACCCAATTCGGTCCTATCGGCGTGATCTTGCGGATGGTTTGATTGATATCTTCGGCGACATAGAGGCTGCCCTCGCCGTCAACAGCGATGCCGCGCGGCCAGTCAAACCTTGCGCCAGCGTCGGTGCCATCCAAGTATCCGGCATTCCCTGCCAATCCCGCCAATGTTGCCACCGTCCAATTGGTGCCCGCAGGCGAAAGCATGCAAATTGTGTCGTTGCCTGTGTCCGCGACATAGATATTGCCCACCGCATCCACTGCCACGCTACCAGGGTTGGAGAAAGATCGGCCAATAGTACTTACCACCCAGTTTGTGCCCTGTGGCGTGATCTTGCGGATGAACTTGTTGCCTGTGTCAGCCACATAAAGATTGCCATCACCATCTGCGGCCACTCCGGACGGCGAATTGAACCTCGCGTCGCCGTTGGTGCCGTCGGCACTGCCGGTGGTCCCGGCGCTTCCAGCAATAGTGCTGACCACCCAGTTCATCCCCACCGGCGAGAGTTGCCGGATCAAGTTATTCTTTTGATCAGCAACATACACATTGCCGTTGCCGGCCATCGTCAAGGCCCACGGAGTACTAAAACGTGCCTGGTTGTTTGTGCCATCATAGTTCCCGGGCCCGCCCATCCCCGCTACGGTAGCCACCACCCAGTTTGTTCCCACCGGCGTCAGACTTCGGATGGAAAAATTGTCATCATCAGTGATATAAAAAATACAATTGGTGCTCACTGCGATGTCATGGGGATAGTAAAATCGGGCGGTGCTGTTGCTCCCGTCCACGTCCCCGAATTGTCCCGCCAGACCAGTGATGGTCGTGACTACCCAGTTCGTCCCCTGCTGACTCAGACAGCGGATTGTGTGATTGTTGCTGTCCGCCACAAGGACATGCCCTTGGCCATCCGCTGCAAGGCCACCGGGATAGAAAAAGCGGGCGGTGCTGTTGGTTCCGTCAGCGCTGCCGCTGGTACCAGCTGACCCGGCCAGTGTGGTGACCACCCAGTTCGTGCCAACGGACGTGATCCGGCGAACCGTGTGACTGCGATCCGTTTCATAGAGACTGCCTTGCGGGTCGATGGCCAGACCTTCGGGCACACCAAATCTGGCGGAGCGGTTGGTGCCGTCGGCGGTGCCATAGGATCCATTTCCGGCGATGGTGGTGACCACCCAATTCGTTCCTACCGGCATGAGCTTGCGGATCGCGTACTGCCCGTCTGCCACAAAGACATTCCCGTTGGCGTCCGCCACCACGCCATAAACAAAGCTGAAGCCGGCCGTGTTGTTCGTGCCATCCACACTGCCGATAATCCCAGGCTTCCCGGCGATGGTCGTCACCACCCAATTAGTCCCTGCCGATGTGAGCTTGCGAATGGTGTAGTTGTAGCAATCCCCTACATAAACGTTGCCCTGAATATCCACGGTAATTCCGACGGGACTGTTAAACCGAGCGGAGCTGTTGGTGCCGTCGGCGCTGCCCGAGTTGCCCGGCAGACCAGCCAATGTGCTCACCACCCAATTGGTTCCCGCCGGTGTGAGCTTGCGGATGGTGTCACTGCGGTAGTCGGTTACAAAGAGGTTGCCATGCTTGTCTGCTGCAATCCCAACGGGTGCCGAAAATCGCCCATCGCTGTTTGTGCCATCGGCGCTACCCCACCCGGCATTGCCGGCGATGGTCGTCCAATTGTAAGTCTGGGCCTGAAGCGGGGTAACAGCCAATAATACCGCTATTAATGCAAAACAAGCCGGATAATTTCTGAGCAATCTCATGGCCAATATTAAGCGCCAAGCGTACAGCACTATGATGATTTTGTCTTCTTTACAGATTGCGTCTCTTTAACAAAAAAGCAAGCCAAGAATAGCGCATCCAGTTTTTTTGCAATTAAAATTCAAGAAAAGTCAGGCACGCCGCTCTCTTGGTTTGAGCAGATTTGACTGGCATCAATGTGGTGCTGGTGGCGGGACCGGCGACTACGTCGTTATCAGCAATAACTCAATCCTGCGAGCGTCGTGAAATGGTTTGGATCAAGGGACGGACAAGGGACGACTTCGATGTTTCCGGACGGGAATCGAACCCGCATCATCCCGTTTGCACGGGCTGTTCTGACACAGTTGAACTACCAGTTCGATAACCGAAGTACAGCGGCCCGGCCCTAAATCGACGACGGACAAAGAGCGAGTTGGGAATTCATCGGTTGCCCGATGACGCGGGATTTGCACCCGCTCGCGGTTTCCCGCTTACGATAACCCAAACTCAACGGCCCGTCGAAATTGGCGCGCCCGATGGGCATCGAACCCACATTTCCCGGACGCATCCGGGCGTTCTGTCGCGGTTGAACTACGGGACTGTCCGCGAATCTGCGCCAACTTCGGGCGCAGATCACGGATGCGGTTTTGTTGCCGTTCAGGCAGAGTCAGATAGGCAAGTGGCGTGATCGAACGGAGGCACTCCATGCCGGGAATCGAACCCGGACCGCTCGAACTTGCGTCCGAGACGGTTCGCCCTCCTATGTTTGGCGGAGGATAAACGATCAACTTCGGCCCATCGTAATCTGTGAACAGCGGTGAATAACTTCTGGTTGCCGCCGACATAAATCGTGACATCTTTTTTATTGCGCGACGAACAGCTCGCATCCAAATACCGGCTTTGAGATCTTTGTGCCGGGGCGTGGATTGCTCCTTGAGCAGTATTCCGCTTGCGGAAGCGCCAATCTCATTTGAGCGTTCGTCGCGCATTTTCTTTCGAAATTGGTCAGGAAGCCGGGATTTGCACCCGGACCGTCTCCTTCACGGGGAGAGATGCTGCTGTTACACCACAGTCCTGTGACGTGACACGTGACGCGTGACAAGTGACACGAAGAAACCCGACGCGGACCATTTTGTCACCTGTCACTTGTCACGCGTCACCCTAAAACTGGATCCCCCGGTCGGACTCGCACCGACGAATAGCGGTTTACGAAACCGCTCCTGTAGCTGCTGAGGCACAGGGGCACGCGGAATTTACGATTTCAGATTTACGATTTACGATTGGGAGAACGCACCCCGTAGTGGTGGACAAATCGTCAATCATCAATCGCAAATCATAAATGAAGTTGGTGCTCTCACGTGGATTTGCACCACGAACCTCCGCCTTCGCAGAGCGGCGTGCAGAACTAATTACACCTTGAGAGCAAAATGGCATCCGTGGCCGGACTCGCACCGGCTAGGGCCAGCTTGAAGGGCTGGATGCTTGAGCTGCTTTGCATTCACGGACTTTGAAAAGGGTGACGAGTGACACTTGACAAGTATCGGGAGGAAGCCCTTCATGTCACATGCCACACGCCACATGTCACCGTTTCTGCTTGCGCGTCTTGTAAGTGAGGAGCGGCCGAAACGTGGCGATGACGGACACGAGTCCGGCATCAACCAGGTCCTGGATCACTGCCTCAATGTTTTTGTAGGCGGCAGGCGCTTCTTCGTAGAGCAGATCGCGCTCTTCGCAGATGACGCGGCTACCCAATCGCGTCTGCGCGAGTTCACTGATGCTGAACCGTTCGCGCATGCGCTGGCGGGCATCACTGCGCGCCCACTTGCGGCCCGCGCCGTGTGCCAGCGACCATGCGTGGCTCTCACCGCCGCCAATCGGCTTGACGATATAGCTCAACGACCCGCGCGAGCCCGGAATGACAACAAAGTCGTTGTCAGCCGCGACTGCGCCTTTGCGATGAATCCACACAACCTCATCGTCACTTTCGTGACGCGTGATGCTGTTGTGGCAACCGTCCCAGACGCATTTGACCTCCGCGCCGAGCCTGGAGGCAAACCGCATGGCAATGAGCGCGCGATTTGCCTTCGCCCAACGAACGGCGCAGTCGTGGCCGTTGAGGTATTCCTCGCCGACAAACGACTCTCCGGCCACGCCGGAAACGCGATACTCATTCACATGAGCGCGTAGGATGGATTCGCCCAAACCGCGCGAGCCGCTGTGGACGAGGATGACGAGTTGTTCCTTCCCGATGCCCGTGCGCTTGAATGCTGTGGCATCGTGGATTTGTTCCACCACTTGAACCTCGGCAAAGTGGTTTCCACCACCGATCGTGCCGAGGTCGGAATCGAACTCCGTGGACTGCAAATCCGATGCGGCGAGAAAATCGCCGACATCTTCATCCCACGGGTGTTCGAGGTGGAAATACAATCCAGCCCAGCGGTCGAGCTTGGCGTCTCGGCGGAAGAGGTCCGTTTTGAACAGAGCCATACCGCAACCAATATCGCCTCCGATGAGGTGCGGATAAATGACACCCTCGGTTACGAACGCGGCGCCAACGGGCGTGCCTTTGCCCGGATGCAAATCCGGGAAGCCAGCCGCGTGCCGGACGCCGCCCAGCTTTGCGGTGGCGTAGAGCTGGCGCACCGCTTCACCTTCGATCCAGCTTTGGGCCGAGGCGAAAAGGCGCACCTGAGTTTCTGTCAGTATGTTCATGTTTCCTTTTTTGCCCGCCAAAGCGGGATTGGTTTTTATTGGTCCCCGAGGTTGGTATCGCGCCAACGTCTCCTCGTCTTCAGCGAGGCGCTAATCTGCCTCAGCTACTCGGGGTGCTTGCGCACGGCCACCATTTAAAGATGCAACGGTGCGACAAATGTTTGTGTACAAACCTGGCTCGCCGAGCCGAAGCTCGGAGCGAAGGCTGGTCGTCCTGCGCGGTAACGCTCCGCGGTCTCTCGCTTATCAGGCGAGCGCTCTGCTTTTGAGCTACGGGACGAAAGTTAATCGAGGCTTTGAGCCAAACCGGTTCACGGAGCGGACCACGAGGTTAAGCCTCTGCGTCGGCCGGATTCGCATGACGCGATTTGGTTTGTAGCTCCTGCGAAAGAGCAACTGGCTTTGGTAGCGCATAACGGGTTTCATGGAATCTCCTTTCGTTAGGGGTTTAATGAATTGGCTTGCCGAGCCGAAGCTGCGCTTGGACTGGGTCATGGCCCGTCTTCGCTGCGCTTCGACGCGGCAGCCTTCGCTACCCACTGACGCAGGCAGCGAAGGCTGGCGGAAGGCGTCGGTAACGCTCCGACCTCGGCGATGCCGATCTTGTTTTCGAGACAGGTGCAGCCAGCTTATATCTGCCTGCCTTCCAAAACTGGTTGAGGGTTGAGAGTTGATGGTTGAGGGGCGAAGCGCCTGGCTTTTCACGGGACTCTCAACTCTCAACCATGGACTCTCAACCGATGAGTGGCTGCCAGGGTTGGACTCGCACCAACACCGTGCGGTTTAACAAACCGTCGTGCTACTTTGACACTACCTGGCAATGGTGCTGCCGGCAGGATTCCCACCTGCATTGTTCCGTTTAGAAGACGGATGCCTCATGTATTCGACCACGGCAGCAACTTGAAATTGGTCAGCGCGGCAGGAATTGCACCTGCGATCCCTCGGTTCCAGGCCGAGCATGTTGCTACTACACCACGCGCTGGTTCGCCCCGATGATTTGAAGTAATCGGGACGGGAGAAACGCTCCGCCAAAACCTTGGGAATTGGCCTCGCGGTAAGATTTAAAATTGGCGAACCCGGAGGGAGTTGCACCCTCAACCCTCCCGCAGACAACGGGGCGCTCTGCTGATTGAGCTACGAGTTCGAAATGGTAGGAAGTGCTGGTAACGCTCCAGCTCGTCACTTCCGACTTTGTTTTGTGACACCCGATTTACAGTCGGGCAGCCGGATCACTTCCCTGAAATCAAATTGGACTGCCGAGCCGTAGCTCACAGATTAGCGGAAAAGCCCGCCTACGCACTGCGTGCTTCGGCGCGGCAGCCTCGCTCTCGCTGCGCTTTGAGCGAAGGCTGGTAGCGGGAGTGGGAGTCACACCCACCTAAAGAAGTTTATGAGGCTTCTCTCTGTGCATTGGTCGAGTTTCCCGCAGTGAAAATTGGCCGGCCGGGCCGTAACCCACTCGTGCGAACGGGCCAGTCCGCCTTCGCGCTACGCGCTTCGGCGCGACAGCCTTCGCCCGCCGCGTTGCAGCGGGCGAAGGCTGGTGGAGTCGGTGGGTAACGCTCCCACATCAGCTTGCTTGCAGGGCAAGTGC
>Ga0182027_10011811_pt1 | contig 12302 bp, 14 predicted proteins | sample 712E1DmetaG_FD_121300 | JGI IMG/M metagenome (GOLD analysis project Ga0182027, IMG submission 121300) | Permafrost microbial communities from Stordalen Mire, Sweden - 712E1D metaG (Illumina Assembly) | ecosystem: Environmental > Terrestrial > Soil > Wetlands > Permafrost | place: Sweden...
GTGCGAAGCACCGTACGAAACCGCTGTTGATATTTGCAAAAGATATTTCGGGGTGTAGCGCAGGCCGGTAGCGCACTTGGTTTGGGACCAAGGTGTCGTAGGTTCGAATCCTATCACCCCGACTCCTTTCATATGTGCCTTTAGCTCAACTGGATAGAGCAGCGGATTTCTAATCCGCAGGTTAGGGGTTCGATTCCCTTAAGGCACGATTGAAAAACCCCTTGAAAACTGCCTTTCCCTCCAAATTTAGGCGTTCTGAGGGGTTTTTCTTTTGCCCTTTATTTTCATCGCTTCACTCTGAAATTCCCCCTATTTCCCTGAAAATGTGATAGTGCTGTGATAGTCACATAAGTAAAGAAACCGAGTATGGGATGCGGCAAACAGGGAAAAAAGGGTATCAAAAATGCAGAGCCGACCTTTTCAGGTTTGCAATTGCTTAGGAAACCGGAAAACCGAAAAGGTCACTAGGGCAAGCATGGTGGGTCATTGGTAGGCTTGGCGGTGGGGTGGTGCACGACGGCAGACCCTGATGCCGTTCACAGATCTCCTTTGCACTTGACACAATGCCGCCGTTTTGTCAGCCATCGTCTTATGTAACATTTCGTGCTGCTTGATATCGGGATATTTGGCCATTTGCATCATTTTTTCCTCATGCTCAAAATGCGTTTTGGTGCACATTTTAAGTTCAGCCAGCAAATCACCAAGTTTCTCGCCCGATTCTTTATTCTTAACAAGAGCGAATACGGCGCTCAGAATACTAATGCGCTTATGCTGCATATCGAGAGAGTTGTCGGAAACGCTGTATTCATCCTTCCAGATTATGGCTATCTGGTTACTACCACGGTCGGACTCTCACCGGTTAGAACGCTGTGCCTTCCAAGGCAATACCATAACAGTTATTATGCGACATAAGCCGTTGATGCAAAAAGAGATACAAAACATGATTAACACATGATATTGCTCAAGTGTTTGCAACAAAACACTTTGTGTTCTTGATTTTTCCTGCACTCCTTGCGATATCATGACAAGAGTCTCATAAAGAGCTATTTCTTTTGCCGTATCTTTCAGTTCCCACAGGATTAGCCGAGGAAGAAACTGAAGGAGAATCTACACAAGGTGAAACAACCTGATTCTTCAATCCAAATAATCGGATCTCCTCATAATCGCGGCTTATCGATGATTTCCTACATGCCCCAGGAAATTCTGGACAATATTCGGGCTGAACACTTCAGAGAATGTGAAAGGCAAATCCATGCTTATCTCCAAGATAGCTTACATAATGTTGAAACGCTGAGGCCCGGGGAATTGCCGCAACCAACGCCCTCGCTTGATACGAAGATTCAGCAGAAGTCGCCCGTAATTGGGTTCGTGCAAACCGTTCCATAAGTTCAAAGCGTTCTTCCCCGCCCCCGTTTTTGTGTTGCAGTAGTCAACTATGCTCGATCCTACAAATCTATTTCCCTACAACTGGCTGATCGACACGAAGCACCGGTTGATATTGGCATCTTGACTGATGACGAAGGAAGCATCTTCTCCCCCACCCTGGCCATTCATTGCTGCTGCGCACAATATGAAAACCTAAACACTGCTTGCAAAGGAGAAGAAACCGGTATTCTTAGCGTATAGAAACCTGTGGAATATTCAGGGTGTTTTGGCCAATACCAACAATATGAATTATTTTGACCCCGTTACTTTCCCAATAATCCCTGACAATGGCCGACACGTTAACAAAAAGAGAATCTTATTCCGATTTATCAAACCAATCTTCTTCAAAGAGGCTTTCTGCCAAGAATCCCGTTTTACCAACATCCTTACTAACATGTTCATTTGCCTTTTATGAAGGCATTTCTTTATTTCCGGTATTGAAAGAAGATTGCAATGGGTATCCTTGTGGGAAGAATATGCGCCACACATGCCTTTAAAAACGCTGCATCTGTTCATTTTGCCCTTAGTGAGGGGGAAGGCGGAAACGGATTACAACGTTTTCCGTGATGACCTGGGTAACAAAGGTCTCGAGACTCATATAGTTTATGATTTGAAAAATACTTGGCGGTAGGACGCGGGAACGTGGACAATGAAATGGCCCGATGTTTAATTTAACTACCTTACACATTTTGTTCTAGGCAACGTACCAGGCGGCTGTAACAATTGCCAGTAAGCAGTAGGCACCATGAATACCAATAATGCTCATTTTGGGAATCACAGACATTAGTTTGGGTTTTAGTGAGTCGTATCCGATGGTAGCGAATTTATCGTGTCATGAATGCACCCGACAGCATCGGAAATGCCCGATTCAAGCTGTTTACACCTGGTGAAGAAGGCCACAGGAAAGGCCAGATTAACAGTATCGACTCGACCTGATATTGCTGCAACGGTATCCGATGGGCTACAAAACAGGTTTGGCAATTTAGCAAAGGATTGAAAAGGATATGACAACGAAAATCGGCATTCTTACAAGCGGCGGCGATTGCCCAGGGCTAAACGCCGCGATCCGGGCGGTTGGGAAAGCGGGCCAGGACACTTATGGCATGAGGTTTACGGGGTTCCTCGACGGGTTTCGCGGGCTGGTGCTGGACAAGTCCGTTGTTCTTGAAAGCAAAATGCTTTCCAATATCCTCACGATCGGCGGAACAATACTCGGCACAAGCCGCGACAAGCCGCATAGGATGCTAATTGAGGGAAAGGAACGCGACATGACCGGTGCCGCGATAAAAACCTACAAGCGCCACGGTTTGGAGGCACTCGTTTGCATCGGCGGCGGTGGCACACAAAAAAACGCTCTGAGACTGGAGATGGCTGGGCTAAATATCATAACCCTTCCCAAGACTATTGATAACGATGTTCCTATGACCGATATTTCATTCGGTTTCGATACTGCCATGGGCATTGTAACCGAGGCAATAGATCGGTTACATTCGACTGCCATGAGCCACCGGCGTATCATCGTAGTGGAGGTAATGGGACACCGCGCCGGATGGCTCGCCTTGGGCGGCGGGATGGCCGGCGGCGCAGACGTGATATTGCTACCTGAGATTCCCTATGATGTTAACCAAGTTGCAGAGACCGTGCAAATGCGTTCTAGGGCGGGCAAGAAATTCAGTATCATAGTCGTTGCCGAAGGGGCCATGTCATGCCGTCAGGCGACTCACGTCAAACGGCTTATTGCGGCAAAAGACGCTGCAGAAGGAAGGAAAGAAAAGGAAAAAGCATCTATCCGGCTTGCAAAATTCCATGCGCAACATGTCAATCACACAATGGAATTCACCAAACAGCTTGAAGAACTCACCGGCCTTGAATCGCGGCTTTCAATTCTGGGCCATTTGCAGCGCGGGGGATCGCCTTCGTGCGCAGATCGCCTGCTCGCAACCAAGCTCGGGTCTGCATGCGCAGAGTTACTCGATAGGCGCAGGTATGGAATTATGGTCGGCGCTAGGGGTGACGGCGTGGAACCAGTTTCTTTAGAAAAGGTCGCTGGCAGAAAGAAACTCGTGCCCTTGGACCATTGCTGGATAAAAACCGCCCGTAGCGTAGGAACATCGTTCGGAGATAGACCGAGTCTTAACCTATCGACATATTAACATTGGGACTAACCATGTAGTTGGACCAATTCTGAACTCTTCATTTAGCAAGTGTCGACTTGCAGAAACCCGGTCATAAAAAAGCCTTGAGTTAGACTGAATCAGCATACTGAACGGATCTGGATTAAGCCAGGCATTTTTGGGTCCCGCGTGGGCATAAACATGCCTTTGCACCTGCTGAAAAGGTATATTTTGTACAAGACTCCTCCGCATGGAGGTTTTTGCAGAATGTTCGGAACACAACATGAACCAGAAGGAGCATCTTTCTAATGGCAACCCCGACAATTAAGGAAAAACAAGTACAGACCTTGGATGCAAAGCTTGTTCAGGTCTTGAAAACATTTGAAGAAAGCGCAACAACGATTACAAAGGAATATGCGGCGATGGCAAAACAAGTTGATTCAGATTTTAAAAAGAAGATTCAGAAACGTACTAACAAATTGAACAAGATGTGTGAGAAGGGCGAAGCCCTCATAGCAAAACTGGAAGACTAGAAGACAATTGCGGGTACCTCTAAATATTCGATTCAAGGCTTGACAAATGCCTGTTAGTAATATATTTTGATTCCAAGCTGCACTTTTTTACTCACTCAGTCGTCTGGAGGAAACATCGATGGGCCAGCTTGGACTCTTTGACCTTGAAAACCGTCTTGCCGAACTTTCCGAGATGGGAGATCCGCTGGAAGAGTTTCCGCCCAGTTGTCGGTAAGGTTTTTCGCAAGGAGCGGAAGAGCAATGCTGGTCGTCCTCCTTACGATTGTATCCTGATGTTCAAGATACTCGTGTTGCAGACGATGTACGGTCTTTTCGATGCGCAGACGCAGTTTCAGATTCTGGATCGGTTAACGTTCAAACGATTTCTCGGGCTTACCTCCGAGGATAGTATTCCCGACGAAAAGACCGTCTGGTTGTTTCGAGAAACGCTTACTCAGGCTGGCGTTATGAAGAAGCTGTTTGATACCGATCCGTCGTGAGCTCTAATCGCCAAACACTCATATGCAGTCCTGTTGCCGATATAGCTGGACGCGGTGCGAACGATAACCTGAAATCCTGAAAGTTCGAAATGTTCATTTTGCTTCAATAGTTCGGCAATTGACGATTGCGACTTCATCTGCGTCACGAATTCTTGATCCTGCGCCAGGATAATTACTTCGCCGGTTTCAATTACTACTGCCGTAAACAAAACCACAACAAATGGAGCTTGGCCCTTGACATTGATGCCGGTCGCAACTTGACGTTCCTGCAAATTGATCATCCGTGCCTTGGCATCTGGAACCGCTGAGTCCGAGGCAACAGTCACCCAGCCAATATTACTTTGTCAAGAAGGTTGCGTAGGCCTGTCTGATAGTAGCTGTTCATGTAAGCGTATCTCAGAACGTCTTCACTGGCCCGGTTAGTCACATCGACATACCGTTCCAGAACAATCCGGTCCTGTGTGAGAGTACCGGTTTTGTCGGTGCACAGGATATTCATCGCCCCGAAGTTCTGTATTGCTTTGAGTTTCTTGACAATTACCTTTTTGCGCGACATGGCCAGTGCGCCCTTTGACAAACACACGGTGATAATCATCGGGAGCATCTCGGGAGTCAGTCCAACGGCGATCGACAATCCGAACAGCAGCGCCTCTATCCAATTGTGCTTTGTCAGGCCAACAATTAAGAATACAGTGAGCACCATCACCACCATGAACCGCACCATAAGCCAGACGAACGATTTTACACCTTGGTCAAAGCTTGTGCTGTCTTTCTCTCGGGATAGATTCTTCGAAATCGCTCCCAACACTGTTGCAGCACCCGTTGCGATTGCAATGCCACGCGCCGAGCCGCTGATCACTGTGCTTCCCTGGAAGCAGGCGTTTGGCAGATCAAGGGGCTCGATGATTTTTGTTGAAGGCTCCAGAATCGTTTTTTCCACAGGCATCGCTTCACCTGTCATCGATGACTGATTGACAAAAAAGTCTTTCTCTGCGATCAGTCGGAGGTCGGCGGGAACGATTGATCCAGCGTTGAGGAGGACAAGATCTCCAGGCACGACATCCGCAAGGTCAACATCCTGCTCCTTGCCATTTCGAACCACGACGGCCTTGGTTCGCACAAGTTTCTGAAGTTCCTCCGCCGCCTTAACGGAACGGCGTTCCTGAATTGCCGCCAAGCCGACGCTCAGACAAATCATTGCACCGACGGTGACAGTTGAAGGTATGTCTCCCATAAACAGTGATACGGCACAGATAATGAGCAGTTGAATCACAAGTGGATCCTTGCCGCGCAAAAGGAGATCACGGGCAAGCGAATACCGTTGTTTGACAACCGGCGTGTTGGGGCCGACTGTTTCGAGTCGCCGCCTTGCTTCGTCTGCGGAGAGTCCGGTAGTTGAACTCGCTGAACTTGCCAAACAATCATCAAGTTTGCAGGAGCATGCAGCTACAAGCTTGGAAGTATCGATAGTCGCTTTGGATGTCTTGTTCTTCTTTAGGTTCGACAAGAATGGGGAAATTGATATTGCCCCGAAAAAATGGACAGTCAGTTAAGCACATTGTTTAATAAGTTCCCATTCTGCAGGTGTTTTATAGCTGATTGCAGAATGGCGTCGTTTGCGATTGTAATAAAGCTCAATGTACTCAAATATCCGTTTCTGTGCATCTGTTGCGTCAGTAAATGGTGATAAATAGACTAATTCGATTTTGAAACTATGAAAGAACGATTCGGCAACAGCGTTATCCCAACAATTTCCTTTGCGGCTCATGCTCTGGATAAATTTGTTTTCAGCTATTGCAGCCCTGAAGGCATCGCAGGCGTACTGAACGCCACGGTCAGAATGAACCATGAGCCCTGCCGACGGCCTGCGTCGCCAGATTGCTCTCCGAAACGCATCCAAGACCAACGAGGCATCCAGAGTATCCTTCAAAGCCCAACCGACAACCAATCGCGAAAACAGGTCGATAAACACTGCAAGGTACTGCCAACCGGTGGGTGTCTTGACATAGGTTATATCCGACACCCAAACCTTATTCGGTGCGCTGACGGTGAAATTTCGGTTCAAAAGATTTGGCGCCACCGGATAGGCATGGTTCGAATCCGTCGTAACACGATATTTCTTAACCGTCCTGGCTCGCAAGTTCATCGTACGCATGCGCCGTGCAACGCGCTTCCTGCTGCAAGAGAAGCCTTGTTCCTGAAGATCCTCGGTAATTTTTGGGCTGCCGCAAAGGCCCTTGTGCGCATTATAAATCACACGAATCGCAACATCCAGGCGCATGTTCTCTTGCTCACGCGTACTTGTCGGACGCTTCTTCCAGGAATAATAGCCGCTCCGCTTAACCCCCAACACAGACGCCATCTTCTCCACCGGAAACGTCAAGCGATACGCTTCCATAAAACAGTACTTCATTTCGGTGTTTTCGAGAAGATGGCTACGGCTTTTTTTAAGATGTCGCGCTCCAGCGTTGCATCCGCCAACTGCTTCTCCAGCTGTTGGATTCTTTCCTGGTCCGGCGTTAACGCCATACGACCATGGCCGGGGAAGGCAATCTGCCCAAGCTTACGCTTTTCCTTCTTCCAGCGATATAGCACGTTTTCATGGATTCCAAGATTCCGGGCTACTTCCGCGATCTTCCGGCCAGGTTCTTCCGTTAATAGCACGGCACTTCGCTTAAATTCTGAATCAAACTTACGCCGACCCTCTGTTCCCATTGGACACCTCCTGGTTAATAAATACTTTCTTAACCGGGTGTCCATCAAATCGGGGCAGGTTCAAATCCTACTTATCTGCATGGCATTGGCTTCTAATTAGATTGATTTCAATCTGGTACCCAGAATCACCCACTAAACTACAATAGATCTTAGAATTCGCCGCGCACTCTTACAGAAAACACATTTACCGGCCCCCGATCTTTGTTATAGGCCGGGTTGCCAAGAAGTTGGTCTCAGAGGGTTTTTCTCAAACCTGATTTACCTCATCGGTTAGTGTCTCGATTGTTTTTTCGTTCAAGTCAATTCTTTGCCGAACAAAGAGCCTTGCTATACTAAAGTTAGGAGATGGATCAGATACGTGAGAGCTCTCGCCATTGGGAAATCCTGCAATTCCGGTTGCTCCACTGAAGCCTTTACCTCCAGCCACTTCGGGATTGCAGTACATCGAGCCCCCAGGCCAGAGTCGAAGTCGTGCCAGAGTGTAGTTGACACGGTCATTGCGGACTCATCTAAGTTTCTTAGGCTGTTAGTGCCACTGTACGGCGCAGCGAAACCTGGATGATATTGCTCCACGACAGTGAGCTGAGAGTGCAAATTCCAAGTCTTGGCGGAATCAGAGCTATTGTCAAGTCCATCACCGATTGATGGAATCAAGATAAGACAAACCATCAGGAGAGAAATGACGAGTTGCATGACAGAATCCGTAGCAATCTTCAAGAAGGATCTGCACTCGGAAGACGAAAATTAAGCGCAGATTGTTAGCGTGCCATTAGGATAGAATGTGGTTACGGTGGGGGACACGACGAAGCATGTTTCAACTTTGCAAACCGGTCACAATCTGTGACCAGTTGATTCTTGTCCGTGGAATCCCAAATTTTACCAGCGCCGCTTTTCCAGCACAATCCGCGCTTCTTTGCGTTTTAGCCCTTCATGTATCGTTCAATCTCTAAGAAACTCATTTTCGCAGACGCTTTTCGCAAAAGAAGAAAATGGGCTTTAGAAAAGAACCGGTTATAAAAGTCGGGTAACTACGTTTTAAGCGGTTACGGCTGTTTGATAATCCATTAATCAAGCATTTGAACGGTATACTAACAAGCGACCAACACAAATCTTACATGGCGTTGATGATTTCGCTTGTCGCGGAAAGGCATATCGTTTGCTTCATTGATAGAGCGAAACGTTGGTCAATGTGTTTATTCTTTCACGAAAGGACACAGTATGATTCGGCAAGTTCGAACAATCGGTTTTTTTGCTCTTTCAGTCATGTTTGCGTGCTTTTTTCATGCCGTTTTTGCCGGGGATATTACCGGCGCGGGCGCGACATTCCCCTACCCTGTGTATGCAAAGTGGGCGGAAGCGTATAAAGCCAAAACCGGCGTTAGTCTCAATTATCAATCGATCGGCTCCGGCGGGGGCATCAAACAGATCGAGGCGAATACGGTGGATTTTGGCGCTTCGGACATGCCTCTTAAGGAAGAGGAACTCCAAAAGGACGGGCTCGTGCAATGGCCGATGATCATGGGAGGCGTTGTTCCTGTGGTCAATATCGCAGGGATCAAAAAAGGCGAGATTAAATTGACCGGAGAGGTGCTCGCCAACATATATCTCGGCTCGATTAAGAAATGGAACGATCCGGCAATTGTCAAGATCAACGAGGGCCTGAAACTGCCCGATCAGGACGTCGCCGTCGTCCACCGCTCCGACGGGTCGGGCACCACGTTCTTGTTCACGAATTACCTGGCTAAAGTAAGCAAGGATTGGATGGGCAAGGTGGGCAACAATACCTCGGTAGAGTGGCCGGCGGGCATTGGCGGCAAAGGCAATGAAGGCGTGGCCAATTTCACCGCACAAACGCCCGGCGCCATAGGTTATGTGGAATATGCCTACGCGCTGCAGAACAAACTCGCCTATGTCCAGATGGCCAATCATGACGGCAAATTCGTTCTTCCCCGCAGCGAATCTTTCCAGACCGCCGCCGAAAACGCGGATTGGGCGAACGCCCCCGGCTTTTACCTGGTGCTCACCGATCAACCGGGCGCAAATAGTTGGCCGATTACCGGCGCCAGCTTCATCCTCATGCACAAGGAGCAGGACCATCCCGACCGGGCGAAAACCGCCCTGGCATTTTTCTCATGGTGCTTTGCCAATGGCGCGAATATGGCCGAGAAACTCGACTATATCCCGATTCCCGGAAGCGTCGTAAAAATTGTAAAAAACGTATGGTTGAAAGATATCAAAGGCAAGGACGGCAACGCGGTTTATTTCGCGGAGTAAAATACCTAATGTCAACATCAATGGAAACAATGGCAGGGCCTGTCGGCATCGTGAACAACGGGCGCGTGCCGGAAACCGGTAAAGCGGATTTTCCTTTACCGTCCGGAATACGATTCGAAAAACCTTTCAGAATTTTAACGCGCCTGTCCGCAATCCTTATCATAAGTATGATGGCCGGAATATTTATATTGCTGGCCCTAGAGAGCGTACCGGTATTCCACAAATTCGGATTTTCATTCATTACCAGCAGTTCCTGGAACCCAGTATCGAATAAATTCGGCGCCCTGGCTTCCATAGTCGGAACGCTTACGACGTCGTTCATCGCCGTCCTTTTCGGAGTGCCGCTGGCCTTGGGAAGCGCGCTTTTTTTAAACGAACTGTGCCCGTTCAAATTACGCTCCACTTTGTCAACTATGATCGAGCTGCTCGCCGCAATTCCAAGCATCATCTACGGAATGTGGGGCCTGTTCGTCATGGTCCCCATAATGTCCCACTTCATTCAGCCCGCGATGATTAAACATCTTGGCCATATTCCCTATGTCGGCGTTCTTTTTCAAGGTCCGCCCTTCGGCATCGGAACGCTTACTGCCGGACTCATTTTGAGCGTCATGATTTTGCCTTTTATAGCGTCGGTAAGTTTGCAGGCGTTTGCGACCGTCCCCGCTTCGCTTCGCGAGGCCGCGTATGGGACCGGGGCCAATGTTTGGGAAGTATGCCGCAATATTTTAATTCCCTTTACAAAAACAAGCCTGATCGGGGCGATTATGCTTGGGCTCGGGCGCGCGCTCGGAGAAACCATGGCCGTGACATTCGTCATCGGAAACGCGCATCGCCTGAGCGTTTCCCTCCTCGCGCCCGGAACCACCATTTCCGCGACCCTGGCAAACGAATTCGCGGAAGCCTTCGGTGATACCTATATCGCGTCGCTTCTGGCATTGGGTCTGGTATTGTTTGTAATCACTTTCGTGATCCTCATGATTACACGCCTGCTGCTTCTGTACGATAAACGGAGGATACCGATATGAAACCCGATCCCTCGGTCCTTCTGAGACGCAGGATAGTGAATTATTGCATGCTTGTTTTGTTTACCGTAGCGATAGTGATATCGATCGGCGCATTGACCGCAATACTCTGGAAACTGTCTTTCTCCGGTCTTCAGGCGTTTTCTCCCGACGTTTTTCTCAAGAGCACGCCGGCGCCCGGTAGTAGCGGAGGGTTGCTCAACGCGATTCTGGGGAGCGTTATCCTTATCGTAACGGCCATGGTCGCTGCCATTCCCCTAGGCGTTTTGGCCGGGACCTACCTTGCGGAATACGGACGCACCTCCAAATTAGGGGATGTTATCAGGTTCTGCAACGATATTCTCCTCAGCGCGCCTTCAATTATTATCGGGTTATTTATTTATGGAATAATCGTGCTGCCGTCCAAACATTTTTCCGGCTGGGCCGGGGCCGCGTCGCTTTGTCTGATCGCGATTCCCGTAATAGTGCGCACTTCTGAAGATATGCTGCGGCTCGTCCCGGATTCATTGCGGGAGGCGGGAGTGGCCCTGGGATGTCCATATTGGAAAATGATCGTTAAAATCGGCTGGAGATCGGCCCGGCCCGGCATTATGACGGGAATTCTTCTTGCGCTCGCACGGATCAGCGGTGAAACCGCGCCGCTTTTGTTTACTTCGCTGAATAATCAATTTTCCACGCTCAATATGAACGTGCCTATCGCGTCGCTTCCGATAGTGATATTTCAGTTCGCTATGAGTCCGTATAAAGACTGGCAGAATCTTGCCTGGGCCGGAGCGTTTCTCATCACCATCACCGTTTTAGGTTTAAGTATTTTCGCCCGGCAAATGTTATCAACAAAGAGGCGCCCGTGAATTCAACCATTGCCAACCCGCGAATATCCGTACAAGGGCTGAGTTTCTTTTATCAAGACAACAAGGTCCTGAAAAACATCTCCATCGATTTCCCCGACAAATGCGTTACCGCCATCATCGGGCCGTCGGGGTGCGGAAAATCGACCCTGCTGCGGGTTTTTAACCGGATGTATGATCTCTATCCCGGGCTGCGCGCGGAGGGATCGGTCATGGTGGACGGCCAAAATATCATCGACCGTTCCGTGGCGGTATCGGCGCTGCGCGCGAAGATCGGGATGGTATTTCAAAGCCCGACGCCGTTTCCCTTGTCAATTTACGAAAACATCGCTTTTCCCATCAGACTCTACCGGAAATTGCCCCGTTCGGAAATGGATGAACGGGTGGAAAACGCCCTTCGCAAAGCCGGGCTATGGGAAGAAGTCAAAGACAAGCTCCAGCGAAGCGGTCTGGGCCTTTCGGGCGGGCAACAGCAGCGGCTTTGCATCGCTCGGGCCATCGCCACGCAACCCGCGATCCTGCTTCTTGACGAACCGGCGTCGGCGCTCGATCCGATCTCCACGGCGCAAATCGATGTCCTGATCGGTGACCTGAAAAAGGACTACTGCGTTCTTCTGGTCACTCATAATTTGCCGCAGGCGGCCCGCGTGAGCGATTTCACGGCGTTCTTATACCTGGGCGACCTGATAGAATTCGGGACCACCAACCAAATTTTTTCCGCCCCGGCAGTAAAGCAGACTGAAGACTATGTGACCGGCCGCATGGGGTGAGCATTGCGCCTGTTCTTAAAAAGCAAAGGAGGGACGATAGATGGAAATCAGGACGCAAAAGGACATTTCGCAAATCCGCGAAAAGGTCGTTCAAATGGCGAAATTGGTAGAGACCTCCGTAA
>Ga0182027_10011812_pt1 | contig 12301 bp, 10 predicted proteins | sample 712E1DmetaG_FD_121300 | JGI IMG/M metagenome (GOLD analysis project Ga0182027, IMG submission 121300) | Permafrost microbial communities from Stordalen Mire, Sweden - 712E1D metaG (Illumina Assembly) | ecosystem: Environmental > Terrestrial > Soil > Wetlands > Permafrost | place: Sweden...
CATCGCCACCATCTGCCGCATTTGGTCGGGAGTGACTGAGGTGTTGCCCGCCTCCCAGAAAACAACGCTCGGGTTGTTGCGGAAATAAATCATCGAATCCCGCATCACGGCCACGCGCTGTTCCCATTGCGCCCCCGTCACGTCCGCCTCCTTGTCGCCCGCCGGACAAACCTCCACGATCCCGGCCTTGTCGCAAGCCCTGACATCCACCATCTGCGGCGAAATGTGCATCCAGCGCATGTAATTGGCGTGGGTGCTGCGAAGCAACTGCGCGTTGAAGTCGTGCATCCAATCCGGATACGCCTGGCCCAGCCCGGCCCACTCATCCACGGACCGCTCCGTGAAGCCCTTCAAGTACTCAAAATGGCCGTTGAGCCAGAGGCCCCCCGTGCCCGCTCCGCCTTTGAATTCGGCTTGGCGAAAGCCGGTGTGCGTCTTGCAAACGTCCATCACCTTCCCGTTCACAGTCAGTATCGAATAGACATCATAAAGATACGGATCGTCCACGTCCCAGAATCGCGCCCCCGCCAGCGGGCCGGTCGCCTTAATGACTTCGGTTTGGCCGGTCACCAGGTCCGAATCCTCGCCCTCCAGCTTCGCGCGCGCCAACCCGTCCGCATCCACCACCACCGCCGACAAAGAGATCAACTGCTGCTCGCCGGATTCGTTGCGCACCTGCGCTTCCACGGTCACGTCGCAGGTGTTTTGAGCGATGGAGAAATGCGCCGGATAAACATAAACGCCCGTCGTCTTGAGGTTCTCGTACAGCGGCAGCGTTTGATAAACCCTGCCGGTCAGATGCAGCCAGGCGTCGTGGTTCAACCCGCCGTAATTGGGATCGAAGGCGCGCCCCATCCATTGGTAGGTCTGGCCCGTCGCCTCCTCTCTGTAATTGTTGTTGTTGTCCACTTTCACGGCGATGACGTTGTCGCCGTCATAGTTCACCAGATCAGTCAGGTCCAGTCCGCAGGCGGTGACCCCGTTCTCGAATTTGCCGGCGGATTTTCCGTTGATCCAAAAGCGGCCCGCTTGTTTCATTCCCTCGAACTCCAGGAAAACCTTCCCGCCTTTCGCGCCTGCCGGCAGCTTGAAATGCTTGCGATACCAGGCAAGCCCCGCGTAGGCCTGCCTGTCCCCGCCGCTGTGGCTGATGAGGTGCTGAAAGGAGTCCGCGTCGTTGTAAGTATGCGGCAAGCTGACGCGGGTCCAGGCCGAGTCGTTGAAATCCGGATTCTCCGCGCCGGCGACATCCTGTCTGATGAACTTCCACTCTGGGTTGAAATTGTATTTGGCGCGCGGCGAAGCCGGGGGCGTGAAGGGCTGGCTGGCGGCAGCGGCGCCATTTATCCCCGCCGCCAGCAACACGACAGCAAGTGCGGTTGCGGTTCTCATTTGTGTTCTTCCTGTTTTGTAGCAGGGCGGCGACGCGGCGTCCAGCGGTTTCCGTGGCGCCCGCAAAGACGGCCAGGGTGTCCATCTCCTTCGCGCCAATGCCTCGATAGCCGGATTTCTTCCGCTTTCAGACAGGAGGATGAGGAACAGCGCGAAAACTCACACCGGGGCGGGCGCGGGCGTGCCGTAGCCGGGCAGCTTGGGCGGCAGGGGCTTGGGCGTGTCGCTCAACGGCGTGGCGGCGATGGCCCCGGATGGCGGCTCCGCCTTGGGCGCCGGCGGCGGCGGCGTGAACGTGCCGCTGGCCACAATCTGCTTGACTTGCTCGCCGTCCAGCGTCTCGTATTCCAGGAGGGCGTTGGCGATGATCTCCAGCTTGTCCCGATGCGTCTCTATCAGGCTCTTGGCCCTTTGATACGCCTCGTTGATGATGCGCTTGACCTCCGTGTCAATTTCCTGCGCGGTATATTCGCTGTAATCCTGCCGCTGTACCATGTCCCGGCCCATATAGACGTGGTCGCTGTCGTGCCCGTATTGGACCATGCCCAGTTTGTCGCTCATGCCCCATTGGCAAACCATGGAGTGGGCGACGGACGTCGCCTGCTGGATATCGCCCGCCGCCCCGCTGGAAATGTCGCCCGATGTCAATTCCTCCGCAATGCGCCCGGCCATCATCACGGCAATCAGGTCCAGCATTTGCTTGCGCCGATGCGCCAGAACGTCGTCTTCGGGCAGGGACATCGTGGAGCCGAGTGTCTGCCCGCGCGGGATAATGGTCACTTTATGCAGCGGATAAGTATGCTCCAGCAGGACGCTGACCAGCGCATGGCCTGCCTCGTGCCAGGCGGTGCATTTCTTGTCATCCTCGGTCATCGCCATGCTGCGGCGCTCCCGGCCCATGCGCACTTTGACGCGAGCTTCCTCCAGCTCGGGAGTGCCGATGGTTTTCTTGTTCATGCGCGCCGCCAGAAGCGCCGCTTCATTGAGCAGGTTGGCCAAATCCGCTCCGGAGTAACCCGGCGTGCCGCGGGCAATCACAGCCAGATCGGCCGTGCTGTCCAGCTTGACGTTGCGGGCGTGGACTTTGAGAATCGCCTCGCGCCCGCGCACATCGGGAAGATTGACCATGATTTGCCGGTCAAAACGGCCGGGCCGCAACAACGCCGGATCCAGCACGTCCGGCCGGTTGGTGGCCGCGATGATGATGATGCCATCCTGCGTGTCAAATCCATCCATCTCCACCAGCAGCGCGTTGAGGGTCTGTTCCCTTTCGTCGTTCCCTCCGCCCCAGCCGTGTCCACGGCTCCGGCCCACCGCGTCTATTTCATCAATAAATATCAAACACGGCACGTTCTTGCGCGCCTGCTCGAACATGTCCCGCACCCGGCTGGCGCCCACGCCCACGAACATCTCCACAAAATCCGAGCCGCTGATGCTGAAAAACGACGCGTCCGCTTCGCCCGCTATCGCCTTGGCCAGCAGCGTCTTGCCCGTGCCGGGAGCGCCCACCATGAGGATCCCCTTGGGGATGCGCCCGCCCAGCTTCTGAAATTTCTTCGGGTCCTTGAGGAATTCGACCAGTTCGGAGACCTCCTCCTTGGCTTCCTCGACGCCCGCGACGTCCTTGAACGTGAGCTTGTTGCGCTCCTTGTTCATCATGCGCGCGCGGCTCTTGCCGAAGCTCAGCGCGCCTTTGCCGGCCATCTTGATCTGACGGATGATGAAGAAGTAAATCACGCCCAAAATCAGCGCGATGGGCAGCAACTGGTAGAGCAGCCCCATCCACAAATTGCTCCGCGCCATCGCCTGGAATTGTCCCGATTCATACAACCGCGCCTTGATCGCGTCCGTAAAATCGGTTTCCAAACTGAATTTCGTCGTCTTGGCCGTCTGCCCGGGCGGATCGTAGTAGCTGCCGGTGATCTTCTTCAGGTCGAACGAATCCACTCCGTAAAAAATCTTCCCGGAGTTGGGCACGATGTTGTTCTTGTCCAGTTGATCCTCCAGTTGCGTCCAATACGTCAATTCCTTCACCGGTTGCTCCGTGGACTTGTTAATCACGCAGAACAGGGCGACCATCGTAATAATGCCGATCCAGAGCAAAATGGTGCGCTGCGGGATGCCAAAGTCCCCGTTGCCGCGCTTGCCGCTCTTGTCCGGCTCGGTTGGGCGGTTAAAATCAGACATGATAGTTTTCTTTACTGATTCAGTGTAACATGGGCCGGCTCAAATCGCAACCCCGCCTTGTCCTTTGGGTGCATTTCACTTCTTTGGGTTCCCCCCTCATAATCTTAATCCTAATCTTAATCTTAATCCAACTTTCATTCCCCTCCGGCTCATTGCCACCTCCAAATCAACCGCCGCCCAGTCCTTTTGTCCAGCTTGAAACCCTCCCCGATGCGCAGCCCCTCCACCCAGAAAATTTCGCCCCGGCGCGTCGCCGCCACCACGCGCCAGCGCCGTTCGGCCCGCGGCACCTTGAGATTGGTGAAAATGTCCTGCAGTTTCGCCGCCGCAGCCGCGCCAATCTGGCGAAAACGGTCGCCTGCCTGCCAGTGCCGCAGGCATATCTGCCCGCCAACCTTGTCGGCATCGAAATACTCCACGCTGGGCCGGCGGACGCGGTTCATCCCGCATTTATCGGCCAATTCCCAGCAAACCTTTACCTGGCCGAAATCCGCCTCGCGGCAGCGCCGGTTCAAATTCAGGCGCAGACAGCCCGCGTCGAAACCCATTTTCTCCGCTTTCTCCAGCCGCACCCGTCCGTCGGCCGCCAGCAACAGGCTGTGGCCGGGCCGCGCCGGCACAGGATGATTGGGCCGGGTTCTCAACCTCTCCACCAGCTCAAAATCCACCGTCTGCCCCAATTCATACAGTTGTTGCTGGATGACTTGCCGTTGCACCGCCACCGGCAGCCGCGCCAGCACCTTGCGCCGTCCGCGGGCCAGCCATTGGCGGGCCAGTTCCGATATGAGGTCCCCTTCCGCGCGCGCCAATTCCATCTCGCGCAGCACGCATCGCCCCAGCGCCGGCTGATACCTGGCCCGCAACCACGGCAGCAATTCATGCCGCACGCGATTGCGCAGGATGTCCAAACTGCCGTTGCTCGCGTCCTCCGAAAACGGCACCCCGTGCGCCCGCGTAAACTCCGCCAGGTCCGATTTCCAGTGGCCGAGCAAGGGCCGCGCCAGCGTGATGCCCCGGCCAACTGGCGCGCTGGCCCATTTCATTCCGGCCAGCCCCGCGCTCCCCGCTCCGCGCAGGACGCGCAGGAAAAACAACTCCACCTGGTCGTCCGCGTGATGGGCCGTGGCCACCGTGGCAATCCCGCGCCGCCGCGCCGCCCGCGCCAGAAAGGCATGGCGCATTTCCCGCGCCGCCATTTCCAAAGACCATCCCCGCCGCCGCGCCAACTCCTTGACAGCTCCCCTCCCCGCCGCCACCGGCCAGCCCAGTGCGCGGGCCTGCCGGCGCACAAGCGCCTCGTCGGCGTCGCCGGCCTTGCCGCGCAACTGATGATTAAAGTGCGCCACCGTCAGCCGCCAGCGATGCGCGGGAGCCAGGCGGTGCAACAGCGCCAGCAGCGCCATTGAATCCACCCCGCCCGAAACGGCGACCAGGATTTTTTGGCCGTCGCGGAAGAGGTCTTTCGCCCGAATCACCGCTTCGACTTGTTGTGGCAGGTCCAGCTTCAAGGGCCGCAGTATAGCCCTCCCCCACCCCTTCCGCGCAAGCCCATCCCTCCCCGCGCTCTTTTATGTTCCCCCTCTTAATCCTAATCACCCCAAGACGCTTCGCGTTCACCGCGCGCAACCGAAGTGCCGGCAGGTCTTGGAGCGCGCGCGCCAGCGCCGCTTTCCCACAGGCCCCCGCCACGAAAGCCCCCCAACTTTTCGCGCCTTGCGTCCGACCCGTCCGCTCCGTCCGATCCGTCCGATTCACGTCAAGGCCATTGGTTTGGAATGGGAGGAAGAAATGGCTCATGCGCCGCTGCGACCTTCAGGCCGAAAGTCTGCGTCTGGAACGCCGGCGCCTCGAATTGTGCCTCCTCAAGACTACGCCCCCAAACCCCATGCCCGCCCGGGACCATTGACCATGCGCCGCCCGCCATTCTCAATTCAGAATCATCCCGCCATGTCCGCGCTTGCCACAGGCCCCCGCCCTTCGCTACCCTCCGCTTGGATGCCTTCCAGTTTCGATCAAGCGTTTGAGCAGGTGAAGCAGTTGGCCGCGGACTTCAAGGCCAACGAACAGTTCTATCTCTCGCCCCTCTACCAAGAGGCGGAGGCCCGCCGCGATTTCATTGACAAATTCCTCATCGCCCTCGGCTGGGACGTGAACCACGACACGCAGAAAAACCCCTACGAACAGGAGGTCAAAGTCGAGCGCAAGGAACACGGGGTTTCGCAACGCCGCGCCGATTATGCCTTTTACACCGCCCCAAACTTTCGGGACGTGAAATTTCACATCGAAGCCAAAAAACCTTTTGCCGGCATCGCCACGCCGGACAATTATTTTTAGAATTCACTATTCACCATTCCTAATTCACCATTCTCCTTTATGCCCGGCGAAACGCCAACCATGCCACCGGAACACCTCCTCAACCGCGAGTTGAGCTGGCTGGAGTTCAACCATCGCGTCCTGGAGGAGGCGATGGACCCGGCTACGCCCCTCCTGGAGCGCGTCAAGTTCTTTTGCTTCTTCAGCTCCAATCTGGATGAGTTTTTCGAGGTGCGCGTCGCCGGCCTCAAACAACAAATGGACAGCCCCGTCGTGGACCGCACGCCCGACGGCCTGACCGCGACGGAGAATCTGCGGGCCGTCACCCGCCGCGTCCGCCAACTGGTGGAGCGCCAATACAAGTGCTGGCGCGAGGATTTGCTCCCCGCCCTGGCCGCCAGCGGCATCCGCTTCCTTTCCTTTGCCGAACTGTCCGCCGCCGACCGCCAGTGGGTGGAGACTTTCTACCGCACCCAGGTGCGGCCCGTCCTGACGCCGCTGGGATTGGACCCGGCCCATCCTTTCCCGCAGTTGCTCAACAAATCGCTCAACTGCATCGTGCAACTGGAAATCACGCAGGAGGGGGAATTGCGCCAGCGCCTGGCCGTGGTGCAGGTGCCGCGCGTGTTGCCGCGCCTGGTCAAGCTGCCCCGTCCCGACTCCTCCGGGCAGGATTATTTGTTCCTCGGCGCGTTGATCGGGCATTATCTGGCCGACCTGTTCCCCGGCACCACCATCCTCGGCTACTGGCATTTCCGCGTCACCCGCAACAGCGAGCTTTACATTGATGAAGAGGAAACGGCCAGCCTCCTCAAAGCCGTTGAGAGTGAATGGCTCAACCGCCGCCGCGGGGACGCGGTGCGGCTGGAAGTCGAGTACGGCTGCCCGCTGGAAATCCGCGCCCAGCTCCTGGAGAACCTCGGGCTGGCCGAGGAGGACCTGTTCCTGATTGACGGGCCGGTCAACCCCATCCGCCTGGCCGCCATCGCCGAAGGGGACCATTCGCCCGAGCTGCGCGATCCGCCGTTTGTCGCCCCCGTAGCCGCGCCGCTGCGGGAGCATCTCAACGTCTTCGCCGCCATTCGCGAGCGCGACCTGCTCCTGCATCATCCCTACGAGAACTTCAGCAGCGTGGTGGATTTTCTCCAGCAGGCCGCCGCCGACCCCAATGTGCTCGCTGTCAAACAAATCCTTTACCGCACCGGCGGGGACCCGCAGATCGTCGGCGCCTTGATGGACGCCGTGGGCAACGGCAAGCAGGTCACGGCCGTGGTCGAACTCAAGGCCCGTTTTGACGAAGCCAACAACCTCCTTTGGGCGCGGCGCCTGGAGGAGGCGGGCGTCCATGTCCTCTATGGCCTAGTTGGCTGCAAAATCCACGCCAAAATGTGCCTGGTGGTGCGCAAGGACAGCGACGGCATCCGCCGTTATCTGCATCTGGGCACCGGCAATTACAATCCCGCCACCGCCCGCTGCTACACCGACCTGAGCCTGCTGACCTGCAAACCGGCCTTCGGCGAGGACGCCGCCAATCTGTTCAACCTGCTCACCGGCATCTGCCAGTTTCAGGGCACCCGCAAGCTGCTCGTCGCCCCCTTCCAACTCCACCCGCGCATGATCGCCCTGATCGAGCGGGAAGCCGCCCATGCGAAAAAGGGCCTGCCCTCGCGCATCATCGCCAAAATGAACGCGCTGGCGGACCCGGCCATCATCGCCGCCCTCTGCCGCGCTTCGCAGGCGGGCGTGCCCATTGATTTGATCGTGCGCGGGGTTTGTTGCCTGCGCCCGGGCGTCAAGGGCGTGAGCGAGCGCATCACGGTGCGGAGCATTGTGGATCGTTTTCTGGAACACAGCCGCGTCTTCTATTTTGAAAACGCCTGCCAGCCGGAAATTTTCGCCGGCAGCGCCGACTGGATGCCGTGCAATTTCTTCCGCCGCATCGAGGTCGTTTTTCCCGTCGAAGACGGCAATTTGCGGGAGCGCATCCGGGGCGAACTGCTGGAAATCATCCTGCAGGACAACGTGAAGGCGCGCTTCTTGCAGCCCGGCGGCGCTTACGCGCGGCGGCGCCGCCGCGCCGGCCAGGCGGCGCGCCGCAGCCAGGTCGAATTCATCAAGCTGGCCCAATCCCCGCCGCTGGCCGGGGCCGCCGCCGGCAAGAACGCCGCGAAGTTCGCCCGCTTCAAGCTGGCGCCCAGCCCCTTCGCCGCCGCCCAGTGAGAAAACGCCATGCTGACCACCCATTTCATCCCCGCCGCCCAACCGCCCAGTCGGCGGCTGATGATTGTGCTGCACGGTTTGGGCGACAGCCTGGAAGGCTGGCTCTGGCTGCCCGGGGCGTTGCAATTGCCGTGGCTGAATTTTCTTCTCGTCAACGCTCCCGATCCTTACTACGGCGGCTGGTCCTGGTTCGACATCGAGACCGGCGCGGGAGTCGCGGCGAGCCGCCAATTGCTGTTCCAGTTGCTGGACGGGCTGAAGGAATATCCCGCCGGGCAGATCGTTTTTTCCGGATTTTCACAGGGCTGCCTTATGTCCATTGAAGTCGGGGCGCGTTATCCGCGGCGGTTCGCGGGAATCCTGGGCATCAGCGGCTTCGTGCATGAACCCAAGGAATTGATACGGGAGTTGTCGCCGGTGGCGCGCCAGCAGCGGTTTCTCATCACGCACGGCACGGAGGACCCGATGATCCCGATCCAACTGGCGCGCAAGCAAGTCGCCTTCTTGAAAAAAGCCGGTCTGAACATCGAGTGGCGGGAATTTGTGAAGGCCCACAATGTGGCCGGCGAGGAGGAGCTGGCGGTCATCCGCCAGTTTGTCCGGGAGTGTTATGAACCAGAGGACTTGTCAGGAACCATTCCAGCCTGAAACCGGGAATCAGCCCGCGGCGGTATTCGCGGCAGAAAAAGATTGCCCGCCGTCCCCTGCCCCTCTAAGGTGGGGCGTGTCGGTGCATTTCACCATTTTGGGGAGCGGTTCGGGCGGCAATTGCGCGTACTTGGAAACGCCAAGCGCCCGCCTGCTGATTGACGCCGGCCTGAGCGGACGCCAAATCCGGCAGCGGCTCGCCACCATTGCCCGGTCGCCGGAAACCCTCCACGGCATCCTCATCACGCACGAACATACCGACCACATCGCGGGCCTGGCCGGCCTGTGCGCCCGGCTCCAGCTCCCGGTTTATTGCAACCGCCTGACGGGGGAAGCGATCGAGGCGCAGTTGCGCATCCAAATCAACGCACATATATTTGACACTGGCGCCTCCTTCGAGGTCGGCGACATCACCGTGGACACCTTCTCCGTGCCGCATGACGCCAATGATCCGGTCGGTTTTCTCCTCCACACTCCCTCCGGCAACATCGGCATTCTCACCGATTTGGGCCACGCCAGCAAGCTGGTGGTTGAGCGCGTTCGCGCCGCCAATGTTCTCCTGCTGGAAGCCAACCACGATCTGCAAATGTTGCGGGACGACCCGCGGCGGCCGTGGAGTTTGAAGCAACGCATCCTCAGCCGTCATGGCCATCTCTCCAACGACGGCGCGGCGGACCTGGTCGAACAAGTCGCCTCCGCCGGCCTGGCTCGTCTTTACCTGGGCCATCTGAGCCGCGATTGCAACCGGCCCGAATTGGCCCATCGGGTCGTCAGCGAAAGGCTGCGTCGGGTGGGAGCCACCCACGTCCATGTCGAATCCGCCTCCCAAGACACGCCGTCCCCCACTTTTTTGTGGTAGAGCCTATGATTGACATGGAATCCTAAGCGGGAGCGGCGGCGGCTTGCTTTTCCTTCTTGGCTTCCGCCGGCTTGGCGTCATCGCCGGATTTTTTCTCGCCGGCCCCGGCCGTTGCTTCGGGAGCGGGTTCTTCCCGGACCGGCACGTCCACAAATTCCAGGATAACCATTCTGGCGGCGTCGCCCTGGCGCTGGGCCTGACGCCCGCCCAGGCGCACGATGCGGGTGTAACCGCCGTGCCGGTCCTTCTGCGTCGGCGCGATCTCATTGAAGAGGATTTTGACGGCCTCCTCGTCCTGATGCAACCGGGCGGCGGCGAGCCGGCGGTGGTGGAGCGTCCCCGCCTTGCCCAGCGTAATCATCTTTTCCGCCACGGACCGGGCGGCTTTGGCCCTGGCCAGGGTGGTGGTGATGCGGCGGTGCTTGAGGAGGCTGCAAACCATGTTGGCGAGCATCCGGTTGCGGTGTGTCCCGGTGCGTCCGAGCTTGGCGGTGCGTTTTAAATGGCGCATAAGAGCAAATTATTCGGCGGGCTTGGCTTCTTCCTTGGGCGCTTCCAGCAAACTCTGGTCAATGTTCATGCCGAGGGAAAGGTTCAGGCTGGCTAGTTTCTCCTTGATTTCGTTGAGGGACTTCTTGCCGAAATTGCGGTACTTCAACATCTCCGCCTCGGTCTTCATGGCCAGTTGGCCGACGGAGGTGATGTTGGCGTTGTTGAGGCAATTGGCGGCGCGGACGCTCAACTCGATTTCGTTCACGCTCATGTTGAGCTGCTTCTTGAGCTTGGCCTTCTCGTCGTCCTGCTTGGTTTCCGTTTCCTCGAACTCGACCGCGTTCTTGTCGTAGCCGATGAACACGTCCAGATGGTGCTGCAAGATGGCCGAGGACTGGACCAGGGCGTCGTCCGGCGTGATGCGTCCGTCGGTCCAAATCTCCAGGATGAGCCGGTCATAATCCGTCCGCTGCCCGACGCGCGCGTTCTCCACCGCGTAACGCACGCGGGTGACGGGCGAAAAAAGCGAATCAATCGCGATGACCCCGATGGGCTGGTCGGGCTTTTTGTTTTCATCGCCGGGGCAAAAACCGCGGCCGACCTTGACCTCGAGCTCCATCTCGAACTTCTTCTTCCTGTCCAAAGTGCAGATGCGCTGGCCGGGATTGACCAGTTCCACGTTCTGGTTGAGTTCGATGTCCCCGGCGGTCACTTCGCCCTCCTTGTTGACCGAGAGCAGGAGGGTCTGGGTGTCGCGGCTGTGGGCCTTGAAGAGCACTTTCTTGAGGTTCAACACCACATCGGTCACATCCTCCACCACGCCGTCAATGGTGGCGAATTCGTGCTGCGCGCCCTCGACCTTGATGGAGGAGATGGCCGCGCCTTCCAGGGAGGAAAGCAGGACGCGGCGCAGGGAGTTGCCGATGGTGTGGCCGTAGCCGGTTTCAAACGGCTCGGCGAAGAACTTGGCGTAGGTGTCGGTGGCGGTCGCGTCCTCCTTGGTCAACCGCTTGGGCATTTCAAAACGTCCTAAACGAACTGGCATAGTTTCCTTTCAACAATTGTAATCTGGCCCCCCGCATCTTCCCGCCGCGGAGCAGCCCGTGTAATTGTTCTTGTCCCGCGCGGGCGAGACGGTTTCTGGGTCAGCGGGAATAAAATTCGACGACGGCCTGCTCATTGGCGACGGGCTGAATCTCCGCCCGCGTCGGGATGCGCAGCACGGTGCCCTTGCAGGCTTCCTTGGCCAGCGTCATCCAGTCCGGCACCACCCGGCTTGTGGCCATTTCCAAGTTCTTGGACGCCAACTGGCGCGAGACGCTCCTGTCCTTGACCTCCACCACGTCATTGACCTTTAACCCGTAGGAGGGAATGTTGACCTTGCGGCCGTTGACCTTGATGTGGCCGTGACTGACCATCTGGCGGGCGGCGGCGCGGGTGCCGGCAAAGCCCAGGTGGTAGACCACGTTATCGAGACGGGTTTCCAAAATCTGCAGCATCTGCTCGCCCGTGACGCCACGGCGCTTGAGGGCGCGCTCATAGACGCCGCGGAACTGCCGTTCCATCAGCCCGTAAAAATAACGCAGCTTCTGTTTCTCGATCAGCCCCAGCCCGTATTCGGTGTGCTTGCGCCGAGACTTTGGCCCGTGAACGCCAGGGCCGTAATTGCGGCGTTCCAGGTATTTGTCCGGGCCGAACATCGGGATGCCGAAGCGGCGGCTGATGCGGGTGCGAGGTCCAGTGTAACGAGCCATATAAATGATGATTGGATTGCGGGTTGCGGATTAAACGCGGCGTTTCTTGCGCGGGCGGCAGCCGTTGTGGGGAACCGGAGTGACATCCTTGATGGCGCTGATTTCAAGGCCGATGGCCTGCAGGGCGCGAATGGCCGATTCTCGGCCCGATCCGGGGCCTTTTACGCGCACTGCGATTTCCCTCATCCCGTGCGACATCGCCTGGCGCGCCGCGTCCTGCGCCACCTGCTGCGCGGCAAACGCCGTGCTCTTGCGCGAGCCTTTGAAGCCAACCCGGCCCGCGCTCGACCAGCCCAGCACATTGCCCTGCATGTCCGTGATGGTCACGTTGGTGTTGTTGAACGTCGCCAGGATGTTGGCGACTCCCACCGTGATGTTCTTCGCGCCCTTGGCTTTGATGATCTTCCGCGCATTGGGATCTTCGCCGAGCAACTCA
>Ga0182027_10011813_pt1 | contig 12300 bp, 5 predicted proteins | sample 712E1DmetaG_FD_121300 | JGI IMG/M metagenome (GOLD analysis project Ga0182027, IMG submission 121300) | Permafrost microbial communities from Stordalen Mire, Sweden - 712E1D metaG (Illumina Assembly) | ecosystem: Environmental > Terrestrial > Soil > Wetlands > Permafrost | place: Sweden...
AACAGCTATTTTTTCTGCGACAGAATCAATATAGGTCCAGTTGCTGCCATTTAAAATCTTTTCTTTTGAAGTCTTCAGAATAATGGCATTCCCCGGATCAATCTGTAAACGAACCTCAGTTTTATTGGCTTCATTTTTTATTTCAGCCAGGCCATAGTCACCGGTCTGTGGATCCATGATCATTACCGAAGCCGCCTGTATATTAAGAGGTATGAACCCGTTGACAGCGTCAGCGGTATGATTGACGAGGAAATAGTATTTATCGCCGTTGACATTACGTCTTATGAATTTAAGACCAGAGGCAGTAATATTCTCTCCAAAAATATTCCTGTATTGAAGCGCTTTCTGAACATCCTGAGAAATCAGAATCTGCCCGCTACCGGTTTTTGCAAGTGTTATCCCATCTCCTGCTTTAACAAATATAAGTGAAGCGGTCATTTGCTTTAATTGCCGCCGCCGCTCTTCCAGATTGCCAAACCCGGGAACATCCTCAGGTATTTTTTCAAAAATGACCGTGGCTCCCTGTTCAGCAAGCTTCATTATATCTGAAAAGGTTTCAACAGGCATAAAATCAGTTTTTGGAACGATAAGTACCTGGTAAGAAGGTCCTTCCGGAGCAACTTTTAATAATCCATTATTGACTTTGGTACGGCTGATAAGCATGTCTGAAATAAAGTCGACCGAGTATCCTCCTCCCATTAGCTGAACTGCCTGGTGATAAAAAGGTGTGGGCTTCAACCAGTCATTAATAGAATTAATAGCGAGCATCATAGCAAGACTTCGTGAGGGGGCAAAATGTCTTACGTCTGCATAGGGCCAGTAAAGCATAACCTCGTTATCAGATGTGCCGGCCTGAAGAACTGACTGACAGCGTGTAATATATTCTGTCAGACCTTTTAAATGAGGCCAGAAGCTGTTTGAAGGGGCAAAGTTTGTGGAAGCATAGAAGAGCCATCCTGGCCAGCCGGCATCCGCAGGAGAATAGGTAGTACCGTGAAAAAACACATGGTTGACTCCTGAAAGGAAGACCCTTTCTAAATCAGGTTTAGTGTTGGAAAGCGGTACCTTGAAATGTTCTCCGAGCCATGTAAATGTTTCGCAGGAAGTATATGGTTTCCCAAGCAGATCAGCAGCTGAAGAGGCAAACTTGATCATAACAATATCAGGAGGTATATTCCTGGTATCATTCGAATAATAATTCATTCCAGGAACGGGCACACGATTTATTCCAAAAGATTCAGGTTCAGGAATATCGACATTGGCATAAAGATCCAGAAGGTTACCTGGTGAACCATGTGCCTGATTCCTGGCGAGAGATCCCCTGCCATTAATCCAATTATGCCATGGAACATTAAAATTATCATATATCATCTCAGCCATTGTCAAGCGGTAGTCGGAACGGATTCTTGCTATCTTATCATTATTTTCAGGACTTACCAATTCCCTCAGATAAGTCCGGACATCATAACCCCGACGCTTTAGAAATTCATCAAACAGATAAGGAGAAAAATCGGCACCAGCTACCTCATAGCTATCATTAAAAAATGAACCAACTCCTACATTGGCTGTACCAAAAGCGTCATCGAAACGTTTCAGGTAAACTTTCAGTGCATCCTGGGAAAGGTGGTCCATTACAAGTCCCTTACCGCCGGGAGCTGCCCGTTTAACCATTTGGCCTGTATGGCCTCCAAATGCAGCATAGATCTTCCAGCTTCCGGCTTTTGGCTTCCAGTTAAGATTGCCGGTTTCATCAACTTTATCAAGAATGTTAATAATTTCCCCGTTGCTTCCATAAGCGGTCAGCCCTTTAAGGGGCGCTCCAAATCTCCGCTGTATTGTATCCCGAACAATTATTTTCTCATTAAGGTTCTGCCCGGCTTTTAAGTCGTAAATCTGAATAATCAACTTGCCTGCTGCATTTTCGGGTTTGATTTGTGGTCCTCCAAAGGGCCATCCAGTACCCAGGTTCATATCCACTCCCATACCCAGGCTGTTCGCTTTATTCACGGTAACCTTAAGCATATTCACCCACTGCGGGGATAAAAAATCAATATATCTTGATTCAAAACCTTTAGCGCCATATATAGGTGTTATTTCGACCCCTCCGATTCCGGCATCAGCATAGAGGGTCAATTGCTTTTTCAGATTTTTCTTATCAACAGCATTTCCCATCCACCACCACCTGGTCCATGGATGCATTTCCTTTTTTACTTCAGGCCAGATATCATTTTTTGAACCGGATATGCTGACAGAGTTCCGGCATTGAGAATTAATCACAAGAACGAGAACAGAGCAAATCATCAGGCTAAATACATTTTTCATAGATAACAGTTTTTAATCAATTTAAATAGATTTAGAAATGTATAAAAAAATTGCCGGATATGAAAAGAATTTTAGTCTTTCATATCCGGCGAATAATGAGTTAGCTATGATCTATTTAACTGAAAACCTGTAAATAGTTCTGGTTTTTAATGTGTCACCAGGATTAAGTACTGTACTTGGGAATTCAGGATGATTGGGACTATCAGGATAATGTCCAGATTCAAGGCATAAACCTGATCTGAATTTATACGGTTTTCCGCCATGACCTATTTTTGTACCATCAAGGAAATTACCTGAATAGAATTGCATCCCAGGCTGATCGGTAATAACTTCAAGAACTCGGCCGCTGACTGGTTCATATACTGTAACATCGACATCTCCATTGTGATCCAGAAGAAAATTATGATCATAACCTTTACCCAAAATCAGCTGATCGTACTTCTCACCGATTCTTTCACCGATAACATGTGGCGTTGTAAAGTCAAAGGGTGTTCCTGCAACTTTGCGGATCTCACCGGTTGGTATCATCACCGAATCAACCGGAGTAAAAGACGAAGCTTTAAGAGTCAGCACATGATCAAGAATATCACCGTTACCAGCGCCATGAAGATTGAAGTAAGCATGGTTGGTAATATTCACAACTGTTTCTTTATCAGTCGTGCATTTATAGTCCATAATGATCTCGTTCTTGTCTGTCCAGGTATAGATTACTTCGGCATTCACTGTACCGGGAAAACCCTGTTCCATATCCGGGCTCACATATGTAAACTTAACTGAAGGGTACTGAGTGTCTTTAAGTACTTCCGTATTCCAGACCACACTGTGCCATCCGGACGGACCTCCATGAAGAGTATTTGGTCCATTGTTAATTGGAAGCGTGTATCCTACTCCATCAAGAGAGAATTTCCCTTTGGCAATCCTGTTGGCATATCTTCCGACAACTGAGCCGAAAGACATGTCGCCTTTCTGTGTGGCTTCAAAATTGTCGTAACCGAAAGTAATATTTTCTTTTTTGCCGCTCTTATCAGGAACTTCAATCCAGTTGATCTTTGCACCATAGTTGGTCAACTTAATAATGTTACCTGCTTTGTTGGTCAGGGTTAAAAGATAAACCTCTTTACCATCCTTATTTCCAAATACCTCTTTTTTGACCATTTCTTTGTTTTTTACTTTCTGATTGCATGATGAAAAACAAAATATCATCGCGATCGCGATTAATGTCAGTATAAGATCTCTTTTCATTTTATGATTGGATTAATTCCTGCTAAATTAATTAATATTATTTCCGCGGCAATGCCCATTCAATAAAAATGGGTTAGCACGCTTATTTGTTTTTAAGTGAAGTAATAGCCTCCATGGCTCCTGCCAGATATGCTACCGGAGCATTCCAGTTTATTGCTATCTCATTTGATGCGTATGAACACACAGAATCCAGGTATACTTCATCAGGTATATCAGAAGAATATTTGCATCCATCCTGTTTCCCGGTATTAGGTCCCCCGACAAGGAGACCCGGAACCGGATCAGCAATACCATCTGATTCAGACTGCCGGTGATGGGGAGACATAGGAGTCTTTTTGCCAAAACCTGTAACAAATGAATAACCTGTTGCATTTCGCCCCAATAAATAATCCAGGTTAGTCAAGGCATAATCAAGATATTTCCTGTCTTTTGTAAGACGATATACCTGTATAAGAAGTATCCCCTGGTTGGCAGCAGAAGAATTGCTTCCCCAGTTGAAATCTCTTGCTGAACTACCCATTACAGTCATGTAAGATCGTTCAGATACTCCGTTAATCAACTTATCTGCAGTTTTTACCAGGCGACTCTTTAGCAGAGGCAAATCAGATTTTGTAACGGATGACAGATTTTTTTCAAACCTAAGTAAAGTATAATATCCGAGAAGTTTCACGTTTCCCCATGAAGGAATTGGCATAAGTGTGTCGGGGAACATTTTCACTGATTTGTAATAATTGCCATCATTCGTCGTAATGTATAATTCCGCAGCAGCCCAGATAAATTCATCAGAGAAGTTATTATCCCCGTAGCCTCCTGTCGAAATTTCAGGTTTGAATGATTTATTCATGACATTCTGATTATATGCCATCTTCGGATTTTTTATGGCCCATGCCCATGCCCTCTTTGAAGCGGAAACACAGGAATCAGAAAGACCAGGCAAAACTTTACTGAATTTTTTAAAAATACGTCCGGCTTGTGCAGTCACAGAAGCGAAATCAAGCGTTGCGGCTGTTCCTTTTTGCACGACATAACGGGGTTTTGTTGCTTCTGATGGCATTACCATGGCATCAAATGATGCATTGGTTACTTTATTATATACCCCTCCATCATAAGGATCCTGCATTGTCAGCATCCACCTCAGGTTCCATAGAATCTCATCAAGAAGGTCAGGGATCTTATTGGCACTTTCGGGAATATTTAAATTAAGCGTATCAAAATAAGCCGGGAAATCTTCATATAATGACAAAAGCGTTCCCATAGTTATCCCACTGTTAACCATATACTTATTATAATCGCCTGCATCATACCAGCCTTTAGGGCAGGAGATTAGTGAACCTTCAGGACGTCCGGGAGATGCTGCTGAAGGATGAATTATCACCTTATCGTCCGGATGTCCTTCTTTGCGGCTCCACTTTCCGGCGAATTGAGGGAGCAACGGAGTGGACATCCTCTGAAAATAAAATCCTTTGATAAGACCTTTTGTCAGGTCGCAGAAAACATTAGGTTTTATTTCAAATGAATATGAATCACCTTGTTCAGGCAGTTTCAACTTGTAAGTTCCGGGTTTGGTTATTGCCGAGAAATCTGCAATTCTAGTGACTTTCGGAGAGAATGATGATTTATGCAGTTCACTCAGTTTTGATCTGAAAACCACATCTCCATTGCCTGCGGATACAACATAAAAATCGCTGCTATTTTCGCCGGGAACAACAGCGACTTTATGAGCATCCGGGTAAAATCCTATCTGGTTAAGTCTGATTTTATCTGAAGCCTCCTGTGCTGTTAAAACTGATAACGCAGCTGAGCAAACAAAAAGCGTTAAGAATAATCTTCTCATAGTAAGTCTAAATTGTCCGTATTAAAGCAGTTTTAGAGTATATGAGAATGTCGTCGGTGCAGCGTAAATAATATATTGTGGAAGAGGTCTTGGACCACAACTGGCTGTTCCCACACCCAGAGTAAGATGGCTTATACAGAAAATTGTTGCGCTACTCTGAGGGAGATCAATCCTGTATTCGACTTTATCCATCTCTTCATCGCTATAAGGAAGCATTGATACCTGCATAAAGGAGCTGTCTGACTGAGCCATAATTCCGTTTCCTGATGCTGTGGTCACTTTAGCCCAGCGAACATCCTCATGGTTTCCGCAATCCATCGGTTTTTCATATGGAGTAAGCTGTTCTTTGACAGTACTTTTATATAAACCTATATCAAACCCGCGTTTACGATCAGGATAGTTTTCCATTGGTCCACGGCCAAAATATGAAACCTGGTCAAACTGCTTATCAAGTAACATTCTAACTCCGACACGTGCTAAAACCTGTTTCGGATCGCTGGAATTAAAACTGTTATCGGATTTAATAGTTCCATCACCTGAAATTGTATAAACGACGTCGTGATTAACTGTGAAGTTGTTTGCACCAGCAGCAGAAAGCTTAACTGTAATAGTAACAGATGAAGGCGATTTCTGCTCAACTGCAATTGACTGTGTCGTCCACTTAAGTTCTCTCAATCCTGCAGTTACCCAGCTTCTGTCAGCCCACATATCATCGTTCCTGTGAGGTGCTCTCCATAGATGCAACCGTGGGCCACCATCTTTAAGAAGTATGTTTACTCCATTCTTTTCAAGACTGGTAAACGTACCTGCAGCTTTATCAAAAACTACTTTAAAGCCTGAACCTTTTACAGTAATCTCCTTATCGTTCTGAACGAGATTTACAGGATTCACCGGTGAGTTTGTTTTAACAGAGATAGCCTCACCAGGAACTTTGAATTGCTCAGAAACCATTTCAAAACCTCTCTTAGCCCAGACCTTGTCAGCAGCAAGAGCAAAAGAAATACGAAGGAAATATTCAGCTGCTGCATTTACCTTTTGAATCTTATAAGGAATGGTTATTAAAGCATCTTTTCCGGGATTAATAACAGGTAATTTAATTTCACCACGCGAAATCTCAATACCATTTTCTGATAGAGTCCATGAACCTGTAAAACCGCTTAAATTTATAAACTGGTACTTATTCTGAATAAGGAACTGCCCTTTTGAAATATCTTCAGCAGACACTTTAATCCACTGATAAACATGTTTCATCTCGGGATAATGCGGTTTTAGTGAACGGTCAGAGGCTACAACTCCTTTGTGAATAAAATAATGATCATTCGGAAATTCGCCAAATCCGCCACCATAAGCAATAATAGGATGATTAGGATCCCTGCGGTTGTAGATTCCCTGATCCTGCCATTCCCAGATGGCGCCACCTAAAAGTTGGGGATATTTATCGAAGAGATCATTATATTCACCTATCGCGCCCATCGAATTGAACATAGCATGTGCATATTCGCAAAGAAAAAATGGCTTTTTGAAAGTTGTATCATTAGCAATGCGCTCAACATCTTTCGGTTGCGTATACATTTGACTTTCAATATCAGCAGGGTTTATTTTGCCTATACCAAAACCTTCATAATGAACCGGCCTGGTATTATCAATACTTTTTATCGTACTCATTGCAGCCCTGAAATTCGATCCTCCCCTGCCATTCTCATTTCCCAACGACCAGATAATTACAGACGGATGATTTTTAAAGTTCTCAACATTAGATACATTACGATCAATGATAGCAGCCTTTATTCTTGGCTCCTCATCAAACCTGCCCATCAGACCATGACACTCAACATTTGCCTCTGCCACAAGGAATATACCATATTCATCGCATAACTCATACCAGCGCGGATCGTCCGAATAATGACATGTACGAACAAGGTTGCAGTTTCCCTGCTTTATAAGTTCAAGGTCACGAATCATTTGTTCCTCCGTAACTGCATGTCCTACATCCGGCCAGTTTTCGTGACGATTTACACCTTTAAGTTTAACGGGCGTACCGTTAACCAGGAATAGTCTTCCCTTTATTTCAACTTTTCTGAAACCAGTGCGTACAGACAGTGTCTCAATACTATTTTTCCCGTCATTCAATGATAGAACAGTGGTATAAAGCCTCGGAGTTTCAGCTGTCCATTTTTCAGGATTTGCCACGTTGAATTTCAGTACAACAGTAGTCTCACCACCGGGTTGCAAAGCCGGAACTGCATTTTCAGCCTGAGCTTTTGAAACAGGATTATTCCCATCATATAATATTGCTGAAATTTTTATTTTCTCTGCAGCTTTTGCCCCATAATTCTTAATATTTGCCGTGATTTCAACAGTGGCATTTCTATACATGTCATCAAGATCAGTCTTGATGAAAAAGTCCCTGATATGCTGTTGAGGAGCACTCCAGATGGTTACATTCCGGAAGATTCCACTCAAACGCCACATATCCTGATCTTCGAGGTAGCTTCCGGATGTGTACCTGTAAACTTCTGCCGCTACAATATTTTTTCCAGGTTTTACATATTTCGTAACATCAAACTCAGCTGCATTTCTGCTGTTCACGCTATAACCAACCTTTTCACCGTTGATCCAAAGGAAAAAACCGGCATCAACTCCATCAAATGTTATGAATACCTGACGACCTTTCCATTCGGCCGGAAGATCAAAATCGCGACGATAACTACCCACAGGATTTCTTTCTTCATATGCTGTATAGTTTTTTGGGGGCATGCTCATTACATAGGGAAAATCTTTCCTGAATGTATAACCATTGTTTCTGTAATATGGTGTTCCATAACCCATAATCTGCCAGTTTGAAGGAACCGGGATCTCTTTCCAGGAAGTAACATCAAAGTCAGGTTTATAAAAATCGACAGGACGCTTCTGAGGCCAGGCTACCCAGTTAAATTTCCACATTCCGTTCAGGCTCCTGCATAATGTCGATGCTTGTCTTTTGGCAACAAGAGCCTCATTAAGGTTTGCATATGGCATAAGTGAGGCATGTGCCAGTTCTTTATTAATACCCAGACATTCCGGGTTCTCAATCTCAGGTGGTACCGGGGCTCCTCCTAATGAATCTTTTGATGAGATTAACTGGCCCTGACACGAAGAATTAATAAGAAAAAAGGTTAAAAGACCTGACATAATTACACAAATGTTTTTCATATAGATAGATGTTAGTTGAATAGAACAAAAAAATATTATCCACAATAAAGTTAAAGCAATTAACAAGATGACACTCAAATTAAAGGTTAAAAGTCGTTAATCAATCTTTCCATTTATCTCTGATTGATTGATGTTATTGTTGAAATTAATGCTGAAAGAAGAATCTTCATTTTGGTTAAAGAATAATTTTTCAATATTCTCCTAATTAATCACCCATTCATGAATCCCTGAAGAATAATCCTTATTTAATTTTACCTTTAGTTTAACTGCACTTGTTTTTACAGGTGCAAATGAAAGAGTATCCCAGCCATCTTTGGTGACTTTATAGGATGTTTTTGTTTTGACTGGAAGCCAGGTATTCCCAAATTTGTAAAGAAGTACCCATTCGTCAGGAACACGGCAGCCGCCATCAGGGCCGTCATCAAACCAGTAAACTTTTGTTTTCGAGATTGTTTCAGGTTTTTCAAAATCGTACTGAACCCATTCCCACTGATTCTTATCCGGCCACCAGTGATAATAAGGATAAGAATGATCATTAGAATTCAGAGGTTCATACTGATCAGCGATTGATGAAAGAGTTCTTGATTTTTTACTGGCAGATAATTTGCTTCTGTATGCAATTGTTGGTGCAGGTAAAGGCTTCGCACTAATTTCTGTGAAAGGAATCCATACCATCATCTGACCAGGACCACGGTTATTCCATAACGCATAGGGAATGAAAGTGACAGTTTCATAAGGGAGTATCTCTACCTTACCTTTCAATGTTCTTTTGGACTGATGCCCGAGGGATTTAATAATCTCCGTTCCTCCAAGCAGTTCCGGTTTGAATTCTGCAGTAAATCCGATATCCTTGTTCAGAACCAGATTCAGAACATTTCCGTCATTATTATCCGGCCATTCGGTGCAATAAATCAAAGGTCCTCGCTGAACAGCAATTTTACCATTGTCATCTTTGACTCTTTCATCTGCAACAACAGTTCTGACAGGCATAGGAAAATCGATTTCAACTTTATCTCCTTTCTTCCATTTCCGTGAGATCAGAGCATAACCTTCCTTGATATCCAAAGAGACAGGTGTTCCATTAACCGACAGTCTGACCGATTCAGAATTCTGATCAGTGAATTTATAAAGTCCTCCAGGCATTGCCTCATTTAAAGCCCAGCCGGGGATCCGGATCTTTAAATCGAATTTTCCTTTCTTTTCAGGATCAAGATTTATTTCAACCTTCCCATTCCAGGGGAAGTCAGCTTTCTGTGTTACATTGATTCTTTTATTCCCGATAAGGAAATTTGCTTCATTTGAAATAAACAGATTTATATAAAGCTCATTATTAGTAACAGCATAAATATATCCCGGAATTGCAGGAACAAACCTGGCAATATTTGATGGACAACAGGCACAGCCAAACCATGCTTGCCTTTCATGCTGACCATTGGATTCCAAAGGATTAGGATAAAAGAACCTGTCACCAGAAAGGGATACGCCCGACAGCATAGAATTATACAGAGTTTTCTCAAGTATGTCATAATATTTCGATTGCCCATGCAATAAGAATAAACGGTGATTCATAAAAATGTCGCCGATTGAAGCACATGTTTCACAATAAGCCGACATATTGGGCAATAAAAACGGAGCAGCAAAGCCTTCATTTCCACCGGTCGCGCCAATCCCTCCGGTCAAATACATCTTGTCAAAAACTATATCCTGCCAGATTCTTGTAATAGCATTCAAATAAGCTTTATCCCCTTCAATAGCAGCTATATCTGCCATTCCAGAGTACATGTATGTTGCTCTTACAGCATGACCTTCTGCTTCGGTCTGATCTACAGGTTTAATATTCGCCTGATTGTACTGTTGACCTTTTGGGCCGCGGACATCAAGAAAAAACTTTGCCAGATCAAGATATTTTTTTTCACCGGTGACACGATATAGCTTTACCAGTCCCATTTCGATTACCTGGTGACCCGGATATACTTTCTCCCTGTCCCATCCAAAATCTTTATTTACAAGGTCGGCTGATTTTAATGCAATATTCAGAAGAGTTCTTTTTCCTGTAGCCTGATAATGTGCAACAGCCGCTTCGTAAAGATGACCGAGGTTATAAAGCTCATGGCTGAGCACCGAATCCATTTCCCACCTGTTTTTACCTGCCCATGGATGAAGACCTGCACCTCCATGCTTTTCTGCAATTGTGCGATTAGTGTAAAGATAGCCGTCAGGTTCCTGGGCAAGGCCAATTTTCCGGATAAGAGTATCAAGGTATGCTTCAAGTTTTGGATCGGGGAATGTCTGAAGAGAATAACTGGCACCTTCAATAATTTTATAAACATCAGAATCGTCGAACGGGTATATTGTCTGAAATTTTCCGGTATCAAGTCCTGCAGCAATTTCAAAATTTTTAACTCTGCCGGTTGATTCGCAATACCCAAAAGCAATCGGAATTGTAACCTCTGCATTCTTTTTAATTCTTTGCGCCCAGAAATTATCTGTGAGTCTTACGGATGTAAAAGGTACAGGCTTAATAGGATAATCGCCAGAAGATTTTTTATTTATACATCCCGAAATTAAAATAGAAATTCCGATAATAATGAAAAATAACCTATTGAGTCTTTTCATAAAGTATTATTTTGTCAGTTCCAGAACAACAACAGATTTTGAAGGCATTGTAACAGTAAGAATTCCATCATTAAGTTTATATCCGTTGAAAGAAATCGGTTTGACTGTCTCAGGCTTTTCAAAACTGTTGAACGCAGTCATTTCACTTGCAGTCAGAACTTCGCCTGAAACCTTATTATACTTATCTCCTATTAAAGGACAGGTGATTATTATCTCTTTATTTGGATTTAGGTTAGCCAGTGAAATATGAATTTTTCCATCCTTATCAATCGATGCTGAAGCAGAAATGGCGGGTATCCTTTTTTCACCATAAATATAATCTTCACTTCTGGTATCTATATTCAGCAGTTGCGCTTCCTGGTGAACCTTAAACATCCTGAAAACATAATAAGTTGGTGTCAATACCATTTTTTCATCCTTTGTAAGTATAACAGACTGAAGGACATTTACCATTTGTGCAAGATTGGCCATTTTTACCCTGTCCGCATGCTGATTAAAGATATTAAGATGAATAGCGGCAGTTATTGCATCACGCAGGCTATTTTGCTGATAAAGGAACCCTTCATTAGTCCCTGGTTCAACTTTAAACCAGTTACCCCATTCATCAATAACCAGGCCTTTTGTTTTTCCCGGATCATAACGATCCATAATGGCAGAATGTCCCTTCAGAATATTATCCATTTCAAGATTCAGACGAAAGGTCTCAAACCATTCCCTCTCATCGAATTTCGTGGCAGATCCTTTATATCCCCAGCCATCCACGACTGAATAATAATGAAGTGACAAACCCTGGAACATTCCACGGGTAGCAGGGTCTTTCATCAGTGATTCTGTCCAGGAATAATTATAATCGTAAGGGCCACAAGCAATCCTGTAAAGGCGATTCCCGGAATAGTCCCTGAGAAAAGAAGAATATTGTCTCATCAGGTCGCAATAGAAATCAACAGTCATATTTCCTCCGCATCCCCAGCTCTCATTACCAATCGCAAAATATTTCACTTTCCATGGGTCTTCCCTGCCATTTTGTTTACGAAGGATAGTCATCGGACTTATTGCGTCTGAAGTAAGATATTCGATCCATTCCGACATCTCCC
>Ga0182027_10011814_pt1 | contig 12300 bp, 12 predicted proteins | sample 712E1DmetaG_FD_121300 | JGI IMG/M metagenome (GOLD analysis project Ga0182027, IMG submission 121300) | Permafrost microbial communities from Stordalen Mire, Sweden - 712E1D metaG (Illumina Assembly) | ecosystem: Environmental > Terrestrial > Soil > Wetlands > Permafrost | place: Sweden...
ACTATTGAACTGTTCAAATTGCCCTGGGATATCGTATCAAATCCGATTACTTTGTTTGCACTGCTAAGCCAAAAGGTAATAAATACCTCATGCACCAAGTTCTTAAACATCCCCTTGAATAATTCGAACATCATTTGTGGATCCGTAATCTTGTGAAAGTCCTGTGGTAGGTCGGGGTAGGACTGGCTGATATCCCTGAAGCGGTATTCTATTGTCTTCAACGATTTCCAGTTGGAGTACATTTTTCTTATTGACATTGTTAGCCTGGTTTATGGTTGTTAATTGTTTGAGGGAAGGGAAGCGGCAGGTAAAGAGGGAAGGCTAACGGTCAGTGAAGATAACACCGACCTTATTAGCCACACCTATGGAGTTAGCATTCCCGAATTGCTTCTCTGGTTTCAGTAATGAATTGGTCCCTTTCGATCTGACTCCAGAAGGATTTCTTCTGGTACTCTCCGTTTATTACATAGCTGATGGAATACTTGTAGTTATAATACGATCTGCTGATAATTTGAAACATAATTGCCTCCGTAAAATGAGATGTTATAGGAATTGTTTAATTTTGTAAATGCTTGCTCCGACAATGGGATTAGATATGCTCCCTGGGAATGGTCGATAGTGAACTCAAGTCCTGCTATACCTTCTATCAAGCTGAAAAGGTAGGCTAGGGACATCAGTTTAATGGTCATTGGAACGGTCAACATAGTACCTCGTAAATGTTTATTATATAAATAGTTAAAGAATATTGTTAAAGTTATTTGACAAGATGGTGCATAGTGGGTTATCTTTGCATATGAAATCCCCCCTTGTAATAGTTGAAAGCAATACAGGAAATCAAGGCAACGGGTGAGCATACGATGAAACGGAGCTAATTCTGGTTAGTAAATTGTATGACGTGATTACCATTGGCGTTACGGTAACTATAAGACCCCTAAAATTAGCACTGCTAAAGACTCCCGTTTAAACCAACTGGTTGACCAAAAGAAATTCTCCCGATGAGGTTAACAGTAATAGGCGGTGGGGGCGAGCGTGGACGAAGTCCACAACAGCGAAGCACCCCCGCCAGTGAAAGTCTACTAGCTTCCCCTTTGAAAATCCATCTCACATTCCAGAATATTTAAACTTTGTAGTTATGATTTATTTTTACAATACGCCGTCCTTTCGTCGTCGAGGACTCCTCCTCGGCTACGGCGGTAGGATTCTCCCTCACTTCGTTCGGTCGAAGGATTCATTACCAGACTAATACATCCTCTAGGAACTTTGATACATAGATCAGATAATTTGGAGTAAGGCTCTGAGCGTGCCGAAAGCGAAAGAGCCAGTTATGCAAGGTTCTTCTTGAACAAATGGTATGATTTAATTAGGTTTGAAGTAACAATTCGGAGAGGTTATGGAATTCACTGAAAATCAGAAAGCTATATTTGGTTGGCTGCATAATGCTAATCGATCATATTCATTCATTGATTTCCTGTATAAGTATTTAGAAACTAAATTTATTAATCTTTCATTTGACGACTCTATCATACCATCTACTTTAACAATAAGTGGATTAAATATTGAGAAAGAATTGTATGATATACTTAAGGTCTGGAATTGTTTGATTAAACAAAATCTTGTGACTAAAAAATACGATATAGACCCTACCGAATATAGTGATAACCCGATATATGCGATATATACAGAAGGGCACCACGGTATTAATTATACCTTAACTCATATGGCTGCTCCGCTATGGGACATGTTATTCTTTCCATCTTTTGCTTTTGACGAATATTGCAATAATCATTTCATGGACAATGTACAAATTGAGAGAGTAACTAATGAAATAAGGTTAAAGGAAGAAAGAGAAGAACGAATTAAGGCAGATAATGCAAGGAGGAAAGGAATTAGATGGACTGTTATAGCAGTATTGTCCTCAATTATACTTGGCTTGACAAATACGTGTTTACTCCTATTTAAGGATAACAGAATCAAGAAGATTGAATCTTTCCCCGATACAGTAAAAGTAATGTATTATAATCCTCCGAAGGACTCTTTGAAATAAAACAAATAACTATCCCAACAATACTGAGGTTTATTATGCCATTAAGTTCTAACTCGCTAATCCATTTTACCCAAGAAAAAGATAATCTGATTGGAATATTGAATGATAATTTCAAAGTCCATTATTGTTATGAAAAAATCTGTAGCAGATACAGTTTCTTAAGTGGGGCTATGCCAATGGTATGTTTCTGTGACATTCCATTGTCTGAAATTAAAGAACATATTAAAATTTATGGTTGTTATGGAATAGGATTAAAAAAAGAATGGGCTATTCAAAATGGATTAAATCCTGTTTTTTATTGTGAAAAAGAATCAAACATTTCTACAGAAGTACAAACTATATTTGATGGAATTGCTAAAGGTGATTTTCATGCACATGCTAAAATTAAACAATCATTGCTTAATATGATTAGATTAATGAAAAACTATCAAGGTGAATTCCACCGAAATGGGGAAATATATTATAATTATAGATATTCAGATGAAAGAGAATGGCGATTTGTACCTAGTTATCAAGAAGCAACACTAGTGAGCGGATTACAATTTGTAACTGAAGAACAAAAAAGAATTGCGAATGATTTAATTCGTGATCTAAGACTATGTTTTACACCTGATGATATTACCTATATAATAATAAAAGAAGAATCTGAAATAAAGGAATTCATTAAAATACTGCGAGAAGCTAAAGGTAAATATTCATACGACCAAGTTGACAGATTAACTACTAGAATAATAACAACTGAACAAATAAGATCGGATTTCTAGTTTTAACATTTTCCATTGAAGTTTATGGTAGGGGGGCAAATATTAAATAACAATTTAGTAGAGGTATGGGATGTCGCTATTAAACCAGTTTCACTTTTAGGGATCTGAGCAATATTATTATGACAATAAGGAAGAAGCTGATAGGAAGGCTTTAGAATTATCTTGGACATATCATTTCGTTACTTCACAAGTAATCCATGTTAGCAATACATACACAGCTTGCAATTACCATTCTACACTTGCCCGTCCAGATATTGTGGTAAGTATATTCAAAGATGGTAAACAAGTAGAGTTGTAATTGCTGGCATCGGGCTAGTAACCTAAATTAATTAATTAGCGGGTAAAGAGCCTCATGGTGGGACTGCATGTTTAAGGTAATACAAACTCCCATACTATCTGTTCAACTGCCACAGCGAGCTTTAAAACGTGTCAAGAGGGTAACTGATTAATGTCTAGAGATTGCCAAATTAGGAAATAGAATCAGTGTTATAATCGGTCAATCATACTAGCCGATATTTTCCAGGTGTGAAAGTAATAACACTCGTGAAGGTGTCTAGTTTTATATAATATGAATATCCAGTCAGTATATTGGAGAGGAATAGGTAATTACGGATGGGCTGATAATCCGTTCAAAACTGACCAGTAGTAGTTCCCGTCTAAATCTGACCATTGGAATCCGCTGAAAACTGACCAGCTACAGTAACTGCATTAATAGCCGTTTCAGTATATTAATCAGTTTGGCAAATAATCAGTGGAACTAACCTTTCGGCTAATCCCACTTTTACAACTCATTCAAGTACGGTTTCAAATGGTTTATAATTAGCATCACCGATAAAGGTTCTGTAACTGCCATTCTTACATTCTTTAGCCTGAGAGATAACTAATGCTAATCCTTGTTTAGCTAGGATAACATTTACCTTGTCAATAAAGGTCGCATCTTCAATGGCTGATTTACTCATAAATACAGTATCACCTTTAACGGCTTCCGATACTTTCTCTACTTTATCATTACCGATGACATTACCTTTTTTGTCAAATGAGGTTCTGAAGATTGCTATAAGAACTGATACAACTGCTACCATGATAAACTCCATAAGATATAATTAATAACGGTGTAGCTATTTGCATACTGCCGCTAAGTCCTAGGGGTCCCGAACTTGAAGGGCTGGTACATGGCAAGTACATTTGTAACAGGATCGCAATCATTTTGTAACCAAATTCCATAGCCATAGCCCTTCAAGTGAGGGGTGTGTGTTATCAGATTAAGGTGCGCATCCAGTCTGGAATAAATTTCCAACTTCGGGACTTGACATTAATGAAGGTTATTGTTGGAATATAGATTAAATATGTAACTTTAGGTTTTCAACATTAATCATTATCTGCGGGAGTAAATAAATGAGATTTGAAAAAATAGGGAACATGATAGATGCACTTATGCCAGTAGTATTATTGATAGGTTTTTATATTATGACAGTTCTGGATGAAAGGAAAAATCCAGATAAATTCTTAAAGGATAGGGAGGAATGGAAACAATCAAGGACTTTTTCCCCGATCAAATTTAGTAATTTATATAAGAGACGTATCTGGGGTTATTATTCACTCGCTCTTGGGATCATATTGATTGTAGGTCGAATTATTTTCCTAATTTATCAACCTTAGGTTCAGTTCTTATATTTGCTTGGCAAGTATCCTTGAAGTCAATCTCAAAATATTTTACAAATAATTTCTATAAATCTGTCTTTAATGCTTGACAGTCATACTACTATACCCTTACATTTACTTTACAATGTTGAACAGATATTGTAAGTGGCATAAGACTAAATATCAATCCTAATTAAGCAAACAGAGTGAGAGAGCTCAGTAAGTTTTGACTTATAATGAGAAGATCATAAGGAAAATGCAGGCGAATATTCGCCATTGAGTGGATCTCTTAACCATAAAAAGAGTTTCTACTTTTTCGAATTCAGAGGAGGTATCCATCCTGAATAATTATCAAACCAGGGATTTTTATCTTGCAGCATATCTTATTGCTGCTGGTATTAAACTACAGTCCCATAATAAAATCAATAGCAGTACAGTCTTTAACTTCACCAGTGACAAGCTCACAAATGAAGCCATAGACAACTATTATAGCATGAGCGCTCAAGTAGAGCCGATATCTTATGCTAATTGCATCAAATCGTTGAAGAGCATTGTGCACTCATACGAGAGGGCAAGTACAAATTCGGAGATAATTAATAATGGTAAACAGTACAGAAACAAACAGTAAGGTAAGTTCATTACATATTGAGGAGAAGTGTAGAAATTTCTGGTCGCTAGGACCAAGTGTTTGGGAGGCAGGGATGGTTAGTGATGTGTTCTCTCTTGAAAAAATCAATGAACGAAAGTTCTATGTTAAAGTCGGAGTAGATACGAAAGACAAGTCAGACTATTATGAATACATGGTAAAGAACAAACATCTCCATAGATTAAATCTAATAAATAATATTGGCGCTGTTACATTGAATAAGTCTAGTTATGATATTAACCAAGAGGAGGGCAATATTACAGTTCGGATTAAAGCAATTGCAGTAAATCAAGAAGACAATGAATTTATTGAGAACTATCTCGGCAAAGTATTTGGCAATTATAAATCATTTATTAAAGAATGGCTCGCCGTATATGTATATACCAACTATAAAAAACTACCAACCATTATCCTTACTGGAGATCGTGGCGTTGGTAAGAACACTTTTGCCGAGGCAATACAAGCTATCTTCCCAACCCTTTCGGAAACCGCAAAGGATCTGGAAGGCAATTTCAATGGATTTGCAGAAAAGAAACTACTGATAATTGATGAGTCCGCTTCTAATGGTAAAGTTCAATACCAGATGTTGAAGAAGTTCTCTGGTCAAAAGTTCATGGAAGTTAACCATAAATACCTTCGTCAGTATCAAGTACAGAACAACTTGAATATTATTTTGCTCTCCAATGATGAATCGCCTATCTATGTGGAAAGAGACGAGATGCCAACAGATGAATGCAATAATCAGTTCTTCGTTTACCGATTGCAATCACACAAATCCTTTGACCCTGACTTACAGCAGAAGTTAATCGACAGAATGGGTCACTATATCCGTACAGAGTTGAAAGCAGTTTATGAAAGTCTCAACCATGACGGATTTCGTTACTCTATAGCAGTTCCGATAACTGATGAGGAGAAGAAACTGTTTTGCAATAGTGTATCGGATCTGGAACAGGATGCAGATAGTGTTATAGAGTATATAGAGAATCAGATGGATGATCCTTCATGGTCTGGATATAAATTTTTCATACAAGGGTTTCTCCCATCTAGCTTCCTAGATGATATACTGAAGTACAAGCGGAGTAATAAACAAAAGGTAGTACAGAATCTTCAGAAGCATGGGTATATCTCTGCTGACAAGTCAGCTAAACATCAGGTCGACGGGAAGAGAACTTACTCATACAAGTTAGGTCGTGAATGGTTAGGGACTCAAAAAAAAACTTTAAAGTGCCTGTTCTGTATCTGGATGATAGGCATATGGACAAGCAGGCTAATAGGAGTACAGGCACACTTTAGTTAAGGTAGATTACTTAATGTCCATGTGTCTATTATAATGCCTGCTTATATAATTGTGAGCAGGCATTATTTATTTATGTTATAGACTAAATTCAAAGGAAAATAACAGAGTGCCTGTAGTGCCTATTCAATTTTAATAAAGTAGTAGAATATAGGAAGTAGTCTATAAAGAACTGAAAAGAAGACTTTATTAAGATAGATATAGTTATTCAGTATTGAGTAGGCACAACAGGCATCAGTTTGTATATGCCAGTTATAACTGATCAGTTAGCACTTTCAATATCACCCTTTGAGATACTACAAGGTAATCGATATTGCTATGTTATTTTATAGTGTCAACTTCAAAAGCAACTTCTCCTCCCTCATCAATCACAAAAGTTACCCTATACTTATGCGTTCGGGTTGATATGTCCCTGTGCGTTACTATTTCCCCCTGCTTCCGTAATAGAACAATTAATTTGTTCACTTCGTCTGTCAACTCCTGGTCATCAAATGAGAAGATATTATCGGGAATGTTCTTCATATATATTTATCCTTCGGTTAAACTCTCATAATAGATTGGTGATATGGCAATTAATGGTCTTAACTATTTCATATACAATAACCTCCCTCTGTTTCGTTGCGGGGAGGTATAATCATTTATTTAACCTATCCAGAGATTATTCAATAATCATTCTATATTTGAAACTATTAATCATCTTATAGGAGTCTCTCTAGTTTATCTCGTTCCATATCAATTATAGCATGAAGCATATTGAATAATGCCTTTTCCGCATCCAATATCTCAGTTCTAGATTGATCAATTTGCACAGCTGTCCCATTATGACTATAAAAATTCACAAATTCACCAGTTTTAGTAATTACAGCAAGTGCCAAGTTGCCAATCGTATCAAATTCTTGATGAGTTATACGCAGGTAATAAGAGATACTCCCACATACATATGATATTTCTTTATAAATAGATATTAATTCATCTTCTGGAAATCCAGCTATCCTAGTCTTTTCTATCAAATTAAAAATTAGCTCACTTACTCTTTCCGTTTTGTTCAGCAAACTATCTATTGTCTGTCTTATACTTCTCTCATCGACTGCTCTTTGGGCAATATTCGTCTGAGATACTAATTGTTTATTAGAGAACTCGCTTTGCTTCTTGACTGAATACCCTGATAACATTATTGCTGCCAGCGCTAATATTGGAGGGAATATGTCCCAAAAATCTTTATCTGACTTGTTCTTGATGGTAACTTCACCATCATGCACTATCTTACTAACAGGAATTTCCTTAACTGATCCTGGATTAATTGTACTATCAGGTTTAGCGTTAATCGAGATCAAGGCAAAGAGAAAGATGAACAGTGCTTTCTTTAGTCGCATAACAACTCCAGATTCGTTTATTTATAGAATAGTTTAATGATATGAAAATTATATAATTCCCACTTCATACTCCACAATAATTTATCCAATGATTAATGTTTTGGTTGTATCCGATGGGAGTAATAGTCCAGGGGACAGGGCTATTAATGATTTAAAGCCTCGTCAGAGCATTTGTTTACTGTGGTAACAATAATACTTGAGCTAAGAAACAACATCTCTTAGAAGTCTCTATTGGCTTAGGGGATTAAGTTAACTATGCTTCTCCCTGCAAGTTATGATTGACATTCTGATGAAATAAATATAGTTTAAAGTTGGTTCTATGATTACATTATGCTATTCGATGCGGTCTAAGAAAAATAATTTATTAATATATGTACTAAAAAATATTTTATGAATAAAATTATTCCCAAGGAGGCATAAATGAAGCTATTTTTTCTATTTCTTATCTTTTCCCTTTCGTATAGCTTGGGTCAAAACATTTCTTTAGTAGGAAATTTAACTGATAAAAATAATCAAGATTTTGCCTCCTTAGAAAGAAAAGTTGTTGAGAATTTTATGGCAGTGAAAATAATTCCACAAAATGATTCTCTTGTAATAATGATAGGGTCATATGACTTTTCTCATAACATGAAATATTCTATGTCAAGTATTATTATAATGGCTAAAAAACATGATAGTAAATGTATTCAGTCTTTTAAAAAGGGTAAAACAAAATATTATTCATCCACATTTTTAAATGGAGTAGTTCTTCATCTTTACGATTTATTCTGTAAAGAAGAGGATAATTCTTCTTATACAAAACAAGATTTAATAAATTCTCTTAACGATATTAAATTTATTTTTACCCAAAATAGTATTACCTCAAGCTTAAAGATTAGGTTTGATTCTGTAGAAAAAAAATTCCATTATCTTATTTTGGAATCAGGATGGGTCGAAAAGATTGGGCCAAGAATTCTTGCTCTTGATGAATTTGGTGAAGGGTTTGAATGTAATGATAAATTTTTCACAAAATCAATTAATTAACGATTTACACATATACGAAGATTAGAAATTATCATTTAATTAAAAAAGGAAATTATAGTGAATAAAATATTATTTATTATATTGTTTGCCACAATTATAAAAGCCCAAACACCTAATCAAGTATCTGTTTTACCAGGAGATTATTTGAACAAAACGATTACATTCCAACAAGCAAAAATTCAACCAACTTTTAGCGAATTAGATGGGTATTATGTAATCGAAATTAGCGTTAATGAAAATATGGAAAAAAGTAACTGGGATTTCGGTTTATTAGATAAAATTACTGGGGTAATTGATAAAAAAATGGTTAAAAAGTTTGTTAATTCAGGAGTTATGAAATTACAAGAATATCACGGAAGTATTATTGGAAAAGTAATAAAAAGGAAGAACGCATTAAATGTTGGAAGTGATTATCTGTTTATTATCAAAGAAGCCACTATAAATGTAAATGGATATAATATTGAGATAAAATAATAATTAGTTAATTAAGTTGCACTTATGAGAAGTTATGCTATCTGAAGTGGTTTGGTTAAGATTTCTACTATATGGACAATAAATATCCCGAAGGAAAGGCGATTTGGAGAATCCTAAAGGTGGAGTGAGAGGTGTTATCCCTTCAAGGATGGGCTATTAAGTTGAAAAGAAAGTTTCAAACATTTAAAAGAGGACTAAATTGGCAAAGTTTTCTGATAGGCTTGGATTTACTCAACCGAGTTATGATATACAAGTAAATATATTATCAAATGAATTAAGAAACTCTTTATGGAACTTCTTCATGGCAATTATCGATTCAGATTTGGGAATTGGATGGTATAAAGCCTTAAAGATATTCTATCAATTTTACTATAAATTACCTGTTGATACTGTCCCTTTAAGGTTAAATGATTGCATAGCTGATATTAGGGGGAGATTTTATGCTGGTGATTGGTATGAAGTCTATAACATTTTAGAATTTACTATGAATAACTTTATATCTTTTAAGGAGCGAAGTTATATACTTCAGTATATTAAATATGAAGGAGATCTTAATCTAATATTGACACAAGAGTTGTCCGCATATCGCTGGATAAATAAAGAGTTAGTACCGATATCAAACCAGATAGAAATTGATGCCATTAAGAATGCTCTGAATGAAACCACAGTTAATAAATATGACGGAGTAAGAGAACATCTGGAAACTGCGTTATCCCTCCTCAGTAAAAAGCCTGAACCCGATTACAGAAACTCTATAAAAGAGTCTATCTCTGCAGTAGAGGGATTAACTAAAATCTTGACTGGTGAAAAATCAGGAGGAATTGATAAAGCTCTTGCGGTATTAGACGGGAAAATTAAGATCCACCCTGCATTCAAAAAGGCTCTCACATCTCTTTATGGGTATACTAGTGATAAAGGTGGTATTAGGCATCCAATATTAGAGGAAACTAATATTGATTCGGCAGATGCAAAGTATATGCTTGTATGTTGTTCCGCTCTGGTTAATTTTATTATCGAGAAGGCAATTTTATATAAGTTAATTCCGTGACTAGGAAGGACAACAATAATAAAACCTGATTGGATACTAGACTAAAGGGAAGTGAATATTTGGAAGTATAAGGTACACGAATGGATATACTTAAAGATAACACAGGCAATGGCTATTAATTCCATTTTAAAGCTATTACAACCCCGTAAAGGGCAGGGGATTGCAGAAGTGACTACTTATGTTTAGTGGATCTTTAAGTCCTGTATAGGTCGTCCATGGACTATGGCTAGTGAGATATTATTTGCCAATTATTAATTGATGTTTAAAGAGATATGGGTTAAATTTATTAATGTTTAAATTCGAATGGTTTTAGATCTCGAGTTATACGTTACGATTAACAAAAGTATTGAGGTTTATCTATGCTGTGGTCAACTAAAAAGTCATACCTAATTGAGCCTTTTGACCTTGAGGAAGAATTAGAATCTGCGATCGTTATAGCAAAGGACATTCTGTTCGGAAGTTCGAGAATTTATTTAGATATGAAGAAACTAATAGGGCGAAGGGGTAATACACAGAATATTCCTGACGGATACCTAATTGATCTAACAAGTGTTAAAGAACCTAAATTATATTTAGTAGAGAATGAGTTAGCAAAACATGAACCCCTAAAGCATATAGCTGTTCAGATATTGGAATTCTCGCTTTCCTTTGAGACTTCTCCTCAGACAGTTAAATCAATTCTCAAAGATGGACTGAGTAACAATAAAGCCGCCTGGCAAATATGTACTGACTATGCGACTATAAATGGATTTGAAAACGTTGACTACTTATTGGAGCGAATGATATATAAAAAGGATTCTTTCAATGCACTTGTTATCATTGATGAAATCGATTCAGAACTTGAAACGGTTCTCTTAAGCAGATTCAAATTTCCAGTTGAAGTATTAACATTCCAGAGATACATATCAGAAGATAGTGAGAGGATTTACAACTTCGAACTATTCCTTGCTGAAGTAGGCACCTCAATCAATACATCTGCAAATGGTAAAATAATAACTACGAAAACGATTGATCCTTCCGAAATTGACACAATTGTTGTACCCGCACAAGAGGAAGGATTTAATGAGGTCTTCCTTAATCAGAATAGCTGGTATGCCATTAGAATCCATAGCAGTATGATTCCTAAGATTAAGTATATCGCCGCATACCGAGTGGCTCCAGAATCAGCTATAACTCATATTGCGGAAGTAAAATCAATCGAACAATGGCAGGAAAGTGGCAAGTATATTCTCTATTTTTCAGGACCAGCAAAAGAAATTAGTCCCATAAGGCTAGTACCTAAAAGTATTGTAAAAGCCCCTCAAAGTTCACGATATACATCATATGACAAATTACTAAAGGCTAAAACATTGGATGAGGTTTTCTAATTATTAAATAAGAAATATCATGGAAAATAAAAAATGGTTGTATTTATATAAATTTAGATCCTTAGATAAATTTGAAAGAATTTCAGATATATTGTTGTTTGAACGATATCATTTATCTCATTGGAGTAATTTGAATGACCCGATGGAAGGATATTTTAATACAGTTCTATATAATCCAAACATGTCAGATGAAGGAATTGCCCTTAAAAATTTTCTAATTGATAAAAAAGAATTAAAAATCTGTTCATTTTCAAGTACTTTTCACCCAATATTGCTTTGGGCTCATTATGCCGATGGACATCGGGGAATTGCAATAGAAATCAGGGTAGATCCAACCAAAATTAAAAACATATACAAAATTCAATATAGCAAGCACATTCCTGAACTAAAGGTAAATTTAGAAACAGAACCTAAAAAAGCGCTTATGAAAAAAATAAATATTTGGTCCTATGAAAAGGAATATAGAGTAATTGTACCTTGTGAGTTAGATACTATTGAAATTGGTAGGATAACGAATATTTATTTTGGCATTAGAACTGATAAGACAATGAAAGCAATGATTAATTTCATGACAAAAGATAAGCCTATAAATTTGTTTAATACCCAAATCAATTTTGACAAAAATC
>Ga0182027_10011817_pt1 | contig 12296 bp, 11 predicted proteins | sample 712E1DmetaG_FD_121300 | JGI IMG/M metagenome (GOLD analysis project Ga0182027, IMG submission 121300) | Permafrost microbial communities from Stordalen Mire, Sweden - 712E1D metaG (Illumina Assembly) | ecosystem: Environmental > Terrestrial > Soil > Wetlands > Permafrost | place: Sweden...
GGCTTCGCGCTGCTGGGCGTTCAGATTAGTCTCCACCTGGCGCAGGGCAACCAGCTCGGTTTCGGCATCCTTGCGCAGCTGCTCGCTCTGGCGCAGCCAATCTTGGTTCGCCCGGTAAAGGTCGCCCTTTTCTTTACCCTGCGTTTCAAGTTCGTCGACCAGGCGCAAGCGGTCCTCCGGCGAAAGAGGCTGACCGCACAAAGGGCAGGTAGCGCCGCTGGCCTGTTTCAGAGTTTCGATGCGCTCCTTGAGCTCGCTCATTTCGATCTTCATCTGGTCGTTGCTGGCACGGGCATCCGCCCGGGTATCCTGGATTTCCAACAGTTTCTTTTCCAGGGTCGGGCGCTGTTCCAGACGAGCGGAAGACTCGACCAGCCGGGTATGGATGGCGATTAACTGGTTTTGCAGCCTAGGCCGCGAGGATTCCAGATCCTGCACCGTGTGCTGCTGCGTCAGCAAGGAAGTGCGTTCTTGTTCCAGGCGCGAGCGCTCCGATTCGATCGCCAGCAGCGGGGCCGAACGCTGCGCTTCGTACTGGCGAAAATTGGCGGCAATAGCCTCCCAGCGCTCCAACTCGCGGCGGGTTTCCTGCCAGGCGTGATAAGCCGCCTCGACCTCAGCGGCGTGGGCGAGCTGCTCACGAATCGCCAGACATTCTTCCTGACGCAGGCGCAGCTTTTCACGACTGTCTTCCAGGCGCTGGCGTGCAGCCAGTTCCTGCCCGGAAAGCACGTCCACCAGCCGGCGCTGTTCGGCTACCGAGGCCGCCAGACGGTGCAGATTTTCCAGCAAAGCTTCCTGGGCCAGCCGCAAGGCGGAAGCGGATGCCAGGCTGTCTTCCAGTTGAGCCAGGCTGGCTTTGCGAACGGTTTCTTCTTTCAATTCGCCGCCGATCTCTTCGAGCTGGCCATTAATGTTCGCCTGCTCGGTTTCGATCTGCTTGCGGCGCTCGACCGCCCGTTCGCGGTAGACTTCCCACACTTCCAAACCGAGGATGCTGGCCAAAATACGCTTACGATCCGCAGGGCGCTGTTGGGCAAACTGGTCTGCTTTGCCCTGCAGGAAAAAGGAGGCATTGGTGAAAGTATCGTAATCCATGCGCAGGATACGCTGGATGCGGGTTTCGGTCTCACGCAGCGAGTGTTCGGTCAGCGTTTTCCAATTCCCCTCGCTGTCGCGGACAAAGAATTCAAGGATGCTAGTTTTATCCCGCGGTTTGCTGCGCTGGATGCGGTAAAGACTGCCTTCGTAGAAAAAATCAAACACCACCTCAGCCGCGCTGGCGTGGCTGTTGATCAGGGCATCGTCCCGCCGGCGGGCCTGTCCAAACAAGGCCCAGGTAATAGCATCCAAAAGGGAAGATTTCCCCGCCCCGTTTTGGCCTGAGATGCAGGCCAGCTCGAACTGGGTAAAATCCAGCTCGACCGGCTCATTGTAGGAGAGGAAACCTGAAAGGCGCAGATGGTAGGGGTTCATCTAATTGCTGATTGTTGATTGAAGATTGATGAATGAGGGGACAGTTCAGGTCACTGCTGCGGCAGAAATAATGTCTTCGGCCGGCTTTTGCAGAGCCTCTTTATCCTGGTCGGGAGTCTTGATTACCTCCCAGTATTTTTCGAGCAGTTGGCCGGCGGTCAGGCTGCTGACCAGCACATCGCCGGGCAGGCGCAGTCGCGTTTGCATTTGCGGGCGGCGGACCAGGTGGAATTCAAAAGCTGCATCGGCGTATTTACGCAGCTCTATCTCATCCAGGTAAGGGTCCCACTCGCGCGGGTAATCCACCGTCAGGCGGATGATCGCTTCAGCCAGGTCGGCCTGGGCTGGCAGCGCTGCCTGCATCTGCTCTAATACCTGATCTGGCGAGTTCAAGGTCACACTGCGGTCGATAAAACGGCGGCCGGGCAAGGCGCGCCGCTCGAAATCCGTCTTCCCGCGCTGGATGTGAGCAATCACGAACGACTTCTCGTCCTGCGCTTCGCCAAAATCTACCCGTTCGATCGAGCCGGGATAAATTACCGGGGGATAGCCATTTTCATTCAAGTTCTGGGCTTTATGGATATGACCGAGGGCTACATAATCCAGGCGGGAATCCCGCACGAAAGAACCCGGCAGCACCAGATCGGAACCCAGCATGACCGAACGCTCGCTGCCGTATTGGGCGCCCTGAACTGAAGCATGGGCGGTCAAAATGGTGGGTAACTGCGGGTCGGCGCCTTCCAGCCAGGTCTGGATCAATTGAGATAGGCGTGCCTCGATCTCTTCTAAGACTTTCTCCGGCTGGCTGGCGCTCATCTCCAGGGCAGCCATCAGGCCGGAGCGCGAGATCCACGGGATAGCCAGCACTTGAAGGGGCAGGTTTTCCAGCTCGGCTGGGCCAAAAAAGCCCGGTTTACTAAGCAGGTGAATATGGGGCACCTGCAAGGTTTCGAATTCTTGCAGGGCGTTGGCGCGCCCGGAGGCTGGCGACAGGTCGTGGTTGCCGATCAGCAGCAGGGTTGGGATACCGGCCTGGGATAGACGGATAATCCGCCGGCCCCATTCGCGCTGGTAGGTCGGCGAAGGGGTGCGATCTTTGTAAGCATCCCCGGCAAACAACACCAGGTCGACCCGCTCGTCGATAGCGGTATCCACAATCCGGTCAAGCGCATTGAGAAAATCCAGCACGCGCAGCGGCAGGCCGGTGAGCGGATCGTGCCGGCCGTGCCCGGCAATATCGATGTGCGCATCGGCAAAGTGCAGGACAGTCAGCATACTCAGTTTCCCGCGTCCACACCCAGGCGGGCCAGCTCATCCAGCACAGGCTGAAAACCAGGATGGTATTTTAAGGCAGTGCGCTGATCAGCAATGTCCCCATTAACATCACCGGTAGCGGCGCGAGCCCGGCCGCGCCAGTAGAAGCTCTCTTCAAGGTAAGGCTTCTCTACGTAATCGATAGTTTGGGTAGCCAGGTTGATCACATCCTGGTAACGGCCCATATAATAATATGCAAAATAGGGACCGGTCTGGTACCACATCATGCGCCAGGGACGCTTATTCTCTGCCAGTGACGGATAGAGTTTGAAAGCCGCATCGTAAGCGGTAGCCGCTCCGGCATAATCCTGCAAATTCACCAGCGAGGTGCCACGGTTGAACAGGGCAAAAAACTGGTCGTTGCCGGTCAGGTTGTAACTCTCATCAGAAGCGTGCTTGGCGGCGATACGGTTGGCATTGTCCGCGTCCGCATAATCGCCCAGCACGGTCATCAGGTTTTGTTCTTTCTCGGCAGGATACACGACGATAAAGACGTTATCGAAGGCGCGCCACTCCTCGGTGATCGTATCGTAAGGAATGTGCATGTCGGGTTTGAAATAAGAATCCTGGACGATGATTTCACGGGTGGTATCGCTGTACCCGGTCACCACATTATAGTGACCCATCCAGCTCAACGTCCCGGTTGTGTCGGTGATGAAGGTGCCCTTTTCGATCAGCACGGCGTAACCACTCGACAACAGCTTCTTCAGCAAATCCAGCGTGCCACCGTAGCGCAAAGCTACCGACAGGTTGGTCTGGCTGGTGACGTAATCCACCAGCTCGTAGGGCATCACATTCTTGTCTTCGGGAAAGGGCTTGACGTAATTGCCAATATCCTCGCGGGTGCCGGTCCAGCCCCAGTAGGAAAGCTCCATGGCCAGGTTGGCCGGGGCGCAGTAATTCCACAGGCCGTGCTGGTTGATATACTTTACGCCCTGGATGGCAAAGGCTGCCGGAAGGGGTGTGGAGGTGGGGGAGGGTGTTGGCGTGTCGACCTGGGGAGGCAGGGTGGCCGTAGGAAGAACTATTGTGGCCGAGGGTTCGGGGGTGAAAGCCGCCACGGTCGCCTGGACGGCAGTAGCAATCGCTGCCTGGGGAACGAAAACGACTTTTTCAGGCGGGTAAAGGGCATAGCGCACGCGGGTCTTGAGATCTTCAAAGTGATAAGCCAGACTCTCGCGTACCGGCGGCAAAGTTGCCACCAATCCGCCCATGACAATAAGGGTAACAAATACCAGTAAGAGTTTTTTGGGTGTGGTCATGGGATGATTATATCATTGGTAGATTCATTCGAAGGAAGAGTATCTCACGCGGAGGAACGGAGAAGAAAAGAGGGAAAAGAATCTGGCTCCCTCGCCTTGGGAAGAGGGTAGGGTGAGGGACGACGAGGCCAGGCAACAAGCCGGCGATAACTCATACACCCCCCACCCTGCCCTCCCCCAGCGCACCCCGTCGGGTGGCTGAAGCGGCAAGACGCCGGGAGAGGGAGCAGAGTTCAGATTCCTCCCCTTGGGGAGTGGTTAGGTGAGGGACATGTTCGAGTAAGGAGCACCAAATTACTGGAATAAGCATCATCCGGCAGGCGCAATGCGCGTGCCGGATGATTAGAAAAAGCCTTGCTAACTGTCTTAGACCTCAGGCAACTACCTGCAACATCGCCCGCAGGGCGTCGACCTGGCCAGCGCTGCCCAGTTTCTCATTCTTGCTGGCAATGAACTTGGCATACTCGGCCATGAAGATCTTGCCTACCGGGCGCAGATCGAAGGCCTCGGGGTGGTCGCGGAAGTACTCGCGGTGCACGCGCGTCCAAACCAGGCGGCCATCAGTATCGATGTTAATCTTGGTCACGCCCAATTCGGCGGCGCGTTTGAATTGGTCAGCATCCACACCCTTGGCGCCTTGCAACTTGCCGCCGGCGGCATTGATGCGGGCAACCTCATCCTGGGGCACCGAGCTGGAACCATGCATAACCAACGGGAAACCAGGCAGACGTTTCTGTATCTCGGCCAGCACGTCAAAGCGCAGGCCCTGGGTGCCGGTGAATTTAAAGGCCCCATGGCTGGTGCCAATGGCGCAGGCCAGCGAGTCGACGCCGGTGCGGGTGACAAATTCCTTGGCCTGGTCGGGGTCGGTCAGCTTGGCTTTCTCTTCGCTCACCGCCACGTGCTCTTCTACCCCACCCAACTGGCCTAACTCCGCTTCGACTACGATCCCTACCGCATGGGCAGCCGTCACGACGCGTTTTGTCGTGGCAATGTTGGTCTCGAAATTTTCGCCGCTGGCATCGATCATCACCGAACTGTAGAAACCACTCTTGATGCAGTCGTAGCAGCTTTCCTCATCCCCATGGTCGAGGTGGACGGCAAACAGCGCCTCCGGGAAAACCTGGTCGGCGCTGCGGATCAGCCCTTCCAGCATCAGTTTGTGGGTGTAAGAGCGGGCTCCCTTGCTGATTTGGATAATAAAGGGGGCTTTACTGTCCAAACAGCCTTTGAACAAACCCATGGTTTGTTCGAGGTTATTGATGTTGTACGCTCCAATGGCATATTTGCCATAAGCAGCTTCGAAGAGTTTTTTTGTTGTAACGATCATGATGTTATCCTCCTGGTGAAATAGTATTCAACAAATTTATATTTGGTAGAGAGAAGCTTTTATAAGGTACGCAGCGCCTCTCCAAACTTTTGCACTTCTTCGATGGTATTGTAATGAGTGGCGCCCACACGGACCAGGCCGCCGCTGTTTTCCAATCCCAGGCGTTCGGTAACGGCCAGGGCATAGAAATTACCGTTCCACAGGTTGATATTGTAGCTGGCCAGACGTTCAGCCACCTGGCGCGGCGTCCAACCCTTGACGGTAAAGGAAAAGGTCGGCACACGGCAGTCAAAGCGGTCTTCGTCGGTAATCCCATACAACTGCAACCCGGGGACTTCCAGCAAGTTCTCCAGCAGCGCCCGGCTGAGTCCAATCTCGTAAGACTGCACCAGACTCAGCGCTTTTTTGAAAGTAAGCGTCCTTCCGGTATAGCGGCCGCCGTATTTTCCAGACTGGCCCTGTTCAAATGTTTCACCGAGCCATTGGAAATATTCCAGTGCCCCGAGCAGGCCGCAGTAATGCTCGAAGTTGCCCGTACCCGTCTCAAATTTTCCAGGTGGGTCGGATGGGGCCGGGCGGACCCGATAGGCCGGCAGGCGATCAAGCAGATCATAGCGACCATAGAGGATGCCCAGGTGCGGCCCAAAGAATTTATAGGCCGAACATACCAGGAAATCGCAGTCCAGGTCGGTCACATCGATCGGGCCATGCGGCGCGTATTGGACGGCGTCGATGTAGACCAGGGCGCCGGCGGCATGCGCCAGGCGGGTGATTTCTTTTACAGGGTTGACCGTGCCCACCGCATTCGAAGCATAGCCGACCGCCACCAGGCGTGGTTTTTCTTCGAGGGCGGTTTTCAAATCTTCCATGTCGAGGGTGCAGTCTTCAGCATGAAAATCCACCCAGCGAATATGGCAGCCGCGGTCTTCGGCCGCCAGCAGCCAAGGTGAGATGTTCGCGTCGTGGTCCAGGCGGGTGACGACCAGGGTGTCGCCGGGCTGAAAAGTACGCACCAGGGCCCGGCTGATATTGAAAGTCAGCGAGGTCATGTTGGGGCCAAAAACAATCTCTTCCGGCCGGGAAGCATTCAAGAATTCGGCCATGGCGGAACGGGCGTTGCCCACGCGGCAGTCCGAATCCTGGCTGGTGGCAAACGCGCCACCATGGTTGGCGTTTGCTTCAACCAGGTAGCGTTGAATTTGGTCCAGGCTGGTGCGAGCGATCTGTGTCCCCCCCGGATTATCTAAAAAGATGACCGGCCTTTGCAAAGCCGGGAATTGGGAGCGGACGGTAGCAGGATCTAAGATCATGCTGGATTAGAACTCCTGGTCGTCGCTGTCATCATCCACATCAGGCGTGGTCTCGGATTCTTCCGGCTTGCGGCGAATCCATAACAGGAGCATCTGGCCGTCATTTGAATCGACCGAGCGCGCTGCCATGATGGGTACACGTTCTTCGAGGCCGAGATCGTTACGGAAATGCAAAAACATGGTCGCCTGCTGGTTCCAGGTGCGATAGCAGCGTTCGACCAGCGCCTGCCCGTTGAAAGTGCGCAGGCGGGTCATGGCCAGGTCGTATAAATCGGGCCCCTCATTCAACCCTAACGCCCAGCCGTCGTCAATCGACTCGAACGTTGGAGGAGGTCCTTCTATGATGGTTATCTTATCGTCCATAATCTGCCTCTCTAACGGCAAAAATGATACCACAAAACTGGATCTTTGGGTTTTCAAGTGGAAGAACCTTCTTCAGCGCGACAAATTCCTCTCGGACGCGAAACTCTTATGAGAAAAATATCTTTTATATACATAATTCATACGCGCCCCGGATATCATAACAACATAGAACGATGAATTTAAAACAAACAAAATTAACGGAGGACAAAATGACACTATATATTACAACCCCATCCACCAGCATGCGCCGCATGTGGGAACATCTGCTTGAGACCCAGGGTAATTCGACCCCGAATTCAATCATGTTTCCAGTAGATGTGAAAGAGGAAAAAGAAGCGTACGTATTGACCGCTTACCTGCCCGGTATGAAAACCGAGGACCTGAACGTCAACGTGGTCAACGACACGGTTACCGTCGAAGGTGAAATCAAAGAAGAGACTACCACAGAGGAACCCACCTTCCTGCTCAAGGAATGGCACAACGGTAAATTCTCCCGCAGCTTGACTCTCCCGGACGAGTTGGATTCTACCAAAGCGGAAGCCAGCCTGAAGGATGGCGTGCTGACCCTGCGGCTGCCCAAGGCTGAAGTTGCCTTGCCCAAAACCATCAAGGTTACCAGCAAATAAAACAGCTTTTTTTGGTATTTTAACGGTAGTGTAGAAGTATGGATCCGGCCTTTCAAAATTTTTGAAAGGCCGGGTTTGGTTTAAGCGAAAGTAAGTAAGTTGGTTATCTCGGAAGCGGTTTTGTATCAGAATCTGCTTCCACGTCGAGACGATAACCTACACCACGCACGGTCTTGATAAAGCGGGGGTGGCGCGGGTCATCTTCCAACGCTTCACGCAGCCAGCTTACATGCACATCCAACGTGCGCGTGTCGGCAGTATAGGCAGTATCCCAGACCATGCGGAACAGATCATTCCGTTCGATCACTTCACCAGGCCGTTCCATCAAGGTTTTTAACAGGATCACCAATCGCGGGGTCAGGCGGGCTTGTTTTCCCCCGCAGCGCACCCAGCGCTGCTCGGTATCCAGTTTGAGCGGCCCGACCTGCATGAGGTCTTTCTGCTCGGAAGGCAGAAATGGCTTAATCCGGTTCAAGAGTTTTTGGAGCGTAAACGGCCACATCAGGGTGACATCCGCGCCGGTCTTGTCCGAGTTTTCAGTATTTTGCCCCATAATGAGCACAATCGGAACACCTTCGGCATGTTCTTTGACCGACTGGCAAATGCGCCGCCCGCTGGTTTGCATAGAAGCAGCATCGATCAGCACCAGGTCAGGAGTATTTTCCTTCAACCGCGCTAAGGCGGCGCTTCCACTGAAAACACCCTCAACCTGAAAACCCTTCTTTGTCAGACCCCCCGAAAAAGAAGGATGATCCGATCTTTTCCCCTCTATGAGCAAAATCCGAGCATTTATCGATGCCATCGAAAAAACGCTTTCCGTTGATAAAACCAGGTTATATATTTAGAATATTAATTCTGACGTCAGGTTTTTAAACTTCCGCTGTCGAATAAAATAAGTTGATTTCCAAAAAGAGCTAAAGGCTCAGTAAAAAATGGGAATGGCGCTTATGAGACTCTCCCTGCGTTATCCCGGACGCGTTGCTAATTTTATTTTTGATGTGGAGATTAGCAGCACGGAGATCAAAAGTTGATTCTATTATACCGCAATCTTAAAAGAATCATATCGAATTGCTTTTTAAGAATTATCTCTTTTTACTATGGATAATCTTTAAGCTTTACGTTGTGTTGCATCATGTAAACCATAGTGTTAGAATATAGCCAGGCTTTCTAGCTTTCCCGGTATGGGAGGATGTTTATGCCTAAAATGATCGAAGTGGTAATCGATAGCGTGCGCGTCAGCCTCACCAACCAGCAACGAATTGTCGTGCTGCGTGAAAAAGACGCAGAACGTTATTTGCCAATCTGGATTGGCCCTTATGAAGCTGAAGCAATAACGGTTGCTTTACAGGAAATTGAGGTTGCCCGCCCGCAAACCCATGATCTATTAAAAAATATCTTGAATACCATGAACGCCCGCCTGGTGCGCATCGAAGTGATATCCTTGCGCGAAGATGTTTTCTACGGCAACCTGGTGGTGGAATCTGGTGGGCGTATGTTAAACATCGACTGCCGCCCCTCGGATGCCCTGGCGCTGGCTGTCCGGGCGCATGTGTCTATCATGGTCGCCAACGAGGTTATGGATTCGGCCGGCGTTATTCCGGAAAAGGATATCGCAGAAAAGCCTGCCCCTCCGGCCAACCTCCCACCATCTTCTGCCCCAGCAGAAGAAGACAGCGCAGAACGTCTTTCAGTGTTTGAAGATTTTCTGGAGAAGCTGGATTTTGATAAAGGATCCGAGCCGTCCGAAGGTGATGATGAGACGGATGACGATCAGCCGGATGACAAGAAAAAGAAAAAATAGGTCAAACCTATCATCACCGGGGCAATTCAAGCTGCCCCGGTCTTTTTAACTATGAGTGATTTCTCTACACCCTCTTTCGATGAACTTGAGGCGACCGCCACCCAGGCGCAGCCGCATAACCGGCAGGCCGAAGAAGCTGTGCTGGGCGCTGTATTAATTAACCCTGAAGCGTATTTCGATGTGGCGTCTTTCCTCCAGCCGGATGACTTCTATATCGTGCGAAACCGCTGGATTTGGGAATCCTTCAACCGCCTGCACGAACGCCGCTCCCCGATCGATTTCCTGACCGTTTGTTCGGAGCTCGAACAGCAAAATCAGTTAGCCGAGGTAGGCGGCGCAGCTTATCTGATGTCATTGATCAACCAGACGCCAACCTCATTTCACGCTGAGGCGTATGGCAGGATCATCGAAGATAACTCGATCCGCAGGCGCATGCTTATTTCCGCCAACGAAGTAGCTCGCCTGGCCCTCGACCAGCAGTCTTCGGTCGATACGGTGATGGACGAAGCAGAAAAGTCGATCTTCGGGATCAGCGAGCGCCGGGTGCGCACTGATCTGCAGCCGATCCAGACCGTCTTGAGCGAAGTGTACGATCGGGTCGACCAGCTTTCGCGGCGGGATGAAGAAATCTATGGCGTGCCCACCGGCCTGGTCGACATCGACCGGTTATTGGGGGGCTTGCAAAAATCCGATCTGCTGATTATCGCCGGCCGGCCTGGTATGGGCAAGACCGGTTTCTTGCTCAGCATAGCTAAGAATGCCGCCCAGAAATACAAGAAACACGTGGCCTTTTTCTCGCTGGAAATGTCGAACGAGCAGCTAGTCCAGCGCTTGATCGCCCAGGAGACCGGCATCGACTCTCAGCGCCTGCGCAGCGGTAAGCTGAACGAAGGCGAGTGGCCGCTGTTCACCCACGCCATCGAAGTCCTTTCGGACACGCATATGTTCCTGGACGACACCCCGGCGATTACTCCCCTGCAGCTGCGCACCAAGTGCCGCCGGCTGCACCTGGAATACCAGCTCGACCTCGTGCTGGTGGATTACTTGCAGCTCATGTCCAGCGACATGCGAACCGACAACCGCGTGCAAGAGGTCTCCTTTATCTCCCGCAGCCTGAAGGTCCTGGCGCGTGAGCTCAACGTCCCGGTCATGGCAGCCGCCCAACTTTCCCGGGCGGTGGAACAGCGCGCCGACAAAAAACCGGTGCTCTCCGACCTGCGTGAATCGGGCAGCCTTGAACAAGACGCCGATATCGTCATGTTCATCCATCGCCCAGACGCCCTGGAAAAGGATTCGCCGCGGGCGAATATTGCTGAAATTATCGTAGCCAAACATCGCAATGGCCCCACCCACCCGGGTATCGAACTGGTCTTCCTGAGCAACCTGGCCCGTTTTGAAAATGCCGCCCAGGCTCCTGCCAGGCGAGGCTGAACCAGGAAAGGAGTTGTAGCATGTCTCCCTTTACCGGCTTTCCCTCGGGTAAGGTGCGTTTCACCTCGATTCCTGCCCCCTTTTTCTCAGATCTGCTGCCTGAGATCGACCAGCTGGGTGAATTAAAGGTAACCCTGTATGCGCTGTGGTTCCTCGACCGGCAGGAAGGCCAGGCCCGTTACGTCACATTCAAAGACTTTGCCGACGATCAGCGCCTGATGAAGGGCCTGGGGAATACTGCTGAAACTGCCTGCGAAGCATTGAAAAATGGGTTAGAACGAGCCTGCCAGCGGGGTTCGCTGATCCGCGCCCTGGCGGAAGGGCAGGACGCCGATAAAGCGCTGTACTTTCTAAACTCACCACGCGGCCGCGCCGCAGTGCAAGCCTGGCAGCAGGGCAAATGGTCGCCCGACCAGGCTGAGCATCTGCCCAACACCCTTGGCGTCGAACGGCCGAATATCTTCAGCCTGTACGAACAAAATATTGGTCCGCTAACGCCAATGCTCGCCGAAACCTTAGAGCAAGCCGAACAAGAATTCCCAGCCGACTGGATCGAAGATGCGCTCCAAATTGCCGTAGAGAACAATGTACGCCGCTGGCGCTATGTAGACGCCATCCTCCGATCCTGGAAGGAGAAAGGACGCCATGGACCCGATAGACGAAACTCTGAAGAAGATCGCCGCCGCTACATCGAGGGTGAATTCGCCGACTTCATCGAACACTGAACCCTCGACGAAGCAATCATCGCTCCTTGGCGACCCCAACTGCCCGATCTGCGGCGGGGTTGGCTTCGTTCGCCAGGACCTGCCAATCAGCCATCCGGACTTTGGCAAGCTGCAAGTGTGCGTTTGCCGCCAGCAATCGCTGGTACAGTCCACCCAGCAGCGCCTTTTCCGCCTGAGCAACCTGGATTATTTCCGACCAATGACCTTTGAAAGCTTCAACCCGGTGGGCCGGGTTGGTCTGGGCGATAACCAGCTGAACTCGCTGAAATACGCCTACAACCAGGCCATGCATTTTGCCCAAAACCTGAAAGGTTGGCTGCTGCTGATGGGCGAGTACGGTTGTGGCAAGACTCACCTGGCAGCGGCAATTGCCAATTTTGCCGTCAACCTGGGCGTGCCCACCCTCTTCCTGACCGTGCCGGATTTGCTGGATTGGCTGCGCTTCTCTTACGACAGCCCCGAAGCCTCCTTCGAGCAGCGCTTCAACGAAATCCGCAATATTGCCCTGCTGGTGCTGGATGACCTGGGGACGCAAAACGCCACACCCTGGGCGCAGGAAAAACTGTTCCAGATCATCAACCATCGCTATTCAGCCAAACTACCCACGGTAGTGACCACCAACCAGGATCTGGACGAGATCGACGGGCGGGTCCGACCA
>Ga0182027_10011819_pt1 | contig 12295 bp, 8 predicted proteins | sample 712E1DmetaG_FD_121300 | JGI IMG/M metagenome (GOLD analysis project Ga0182027, IMG submission 121300) | Permafrost microbial communities from Stordalen Mire, Sweden - 712E1D metaG (Illumina Assembly) | ecosystem: Environmental > Terrestrial > Soil > Wetlands > Permafrost | place: Sweden...
TGACCCGGCATTACGCCGACGATGCCATGGCGCACATGAGACAGAAGGCGGCCGGAAAAGGCGCGAACGTGGTGGTCTTGCTGGGAGTTGATCCACCCAACCGCACGGGCCATTTCGGAAAATTCGAAGTCCACGGTTATCTCGCCACTGTTTATGTCTGGGCGGACTTGTATTATTGTCCGGGGCTGACCAATTCTCCGGCCCAGGAAATACCGGAAGATAAAACCCCGCCGGTTCAACTCGCCTCCACCCGCTCCGCTCCATCATTCTCCACGTTGTTCACCACCACCGGCAGCCGGTAGCAATTCGGCTCAACCGCCAGGCAGTTGAAATGGAAGGGCGCTGGTGTCTGAACGTACACCAGCGCCGGTGGGGAGCCAAAACGTGGATTCCAACTTCAGCCGACCCGCGTTACGTCATCAATTCCATTTGCCGCGGGGTGAGCAGCCACACCAGTTTCGCACAGCGGCCATAAAGCAGGAATTCCGCCTCCAATTTGCACAAACCGCCTTTTTTGAAATCTATTCCCAAGCTGGTATTGCCGGCGGCCAGCAGCGCGATGAGCTGGCCCAGGTACGGCTCGTGGCCGACCAGCAGGACGTTCTCCGGTTCGGGACGAAATTGGTTCAACTGTTGAATCAACAACCGGGGGTTGCCGGCGGGAGTCAGGTCGTCGGAGAAAGCCAGTTTTTTCCGCAGCTTGAAGTTCTTGGCGATGATCTCGGCGGTTTGTTTCGCGCGCCGGAACGGGCTGGAGAGGATCAGGTCGAAAGACAGGTCCAATTCCGCCATCGCCATGGCGGTGGTGCGCAGGCGGTTTTTCCCCTTGGCGGTGAGAGGACGCTCGGAATCCGGTTCGAAACCGGCCGCTCCCGGTTCAGCGGCGATGCCATGGCGAAGCAGGTATAGATTCATGAGCTTTTATTTTTCGCTTTTGCGTTGGTTGCCCGAGTCCGGGTGGCGGCCAGAAACGCCGCAACCGGCCGGCTGCATTCAGATAGATCTGGATCAACAGCCGGCGCCAGCGCACCAGTTCTTGTTTCAACCGGCGGGCCGACGCGGCGTTGACTTCTTCCTTTTGCACGAATTTGTTCAGCGCCGCCAGCAATACTTCCATGTCCTGGATGTCACCCATCATGCACTGGTAGGCACGCATGGCGCGGCGATGGTCCTCCGTGACAGCGGGCAGCAGGGGCGCCAGCGCCCCGACCATGTAACGGAAATGTTTGAACGCAATCCGCGTGCGATGAATGGACCTGGTGTCGTCGGCCCGCACGTGCCGACAAAGTTGCGCGACCCGGGCAAACGCCTGGTTTATGGCGCGCTGGACAATCGCGAAAGCCCGTTCGTGGCCGACGCGTTTGCGCTGGAGCCGGATCTCCTTTTCAACTGCCGCCAGACACCGGCCCAGACGCTTTGTCTTGATACGTTTGACGGCTTTGCGCGTTGTCCGGGTGAAACGGGCTTCGCGTTTCCGCAGCCAGTCGTAAAACGAGTGCGCGTCCGGAAACGGGCCCGCCATCCGTCCCACGTAACCCAGTTGGACCTGCGTGTCGCGGAGCTGGTCGAAGGTGTCCAGGTGCCGCTTGAGGGCGCGGCGGACCTGCTTGATGTCACGTTCAGGTATGAACGCGCCGAGCAACTCGATGGTTGAGAGAAGCCGGCGGGTTTCCACCCGCACGTCATGCACCGCGTCCTGGGAGAACTGTTCCTGGCAGCGCTTCAGCCGTTTGCGATAACGCCGCCACTGCGTGTTCAACGAATCGCCAAGGTGCTGCAACACGTCGGCGGTTTGGGCGGGGGCAATGTCTGACTGGCTTTGTCGGCGCATATCGTGATTCATCAAAGGCTTTGATCCGGAATGACTTCGCTCGTCGCTTTCAAAGAGTCAAACCGCCCGCAGGGTAGGTTCGCCTTTGCCGACGGGAAGTTACAATTAGGTGACAAATTTTGCCAAGCGCGCAAATTCATGGCTTTCGGCCAACTGTCCGCCTGGTTCCAAACGGCCGCCACGTCTTTTTCACTTGGGCACTTCCACGCGCCGCGCGTAAACTAAGCGCGTCATGCAACCCATCCGCCGCGCGGTCATTGATGTCGGCACCAACTCAATCAAGTTGTTGGTGGCCGACGTGGTCGGGCGCGACGTGCAACCGGTGCATGAGGAAAGCCGGCAAACCCGCCTCGGCCAGGGCTTTTATGAAACCCGCCGGCTGCAAATGGAGCCCATTGCCCATTCGGCCAATGCCGTCGCCGATTTTGCGCGGACGGCGCGCCAGCACGGTGCCCGGTCCATTCGCGTCATCGCCACCAGCGCCGCGCGCGATGCGGTCAATCCCGACGATTTGATTTCCGCCATCGAAGCGGCATCGAAACTGAAGGTGGAAATCATTTCGGGCAGGCAGGAGGCTGCGTGGGCGTTTCAAGGCGTGACCACCGACCCCGAACTGGTCCAAGCGCCGTTGTTGTTGCTGGACGTTGGGGGCGGCAGCACGGAATTCATTCTTGGCCAGGGCGAACGCACGCATTTTGCGCACAGCTTCACGCTCGGCACCGTGCGGCTCCTGGAGAAATTTCCGAACAGCGACCCGCCGACGCGCGCCGAATTCAGCGGCTGCCGCGACTGGATAAAAAAATTTCTGTACGACGAAGTCCGGCCCGGGCTTGAGCCGGCGCTGCGCCGGGAGTCCGGCTCCAAACCCGGAGAAATCCAGTTGGTCGGCACCGGCGGCACGACGAGCATTCTCGCGCGGATTGAATTGAAGCTGGACCGCTATGACCGCGAACGCATGGAAACCACGCGCCTCAGCCTGGAGCAGGTGAAGGCGCACCGAAAACGGCTCTGGAGCCTGCCGCTCGCCGAACGCAAGGAAATCACCGGCCTGCCCAAGTTGCGCGCCGACGTGATCCTCCCCGGCGTCGTGATTTACGAAGCGGTGATGGAAGAGTTCGGCTTCAAGCTGCTCCGCGTCAGCACCCGCGGCCTGCGGTTTGCGGCGGTGATGGATTGACCGTAACAGATGTAGCAGCCGACGTGAGGAGGCTCTGACTGAGTTTGAGTCTGTTGTCTCGGTTCCAGGTTCTGTGGAATATTTGAGCCTCGTCACCTCGGCTGCTACAAAGCGGCTGAATTATTTTGCGGTCATAACGACTTGGCGTTTATCGTCCTCCCATGCGCGTTTTGATTGTTGGCTGCGGCTACGTCGGTTTGCCGCTTGGAGTGGAACTCATCCGCCTGGGCCACGAGGTTTCCGGCCTGCGCCGAAGTGAGTCGGCGGAAAACGAATTGAAAGCCGCTGGCACTCAGCCGCTGTTTGGCGACGTGACCCAACCGGAAACGCTGGCCGGGCTGCCGCGCGAGTTTGATTGGGTCGTCAATTGCGTTGCCGCCGGTGGCGGCGCGGACGATTACCGGCAGGTTTATCTCCAGGGCACACGCAACCTGATCGAATGGCTCGCGCCGAACCCGCCGAAGAAATTTGTCTATACCAGCAGCACGAGTGTCTATGGCCAGACCGACGGCTCACAAGTCAAGGAATCCAGCCCCACCGAACCGCTAATGGAAACAGCGAAGGTTCTCGTGGAAACGGAAAAAGTGTTGCTGGCGGCGGTGGCCGAACGCAAGTTCCCGGTGGTGATTTTACGCGTGGCCGGCATTTACGGGCCGGATCGCGGCCATTGGTTCAAGCAGTTCCTGAAAAACGAGGCGCGGATGGAAGGCGACGGTTCACGTTTCCTGAACATGATCCACCGTGACGATTTGATTGGCTGCATCATCGCAGCGCTGAAGAACGGACGCCCCGGCGAGATTTACAACGCGGCGGATGACGAACCGGTAAGCCAGCTGCACTTCTTCCAATGGCTGGCCCAGGCACTGGACAAGCCGCTTCCGCCGGCCGAGCCGGCCGCCGTCGCGCTGGCGCGCTCTGGCGAGCCGCGGGAAAATCCCGCGGAAAACCGCAAACGCGGCGTGACGAACAAGCGAGTCTTGAATCGGCGGCTGAAAATGGAGCTTGGCTATCAGTTCAAGTATCCGAATTTCCGCAAAGGCTACAGCGCCGAACTCCTGCGCCTCGACCGCGCCGCAAGTTAAGCTGGACATGAGATGAATCGAGGTTTTGAGGGCGCAATTTGGCACTGCTGCCGATTCCCTCGCCCCGCGCAAGCGGGGAGAGGGAAAAGGCAGTGGTGTCAAGCTGCGCCGGGTTTTTAAAGTTGTGAGTAATTTCGCTTCGACGTTGTGAAATTTTCCGCCTAACTTTCCCGCCGATGGCCGTCGAAACCCAACTGACTCCCATGATGACGCAGTATCGCCGCATCAAAGGCGAACTGCCCAAGGACGCTCTGTTGCTGTTCCGGCTCGGTGATTTTTACGAGATGTTTTTCGAGGACGCGCAGACGGGCGCGCAGCTTCTCAATCTGGCGCTCACCGCGCGCAACGGCGTGCCCATGTGCGGCCTGCCGCATCACGCCGCCAACAGCTACATCGGCCGGTTGCTCAAGGCCGGACGGAAGGTCGCCATTTGCGATCAGCTCGAAGACGCCCGGCCCGGCAGGCTCGTCAAACGCGAGGTCACCCAAATCCTGTCGCCCGGCACGCATTTCGACGAGCGGATGCTCGTGGCCGAACGGAACAACTTCCTCGCCGCGATTTGTCCCGCCGGGAAAACCTTCGGCCTCGCGCTGGTGGATTTGACCACGGGCGATTTCATGACCACGGAATTGGAGGCCGGACCGGCCCTCCTGACCGAATTGGAACGATTGCGCCCGGCGGAAATCATTTATCCGGGCGAATCGGAGGCGGTGCGCGAACTGCTTGGTAGCCGCCGATGTGAATCGGCGCAAACTGCTTCGCCTGAAAGTCAGCGCGCTTTCACAAGCGCGGCTACGGGGCAGGGCTGGATCCTCAGCGGCTATGACGACTGGACGTTCGCGCCGGAAACCGCGCTCTTCACCGTGCGCGAGCATTTCAAGGTCGCGTCGCTCGACGGCTTCGGACTGAAGGACCGCACGGCTGCCATCGGCGCGGCGGGCGCGGCGCTGCATTACCTCACGCAACATCTGCGCCGCGACGTGAAGCATCTCACGCGGCTGTCATTTTATAGTCGGAACGACTATCTCGCGCTGGATTACACGACGCTGCGGCATCTGGAAATCCTGGAGCCGCTGCACCACGACGCGCCGCGCAACGCCTCGCTTTACGGCGTGATCAACCGCACCGTCACACCGATGGGCGCGCGAATGTTGCGCAACTGGCTGTCGCAACCGCTCGCCGCCGTCGAGCCGATTCGCCGCCGGCAGGAGGCGGTGCAGACGTTCATCGGGAATTCCGCCGCGCTGGACAATTTCCGCGCGCAGCTTTCCCAGGTGCGCGATTTGGAGCGCACGCTGGGCCGCTTGAGCAGTGGCAGCGGCAACGCGCGCGACCTCGTCGCCCTGCGCCTGGCCCTGGAACAAATACCGGCGGTGAAGGGAATCCTGGTTGGAGTTCAGGCTTCAGCCTGTCCGAGCGGAGACAAGCTAAAGCTTGGACTCCAACCGGCCGCAACGCCCGCCCTGCTTTGCGATCTCGCATCACAGCTCACGGAATCGCCCGACCTTGTGGAGTTGATTTCGCGCGCCATCGTGGATGAGCCACCGTTGCCGGTCAAAGAAGGCGGCATGATTCGTGACGGCTTCGACACGGCACTCGATGAACTGCGCACGGCCCAGCGCGGCGGGAAGGATTGGATTGCCAAATTGCAGGCGGATGAAATCGGGCGCACCGGCATCACGTCGCTGAAAGTCCGGTTCAATTCCGTTTTTGGCTATTACATCGAGGTCACCAAGTCGAATCTGGACAAGGTCCCGCCGCATTACATCCGCAAGCAGACCGTTGCCAACGGCGAACGCTACATCACGCCGGAGCTGAAGGAGATGGAAGGCAAAATCCTCGGCGCGGAGGAACGCAGCGTAAAATTGGAATACGAATTGTTCCAGCGCGTGCGCGAGGAAGTGCTCGGTCAACTGCCCAAAATCCAGCAGACCGCCGCCGCGCTGGCGCAACTCGACGCGCTGGCGTCGTTCGCGGAGACTGCGCGCCTGCACAGCTACTGCCGTCCGGTCGTCGCCGACGAAGGCGTGCTGAAAATCCGCGACGGACGCCATCCGGTACTCGAACAAAATCTCGCCGACGAGCGTTTCGTGCCGAATGACACAGGGCTGGCGGGCAGCGGAGCGCCGGGCACCGCCCCGGCTCGAACCGGAAGCGACCCGAATCACGCCGGGTCGGAGACCGGCACTCCGCCTCAAATCGCGCTCATCACCGGGCCGAACATGGCGGGCAAAAGCACTTACATCCGGCAGGTGGCGCTGCTCACACTACTGGCGCACACCGGTTCGTTCGTGCCGGCAACGGAGGCGCGGATTGACCTGGTGGACCGAATTTTCACCCGCATTGGGGCGAGCGACGACCTCACCCGCGGGCAATCCACCTTCATGGTCGAAATGACCGAGACGGCGAACATTCTGAACAATGCCACGCCGCGCAGCCTCATCGTGCTGGACGAAATCGGGCGCGGCACCAGCACGTTCGACGGCCTGAGCCTGGCGTGGAGCATTGTCGAGCACCTGCACAACCAGGTCGGCGCGAAGACGCTTTTTGCCACCCATTATCACGAACTGACCGAACTGGCGCAACGCCTGCCGCGGCTGAAGAACTTCAACGTGGCGGTGCGCGAGTGGCGCGACCAGATTGTGTTCCTGCGCAAAATCGTCGAAGGCGGCACGGACAAGAGCTACGGCATCCATGTCGCGCGGCTGGCGGGCGTGCCGAAGGAGGTGCTGGAGCGCGCGAAGGTGATTCTCGGCAACCTCGAAGAATCCGAACTGACGCCGGAGGGCACGGTACGCCAGAGTCCGCGCCGGCAGCAGGACCGCGACAAGCTCAAGCAGCTCGCCCCGCCGCCGCAGATGGATTTGTTTGGCGGGTAGGATTTGTTGTGGAGGTTGAACGCGATGCCGGTTAGATTCCTCCAATGATTAAAATGAAAATAAAAGCCTTGCGCACCCGGACGGCGGTTTGTGTGTCGGTCCTGACGATGGCGGGCGCACTCACAGCGCCGGCGGAAGACACGGCCACGAACGCCATCCCGCACAAATCCTACACTGACACGGTCGTGTCCGTAGACGCGAAGGAACACACGCTGGTCGTGGAAGGGTTTTTTTCGAGAAAGACGTTCAACCTGGGCGATAGCTGCGTCTACACTTTTGAGGACAAAGGTGCGGGCACAATCGGCGATTTGCATCCGGGCCAGCGGGTTGAGGTTATTTATCAAGAGGCGCACGACGTGCTCGTGGCTGACCGCGTCACACAGGAACCGATGTGTTACGAGGGCACGGTGAGGGCCTGTGACCCGGGTCAGCGCACAATAACATTGCACGGGCGCGGCCGGGACAAGACGTTCCCCATTGCGACTGACTGCAAAGTGTTGCTCCGTGGGGACAAGTCGGGTTCGCTGGCAGACATTCAAACCGGCAATTACGTCACGGTGACTTATGAAACACCGAACGACAAGCCGACCGCGCGGAAAATAACCCAGACCAGCGAGGCGTACACCGGCTCGCTGACGGCGATTGATCTCGATACGAAAACAATCAAGGCCAAGTCGCTGTACGACTCGAAGAAATTCATCCTGGGTGACAATTGCGCCATTGTGATCGCCGGCAAAATCAACGGGCGACTGGCCGACCTGAAGCCGAATGACAAACTGGTTTTCAGCTATGACGAAATCAACGGGGTCAATGTGGCGAGCCGGATTGCGCTGGTGGGAAGACCGCCGGCGGCGGAAACACCGCCGGGCGGCCAATGACGCCGCAATTGAGTTGCCGGGCAACGGTCGATTTGAGCGCGTTCCAGTTGGGGCGCGCTCATTTTTTAGGTAATCGGGCGCTTCGGAGCCTGACAAAAAAACTGTGCCTGCCAGCCGCCTGTGATAAACATTTCGCGGTTTATGGAATACACCATCCTTCCCGGGCGGCTCCGCAAATTTGAAATCCCCGGCCGGGTCACGTTTGCCAGCGGCAACGGCGGCCTGCCCAAAATCAACATCACCGCCGGCCAAAGCACCGCGGAGATTTATCTGCACGGCGCGCACATCACCGGTTTCCAGAAAAATGGCGAACTGCCGCTGCTGTTCATGAGCCGCCTCAGCCAGTTTGCCGCGGACAAGGCGATTCGCGGCGGCGTGCCGGTTTGTTTTCCGTGGTTCGGCCCGCGCGAGAACGACGTGACGCACGGATTTGCGCGGATCACGGAATGGAACCTGATTGAAACCGCCGCCATGCCCGACGGTGGTGTGACGGTTCGCTTCCGGCTGCCGGCAACGGCCGCCAAGGCCGGCGGGCCGGCGTTTCGCGCGGAATTTGTTGTCGCCGTGACCGACCAACTGGCGATGGAAATGATGGCCACCAATGAATCGGCGGACCGGGATTTTGACTTCGAGAACTGCCTGCACACCTATTTCGCCGTCAGCGACATCAACCAGGTCTCCATCGCCGGCCTGCAGGGCGCGCCGTTTGATGACTTTGCGGCCGGGGCCGGCGGCTCGCGTAAGGTGGAAACCGGTTCCGTGCTGCGCATCACGCAGGAGACCAACCGCGTCTATCCCGATGCGACCGGCGCGGTGGAAATACACGACAAAAAAAATCAGCGGATAATCCGCGTGGAAAAATTCAATGCCCATTCCACCGTGGTTTGGAATCCTTGGACGACCCAGAAAATGCCGGGTGACTTCGACCCGGCGGAACACAAGTACATGGTCTGCGTGGAATCTGGCAACTTGAAGCAGAACAAAATTTCGCTTCCGCCGGGAAAATCCGCGGAGCTGAAGGTGGTTTTAAGCAGCCGGCCGCTTTGACGAAATGATTTCCGTCATCGAACTTCAACCCGCCGGAGCCGCTCATTATTTCAACATCGTCTGCAACACATTTTCGAACTTGTTGCGCTCGGCGATTTCCTTCTTCAGGCTCGCATTCGCGGCTTCCAATTCCGAAGTCCGGCGGCGCACCATGGTTTCGAGATCGTCCATCTGGGATTGTACCTTGCGGTTCAAGCGCCACTTCTCCGTGAGCGCATGGGCGAGCTGCAGCACCTCGATGTTGTCGAATGGTTTCTGGAGCACGACCAGATTGGGGGAGTGACCCACTTGATGTATCATCTCCTCCCAGGAATAGTCTGAATAGGCGGAACAGACGACGATCTGGAGTTCCGGACAGCCTTTCCAAAGATGACCGATGGTCTCCACGCCATCCCATCCGGGAGGCATCCGCATATCCACAAACGCCAGCGCGTAAGGATTTCCTTCCTCGGCGGCCCGCTTGGCCAGCGCCAAACCCTCCTGACCCTGAAAGGCCGAATCCATCACGAACCCCGAATGCGGCGACGCGGCGGAGGCCTCCCCCAACACCTGCGCCTTGATGAGGTCCAGCCCGACGTTCCGGTCCTGCTCCCGGCCAAGAATCCTCCGGAAATCCTCATGGATCGAAGCGTTGTCATCAATGATGAGTATCCGGTTGCCGGGTTGGGCGGGTGAACCATTCATAATTTTTTGCCGGGGGGAGACATTGGTAAAATCAAGGCAAAGGTTGCGCCGCGCCCCGTGCCCTCACTGGCGACGGAGAGCGAACCGCCCATTTCCCGGGCGTTAATCGCGCCGATGTGAAGGCCGAAACCATGGCCGTCCGGGCGCGTGGTAAAACCATGGGAGAAAATGCGCGTCAGGTTTTCCGGTGGAATGCCGATGCCGTTGTCCTCCGCCCGGATTAGGACGCGTTCCTGGTCCGCTTTGGCGATGGTAATGATGAGCCGCTTTTCATTCCGGGTGCATTCATCCAGCGCATAACTGGCGTTGAGGACCAGGTTGATCAGAATCTGGAGGACCTTTTGCCTGTCAACCATCAGGAGCGGCACTTCTTCAAACTGGCGAATGACCGTGACTCCCTGATGAGTCAGTGCCGCCGAATTGATTTGGAGGGCGTCTTCCACCAAGCCGGCCAGGGCTGTTTTTTCGGCGACGCCGGTAACGCGCGCATAGCTTTGCTGCATGGCGACGATGTCCTTGATGTGAGCGACGTTTTTGGTCAATCGCTCCAGTTCGTGTGAATTTTTTTCCTGCTCTTTTTGGAGCTGCCCGGCGATTTGAATGATAAATTCCGGCATTAATTTACCCCGGGAGTCGGAGGTCAGGAAAGCCGCCAGGTCGCCGTTTCTCTGTTTCAGCAATTCGGCGGCTTTCAAGAGCGAGTGGGTTTCCGATGTGCGAACCCGATCACGGAGCAGGGTGGTGGAGACGTTGACGCTGTTGAGGACGTTGCCCACGTTGTGCAGGACGCCGGTGGCCACTTCGGCCATGCCCGCCCGCCGGGAAGCCAGCATGAGGCTTTGTTGCGCCTGGGCCAGCTCGGTGTGGGCCCGTTCCTTGGCGGCGACCTCATCCTGAAGTTCCCGCGTTCGCTCGGCGACGCGGGTTTCGAGCTGGTCGTTGACCGTTCGCAGTTCCGCCTGCGCCTGATTCAGCAGCGCGTTTTTGTGCGCGATCAGGATGCCCCGGAACAACGCGATCAGGAACACGGTGAAAACCCCGGTCAGCACCCACAACAGCCGCGCCAGCGTCCACCAGGGCGGCGGCTGCAACAGTTGCACATCGTTCCAGGAACGGAGGCGGAGCAGGAATGAATGCGGCTGTCCGTATTCATCACTCTGCACCTCGTAAACCCCGGTCAGGGCGAGCCGGCTGCCCAGCGCCAAAGCCTGTAGTCTTTTTTCGGTTTCAACGGCGGCTGAATTCAGGCTGGCCTCGGAGGTGAAATCCTTGGTTTGAATGAGCAAATGCGTTTCGCCGTCCTTTTCCACCTTGTTCAGCAAAACCCCATCGGTTTTCGCCAGGAGCCCATCCAAATTCGCATCGCCGAAGTTCATTTCTGACAATGGCACCGGCTTTGGCTCGCTGCCGCTGGCGAGGCGACGATAAACCGCTTCGCGGAGGACAAATTTCTGGCCTTCCTTGCCGGGGAAACCCACCACTTCGACCCGGTCTCCGGGCTGAAGCGGGTCCGATTGCTGGCTCAAGGCAAAGACACTGTCCGCGCCGTCCTGCACATACAGGTAATGGCCCGGCACGTGAAGGACAACGGTGCCGGAGGTGCGGATTCGCTGATTGAGCGCACTTTCCGTGCTAAACCGCCGCAGGCTGGCCAGCGGACGCTGCGGTCCCGCAAACAAATTATTAGGCGCGGTTTCTTCAGTCAGGATGGATTGTCCATCCGGCGTCCAAATCTGAATTCCCGTCAATTGATGCCGCGCGTTGGAAACAGCGGCGCACACCCCGCGCACACGAATGATGGATCCTTTAAGCGAATTGAATTCCGTCCAGGCCGGAGTCCATGCTTGGAATTCTCCGCTTGACGTGCTCAGATCGAAACGTGTCAGACCGTTGGTTTGCACCACATTCCGGACAAATCCGCGCATTTCCACCCAATTGCCCTCTTCCACTCCGGTGAGCGCCTGTTCGAGGGTCACCAGGTTTTGCTCTTCCACTTTCCACCATCCGGTCCGGCGCAGGACGGCGTTGGTGACCACGGGCACAAACGCCCCCTTGCTGGTCACACCTTCCAGCTGCACAATTGTTCCCGGTTTCGCGACTGTGGGTTCATCCCATTTCGGATTAACCACCCGGATTCCGCCGCTGGCGTCCTGCACGTACGCAAAGGGCGTGCTTGAATCCGACCAGGTAACTGTTGCGCGAAGACGAACCGGCAAATGACGGCCGGCTTCTTCGAGGCTTAAGTCCCGAATTTGCTCGGTCAGGCGCAGGGGCAATGTATTGGCGCCAATCATTGGGGCGGAAGCGGTTGTGTTGGTCGAGATTGCCAGCCGATACAATCCATCGTGCAAACACTGCTGCACCCCCTCCTGATAAGGATAGCCAATGGCTTCGACTTGATCCCCGAATCGCAGCGGCTGGGTTTGTTTGCTCTGGACCATGACTTGTCCCGCGGCATCCCAAAGGATGACCCATTTTCCCGGTTCGTAGCTGCGCACGACGCCCTCCACCCGAACCGTGGTGCCTGTGGGTTGATCCGACAGTATCTGATCGCTCAAAGTAATCGGAAGATCGAAGCGCGCGTCGGTTTTTATCGAGCCGATAACTTCGATGTCCGCCGGGCTGCCCACCCAAAAGGTCAGGGTGCTCAGATTTGCGTCGCGATCGAACCGGGCGGTGTAAACGCATTTCATGCGAACGAAATCGCCCTCCTTGAA
>Ga0182027_10011820_pt1 | contig 12295 bp, 4 predicted proteins | sample 712E1DmetaG_FD_121300 | JGI IMG/M metagenome (GOLD analysis project Ga0182027, IMG submission 121300) | Permafrost microbial communities from Stordalen Mire, Sweden - 712E1D metaG (Illumina Assembly) | ecosystem: Environmental > Terrestrial > Soil > Wetlands > Permafrost | place: Sweden...
CGAAGATTTTTCCTGGCCGTTGAAGGACATGACAGGCTGGGCTTCCCTGTTTGCGACGCATTTGAATCCGTTTGTTCCCAAGCTGGCGGTGCTGCTCAAGGACGCGATTCCCATTTCTGTGGTGAATCTCCGTTCCGCCGTGCAATCAGGTGAGGCGCAGGAAACGGAGCAGGAATTGAAACTGCTGACGATCCAGCGGTTGAGCCGGGAGCCGCAACTGTTTGTTTTGGAACGGCAGCGGATGCAATTGTTAACCGGGGAGAAGGAATTGAAACTGGATGACTCGGCGTTTTGGAACGGCAGCTATCTGTTGGAAGGCGTCGTGGATCAAAACGGCTATTCCAAAGACACCATCACCATCAATGCGCGGCTGACTCCGCCGAAAGGCGGCGTGCCGGTGTTATTTGAAGTCAGCGGCAGCCGGACCAATTTCATGGAGGTCATCAATCAACTGGCGGCGAAAGTGAACGAGGCGCTCAAAGTCAGTTCGACGGTCAAGGAATGGAACGCGGCCGATGAAGCGGCGCAGTATTGTGACGAGGCGAAATGGGCGATGAAATGGGCCGCTTATCCGGAAGCGCAGGCGGCGTCGGAATCGGCCTGGGCGCTTGGGAAACACGACATGGATTGCGCGACCGTGCGAGTGCGAGCCTACATGGCTGCGATTTACACGGGTGGATTCGCGGAACGGGATTACCCATTCGGCAGTGTCGGCAGCCTTTCAATGGTTACCAATTTAGCTTGGAATGTGGCCGCTCCCGAACGACCGTGGGGATTGACTTTGAGCGAACAAGTTTGGCGGCCAAATATAAGAATCACATATGCTTGGGCGAGCAAATATCCTGATGTCCAAAACCTTGACCGTGCGATCCGGGCGCTGGAGGTTTATCAGGAATTCAGCCAGACCTTGCCGTCGGAGAATCTGAAAACAAATTCAGCCTGGTTTGGCCTGGGCGTTGGAGTTTTGACCAATGCATCGCAGGTCTTGCTGCACTTCAATTTTATTCCCTCATCCCAAAAACTCGCCCCCGAAAAACTTGAACGGCTGCGCTTTTTGGCGCGTTCCGTCGCCGGATGGATTTCCAGTTCTCCATCGGTGCGCGACACTTATTGGGTCGGAAATCCAACCGCCACGAACAATGAAGCGGTGAACGCGCCCATGCCTCACGCCATATTTGGATGCGAGGTCACATTGGGTTATTTATGGCAGGAAAAACCGGAAGATGGCATTGCGCTCTATCGCGAATTGATGACCAGTCCGGCGTTCTGCCAAATTAATCAAGGTCTTTGGTTTCGTCCGGCATTGACAACGTGGAATATACAGGAGGATCCAAACGTCAGTGGAATCATGATTGTCACATATCCCATCACCGTCCCGGCAGTGACGGCGTGGAATGATGAAGATAAAAAACGCCTGCCAACGGTCTGGAATGATTTCATTCAGGAATTGAAGAACTCCCCCAACCGGCTTTTCCAAATCGAGGCAAAAGCTTCAACGCTGAATCCGGAACAGCTTGCAGAAAGGGATGGAGAAGGCTGGGTGACGATTGAGCCGGCAGAAAACGACCTGGCCTTTGAAAAAGTGATGCAGTTTTTGAAAGACCAAAATTCGGAATACCCAAAGCAGTATGACCCGCCAATGCAGTATGACCCCATTGAATTCGCTGCCGTGTTCCAATTTCGGAATTACTCCATATATCAGGCGGACAAAATCACATATCCACTCAAAGTTTATGAAGAAAGACTCAGCTATCAGACACAAAGAGCGACCGGCGAGGACAAGGTGAGGCTTCAAAATGAGGTTTCCCTGGTTGAATCTTTGCAAAGCGATGTGAACCGCATCTTGAACGCGGAAGCGGAAGCCAAAGCGTTGCAAAGCAAGCTCGCAGCGCAAGCCGAAGCAGATAAAAGAAATCTTGAAGCATTTAAAAAACAGAAACAATATTTGACAACTAACCAGCCGTATGATCCAAATCAATTTGTTCAGTTGTTTATAATCGGTTTCAAGGATTATTCAAAAACCCAGGCGCTTGAAATCCAGCCGCTGCTCGCCGCATACAAAACCAATCTTGCCGGACCGTGGTCTCAAATCGGCAAGATGCAGATTGGCCAGGTGGAAGATAATGTGAACCGCATCTTGAACCCGCCTCCCGCGCCGAAACCAAGCGTAGTAGTGGTTCAAAGCACGAATGCTTCGCCAATCCATGTTGTCCCGCCAAAGGTTGTTTCGCGCGTTCCCGCAAAACCCCCGGAAATCGTCACAAATATATTGCTTGTCAAAAATTATATAAAGATTCCGCAGGATCGCGTGGGGACGTTTGACATTCGCGACATCCATCTTGGCTCCAGCATACCCGGCGTTACCTTTAGCCGCTGGATTGGAGGCAAATTGTTGCTTGATTTGCAATTCACGGATGGCATGAATGATTTGTCAGCCACCGCTATTTTTGATCCAGCAAGCGGCCTTTGGCAATTTATTGATCATCCGCTAGATGAGTTTTCCAAGGAAAATTTTCCTATGTCTGGAATTCGTGAGGAGACCTTTTGGGATAGCTGCATCGAGTTGTTTGACGGCAGTTTGTTTTTGAGTTTTTCCGGCCAGATTCACAAATACGATTTCAAAACCCGGCAATGGCAGATTCTGGATTTTCCGGGGCAGAAACAATCAAGACTGTTTGCCATTGACGGGCATCTTTACGCAGCCAACGAGGAAAACATCCTTGAAATCACGGACGATGGCAAGGGAACCCGCCTGCTGGCCAGCACACGCCGGCGTCCGGCGGCGTCCGCGCTGGATTCGATGGATAGTTTCGGTTTACCGGGTTTGTTTTCGAGTTCGAATCATTTGCTCTGTGCCAATATCGGGAGCAAAATATACGGTTGGGATGGAATGGACTGGCATGAAGCGTTCACGAAGGACTATCTCAAGTCCATGGAGCCGATTGATGACGGATATATTTTCCGCTCATCTCAAGGCAATCTGTGGGTTTGGGAACAGAGTCAATCCGCGCCGGAGTTGTGGTTGAGCGACGCGCCGAAACCGCAGCCGGGTGTTCGCAATAATGGCCTGAACCAAACAAACAATCCGCCGTTGCAACCTTTGGCGAAATCACTGAACGACGTTCCGCTCGCGGGCTGCGTCGCAACATTTTTCAAGTCGAACCTCTATTTTTTGGTTGATCACACGATCGTGACAAACCAATCCGGACGTTTGACCGTGGTGGGAACGGATGGTTATAACGCCAAGCTGGTTTATTTGAGCCGCGACTGGCCGGAACCATTGGTCGTTCCGCTAAAATTTGATTTGGAACTGATGCACCACGATATGCGCGTCTTCCAATCATCATTATCTGAGTCCACTTGGATGCATTTTGCAGGAGAAAACCTTTATATCGGCCAAGGAAACAATCTAGGCTTCTTTGTAATTCCCATTTCTGAAATCGAAGCCAACATCGAAGCGCAAAAACAGGCCGTGCTTGCAAAAAAACACGATGAAGACGAGGTGAAGCGGCAGTTGCGGGATAAAATGCTGGCCAAATACGATCACAATCACAATGGCGTCATTGACCCGGAGGAAAAAGAAGAGGCGCTGGATGACCCGGACTTCATCGAATCGGAATTGGATGAGATTGACACCAACCATAACGGCTGGCTGGACGCCGGGGAACTCGCTTGGTTCGATGCCAACACCAATAAGACCCTGGAACCGAAGGAACAAGCTGGAATTGAGATCGCGCAACATTTGCTGGCAGAACGGCTCTTGAAACAATTTGACGCGAATGGCGATGGATTGCTCGACCAGACAGAATTCAACAATTTGCAGGATTCCATCATGGGAACCTCGAAACCCAGAACGCTGCTTCAATTTGTGGATCAAAATCACGACAACCACCTTGACTTGGGAGAACTGGAAACGTTTCTCCAACAGCAAACGCGTTCCGGACTTCGCTCACGCCCAACGCGAGGCTCGGTGGAATTGAATCAAATGCGAACGAACCCCAATCAGCCTATTGACCCCCGGCAATTGTTCAAGGCCACGGTGGAAGCCTATTGGCAGAACCCCGTCGTCGTCACCAATCGGCCGTCATTCAACCGGGCACCGTCAGTCGGCGGTGCTGTTACCAATGGGGCGCAAAGCGGCAAACCATAATCAGGTCAAAGGTTTTGCCGGCCTGAATCGTCATACTATTTGAAATGAGATGGCTCAACACATGGATGGTGCTCGTGATAGCCAGCTGCACGCCGGGGGCGGTGCGTGCGCAATTGCAGCTTTTGCCCGACAAGGAGCCGCAACGCGTCTTTGCCGGCAACGCGCGCACTGTCATCGTCGTCTGGCACAACGCCGGTTATAACACCGCAGATGCCGAAATTCGCGCGCGATTGCTGCAAACCAGTTCGGCAACCACAGTCCGGCTGGGCGAAACTCCCTGGAAAACACTTCAGATGCTGCCGCGGCAAACCGTTCTTGAATCGGCGCAATTGGATTTTCCCGCCGTGAAAGCGGAGACAAAATTTCTGGTTCAATGGCTGGAAAACTCAAACAGCATCATCGGCAGGACGGAGGTTCTGGTTTATCCGACGAATCTGCTGGATGAATTGAAGCTGCTGGTGGATGAAGGCGGAAAAAATCCCGGCGTGCTTGATCCCAAAAACCTGCTCAAGCCGGCGCTGAAAAGTTCGGCGGTTAAGTTTGTGGATTTGGCGGAAACCGGGCTGGACGATTTTTCCGGCAAGCTGGCGATTGTCGGGCCGTGCAATCCCGATGATCCCGAATGGAACGGCCTGGCAAACAGGATCAGCAAGCTGGCCCAAAAGGGAACTCCGGTGGTCTGGATTCAATCACCACCCCGAAAACCGGGCGTAATCCAGCCGTCATTTTATGTCGTGCCGAAAAATCAAACTGTCGTGGTTGTCGTCCAACTGGAACTGGTCGCCGATTTGCCGGACAATCCGCAATCGCAGCTCAACTTGATTTATTTTTGCAAGCTGGCGTTGAACCCGCCGCCGCCGGTTTTGCCCGATTTGTCTCCGCAACCATAAACCACAAACAAATTATGAAACACAAATACACACTCGCGCTGGCCAGCCTGTTGCTGGCCGGCGGAATTGCCCGCGCAATCGGACAAAATGCCCCGACGAACAGCAGTCCGTCGGCGGTGCTCACCGTGGCCGTCTTTGACTTCGATTCCAAGGACGAAGCGGTGCGCGATCTTGGCCCAAAGGTCGCCACGCTCATCAACGCCAATCTGTCCGCCGAGCCGCAACTCATCACCGTCGAACGCGCGGAATTGGACAAGGCGCTCGGCGAACAGGAGTTGGGCCTGTCCGGCACCGTCACGCCCGAAAGCGCGGCGAAGGTCGGCCAACTGACCGGCGCGAAAGTGCTCGTCACCGGCCGCGTTTTCAAGGCGGATGACCAGACCATCATCGTGGCCAAAATCATCGGCACGGAAACCAGCCGCGTTTATGGCGAGGTGGTCAACGGCAAGCCGGGTGAAACCATCACCGATTTGTCGGCAGAACTGGCAAAGAAAATCGCCGCCGACGTGACGCAAAAAGGCGACACGCTCGTCGCCAAAGTTGAATCGCATGAAGACCGGGTGGCCAAAATCAAAAGCGCGCTGGGCGACAAAAAACTGCCGGCGGTTTCGGTCAAAGTTTCCGAGCAGCATTTCGGCCAGTTTGTGATTGATCCGGCGGTGCAAACGGAATTGTCGTTGATTTTGCAGCAATGCGGCTTCGCGGTGGTGGACGAGCAATCCACGAACAAGGCGGCCATCGAAATCACCGGCGAAGCGTTGAGTGAATTCGGGATGAGCAAAGGCAACCTGAAAAGCTGCCGCGCGCGGATTGAAATCAAGGCGCATGGCGTGGCAAGCGGAAAGATTCTGGCCATTGACCGTCAGACCAGCGTGGCCGTGGATTTGGCCGAACACATCGCCGCCAAGACCGCGCTCCAAAACGGCGCGGATGAACTGGCGGAGCGGCTGTTGCCGAAATTAGTTCCGTAGCCAAACTACATCGTGAGCGAAACTTGCTTCAGATGAAGCTGAAACTCTGGATCGCCGGGCTGTTTCTGTTCGGAGCCGTCATGGCGGGATTAGCTGCGGAGGCGCCCGCAGCGGTTGCGGTTCTGGATTTTTCCGTCCCGGCGGCGGCGGGCAATCGCTGGACGTGGGCGGAGAGCGGCATGGCGGATTTGCTCCAAATCGAACTGCAACAACAGGGATTGCTCCTGCTCGACCGCGACGCAATCCATGCCGTGTTGAACGAGCAAAGACTGGCGGTCAGCGGTCAGACTGTCAGGGATCGTCTGACCCTCGCGGAATTACTGAACGCGCAGTTTTTGATTACCGGGCAAGTCGTGCCGTTGGCTGGCGGCCGCTTTCGTGTCGAGGCCGGCGCGTTTTCCGTGGAGGCCGTTGAAACGGAAGTGACCGCGACCGGCGAAGGAGATTTTCCCAAGGAACTTTCCAAGGTGTTGCAGGACGTGGCGAAACAAATCGCCACGAAACTTCCAACCCGCAGCGGATTCACCAGACAAACGGAGCAAACCACTCGTGCGCCAAAACCGGAAGCGCTGATCATGTTTTATCGCGGACTGAATGCCTGTGCCCAAGGGCAGCCTGATTTGGGCGCGGCATATTTCATGAACGCCGCCAGTTTGGACCAGGATTTCAGCGTCCCGTTGCTTTGGGAAATCAAGGCATACGAAATGGCGGGCCTCACGCAACAGGCCGCCATCCGGCGCGAAGAAATGGCGGATGTGTTAAAGCGCCTCGGCATGGAAACGCCGGGCCGGACCAACGCCTTGGAACAGGCCAGCCAGCCGGTGTTTGCGGTGCTCAATCCCGTGGTGACCGCCGGGGACGGCAGTATTGACGCGGCGACGCTGGACACGGCGCTGATCCGCAGCCTGCTTGCAACGGGCCGGGTTCGCGTATTTGCCTTTGAAGGCATCGGGGCTGCCGTCGCTGAACAAGACCTGCGGTTGAGTTCCTTTTTTGCCGATCAATACGCGCCGCGCTATGGCCGATGGCTGGCTTCGGACGGGTTGGTCATTTGCCGCGTCCACCCGGCTGGCACCGACATGGTGGCGTTGGAATTGTCGCTGGTTAATCCCCTGAATGCCTCGGTCATGGCACGCGTTGAACGAACCGGCCCGGCAACTGCGTTGTCCGGACAGATTCCCGCAATCGTTGGCGAGTTGCTTGCCACTTGGACCAATCAGCCGGTGACCGACATTTCGCGGGTGGTGACGCCGGAAACAACCGCCAATCAGTCGGACAATGAAAACACCGACCTGCGTCCGGTTTATCGGGAATTGGCCGCGGCGATGGCACAAGTCCGGCGCGAGCCGGGAAAAAGTGATTCACATCGCGCGCTGGCGAACGCCTTCGCGGCCACGGGCCGGCTGCGGCTGGCGGCGCATGAAATTGAACAATCCTTGAAACTCCTCGACATCCATGCGCCCCATGCCGACACAACTTATCTCGGAACACATCGTTGGCTTTTTTGGGAGCCTTCGCCCACGAGCGCGGCGGTGGGGTTGGTGAACCAGCGATTGATTGACCAATTGATTGAGCAGTTGCTGACCACTTACCCGCACACCTTGGCTGCGGGCTGCCTGCGCTACAATCTGGCCGTGACGGCTTGGCGGGCAAAAAAGTGGCAGGACACGATCACGCAGGCGGAGCAGTGCCGCCAAACCATGGAGCCGATAATCGCCCTGTATGATCGCAAAGACCAGAGCGTCAACGGAGGCGGTTTAGACTGTGAAATCATGGCGGCAACTTATTTTCTCGAAGGCTCAAGCTTGGGCAAACTCGGCAAACTCGATGAAGCCAAGTCGGTGTTCCATCAGGGCTTGGACTATATGCAATCCTTCAAGGTTCGCAACGTCTGTCTGCCGTATGGACCGGAAATTGATGATTTCTTTGGTCCGCAACGAGTTTATGGTTATGGTGGCGATTCGCCGGGTATCCAGACCCGGCTGGAACAGGAACTGGTCAACATGGGCGAAGACATCGCGCGTCCCGCTCCAGTTGAACCGACACCGGTGCTGGCCGCCGTGACCAACACGCCCGGCTCGGATTGGATCCAGAAAGGACAGTTTGAATTCCAAAAGGGGAATTATCAAGCGGCCTTGGAATGTTACCAAAAAGCTGTTGCCGTCGGAGCCTCCGCCAAGGCTTGTCCCGGTTTGACCACCGCCCTGCTGGAAGTTGCCCTGGACGAAAACCCGGACCAGCCGCAGGCGGAGATTGAAACACTGCGACGGCGGCTCGGCTTTCCGCCCGTGGAAGCATCCTGTGTGGACTGGTTCGCCGCCGGGCGCAAGTATCAGGCTGGCAAACAATCTGATTATCAAAAAGCCGCCGCCTGCTACCGGGGCGCGCTGAACTTTCTCGAACACCCAGAACAAATGGGCGTCTATCATCTGGAAAAACAACCCAACAGCGACCGTGTCGCCCTGCGCTGGGGACCGAGCTTGGGCGAAGTAGACCTGCTGTGGTCGGAAAATTATGATCGTCGCTGGTATAGCGCGGCGTTTTATATGGCTCAATGCCTCATCAAGTTGGATAAAAAAGAGGAAGCCGCCCAATGGCTCCGGCGGATTGCCCTACAAATTGGTGGCGACCGCGCGTTGCCGCTACTGGAGCGGGATGCTTGGAAGAGTTCGGGCTGGTCATCTGGCAACCTCGGTGTTCGGGCGTCCGAAATGTTGAAAGAACTCCATCAGGACGCTGGATCGCCATAGTATCATCGCCATGAATCTCCTACGATTGCTGCTGGTTGTTGTCTTCACGGTGTTCACGATGGGTGAAGCCTGCGCCGCAACGCGCATTGCGCTTGTAGGCAGCGGGGGAAATGACGGCGTTGGGAACGCGCTCGACCTGGCAACGGCGCTCCTGGGCAAAGACACGGATTTGCAGCTTCTTGATCGGACGGAAGTGGATCGCGTGCTGCGCGAGCAGGCATTCTCACTGGCCGGAATGATTCGCGCCGAGGATGCGGTCAAGGCGGGGCAATTGCTCCACGTTGATTTGTTCGCGGTTCTCGAAGGGACGCCGACAAACGAAACTGAAAATTATTCTTCAATTGGTCTGGTCGTCTTTGATGCGAAAAGCGGAGTGCGCTATGCCGACTCGGCGCTGCTGGCATCCAACACTGTGTCTGCGGCGTCGGCTCTTGCAGCGGCAGTTCGCGCGGCGGTCGTGAAATCGCACCTAACTTCACGGGACTTGCACACGGTCGGATTGCTGTCGGTGCGCAACGCGGATTTGCCGCGCCAGTTCGACAGCATTTGCGACTCGGTGGGGCTGTTGCTGGAACGCGAATTGACGGCCTCGCCGGGAATCGCCGTGCTGGAGCGGCGTCGGCTGGAACAGGTGAACCAGGAGCGCAGCGTGGTGCCGGACGCGGAAGGAAATCGCTTGTTGAGTTCCCTGCAGGTGATGCAATTGGACATCAGCCGGGACGGTGAAGGCCTGCGCGGCACACTGGCGTTTGTCGGCACGGACGGCGCGCGGGGCAACGAGATTACCGCCAGCGTTCAGACGCACGATCCTGCGGCCCTGGCGCATCTGATGGCGGACAAAGTTGCACAATTTCTAAAAATTCCGGCGGATGGCAACGCTGCTGATCGAGAAGCCGAGGCCGCGCGATTTCACAGCGAATATCTGCTGTTGCTCCAGCATCGAGATTTTCTTGCCGCCATGCATCCGCTCGACGCGGCAATCGCCTTGTCCCCGCAGCAAACAAGCTGGCAGCGTGAAATGGCCCTGCTGCTGCCCAATGCCGCCATCGAATTGGTTGATCCCGGTGGAGAGAACTGGCACCGGCCACTTGCCACTCAACCGTCCGTAGAAAATTTATCGTCCTGTCTGGCGCTGGGCCAGCGGGGAGCCGATCTGCTGCTGGACCTTTCGCGCGAAGCCGTGGCTCAAACCAAACCGGGCGAGCCGTTTCCAGACATGCTCAAAAACTCCAATCACAGCGGATTAAAAATGCTTCTGGAGAAACTGGCCGGCGTGAACACAACCGATCCCGCCAGTGTTGCCGGAATTGCCAAGTTGGCCGGCACAGAACGAACCCTGCTGATGGGGACGATAGAACCCTACATGGTAAAAACGGTGGATGACGCCTCGTTCGCGGACTACTGCGAGACACTTCGTTTTTGGTTCATTGAACCGACGGATGTAAACTACCAAGATGCCGAGCTGACTTTGAAACATTGGATTGAAGTGTCGCACAGGCTGAACCCATTCGATTGCAGTGGAAATTACCATCCCATTGATAGTTTTTTCTCCATTTCATCTCGTTATGTGGGAAATCAAGTCGCGAAATTCTGCCAGACTCTGGAGCAGGATCAAGACCCTGTTATCCGCCTCTATGGCCGCGCCGGCCTGGTGGCCTCGACCATGAGACCGGATGGCAACGAGACTGATAAGACGCGGGCAACCGAACGTGAGTTCCGTCTCTATGCCCAAGACTTGTTGGCGCATGACAAAGCCTACTCGCCAAGACCTGTTCGGGATCGTGCGTGGAGTCTAATACAAGACACAATCTTCTACGACCTCATCGACGATTCCGAGTGCGGAAACGAATATCTGGAAGCCGTCCGCTTCGCTTTTGCCCAAGGGGATATACAGCCGTTTTTATTCCACCAAGCTGCCGAGGCCCTTGATCGCCCTCCTCACCGAAATTTGTCCGGAGAATTGGAAGTCGTGAACGGTGCGCTCAAATTGATCCTCGAAAAGCCCGAAGCCTATCCAAAAATCAAGGGCAGCTATTCCAATCGAATCGAAGTCATTAAGGACTTGCAGCAAAAGCGCGACAAACTGGCCGGAACCAGCACCAACGTCCCGGTCCCTTCGCCTTGGAACCAAAGTGTGTGTCTGCTTGATCTTCTGGCCGCGCCAATCAACGGCTATGCCTGGCTCTTCAAGCCGGTGGTTCAAGATGGACAGGTCTTTACCGTTGTGCTCGGCCTTCAGGAATGGGGCTTGCCCGAGGACAGCCTGCAATTGATCAGGGTTCCGCTCACGGGCGGGCCTCCGTCATTTCTTGGCCGAGCAAAATACTCCGGGATCGACCCGGATAGCCGCAAATTATTTTTGGCCCAAAAGTTCTACTACGCAACCAATGTAATGGCTAGTATGTGTCCATTCGTGCGCGGATCCTGTGTCGGAGCGGGTTATTACTTCGCGGCAACTGATTCGGGAGTTTTCATTTTCCCCACGAATGGCGACCCTGTTCTGCAATTGAACACGACCAATGGTCTGCCCTCGGATGATATCCACACGGTTGCCTTTCTCGATGGCAAACTCTACATCGGCGCGGGGGAATTTGAGCGCGGCGGATATATCGCCAGTTATGAGCCAGCAACCCGCATGGTCACTATTCTGGCCTCCAGCCGCCGCAGCGAACACATTTCCCCTTTTGACGATCAGCAGCCATTCTTAACCCTCGGTCTCATGGCAGATTCCATCCGTCACCGGCTGATAATGGCTCTAACCACCGGCACCACACCCACGATTTCAAATAGTCCAGCCATAACCCCTGCCATGGGAATCTGGACTTTCCTGCCTGCGACTGGCGAATATAAACGGCTTGCTCCGCTGCGCATACCTGCCTATGACCCACAGTTCTGGCAAAACACGATATGGTTTGGACTAGTGGACACAAATACTGTGGCGGTAAGAGAACTTTATATGTCGGCTCTTTTTGATCTGCGTAATGACCAAGTTATTTCCTATTACGATTCCCAGATGGCCAGAACGAATGCGGCCATCAGAATTTGGGAAAGTCCAGTTCCGGGCTTTCCTGGTAATCATAACCTTGCTGCCGGTCCATTTTTCATACGCGATGGATGGATCTACTCGGCCCGGCCATTTGAGCGGATGTCACTGGCCGATGGCAGGAAGGAGAAATTGCCGTCGTTGCGGACGGATTACCCATTCATGCCCAGAGAGTCACTTCAACTTCTTGATGACGGCAAACACGTCCTGGCAGCGGATCAGATCAGCGTCTGGCTGCTGGAACTGAAGCCGGACCCGGCCCATGCCTCGGTTGGCAATGGCAATAATAGTCCGGCTTTTATTGAACAATGAACCTTTGCCCGATTTCTTTTACCCCGGCAATGAACCGCCGCCAAGCCGGTGGACAATACGGATGACTACGGCTGAGCGTTTTGTTCCTCGGCGGGTTCCTCCGGCTCGCCGGGAGGGCGTTTCCAGTTCAGCAAAAGCGAAAGCAAGTAAATCGGCGCTAAAATCGGGAATGTTCCCAG
>Ga0182027_10011821_pt1 | contig 12293 bp, 13 predicted proteins | sample 712E1DmetaG_FD_121300 | JGI IMG/M metagenome (GOLD analysis project Ga0182027, IMG submission 121300) | Permafrost microbial communities from Stordalen Mire, Sweden - 712E1D metaG (Illumina Assembly) | ecosystem: Environmental > Terrestrial > Soil > Wetlands > Permafrost | place: Sweden...
TCTCCCGACCCGCTTTCATCTTCGTCTCCCAGTTCTTTTTCAATGGTTTTTAAACGCTCCCTCAAAATCGCTTCCCTTGCTCCTTTTTCAAATCTTTCCTGGGTTTTGGAAGCAATTTTTTTCTCCAGCTCCAACACTTTCAACTCTTTGGATAAAATATCGGTTATTCTCTCCAGTCTTGTTTTAACATCGGCAATTTCCAAAAGCTCCTGACGTTCGGAAGGCTTGATATCCAAAACCGAGGCAATTAGGTCGGCAAATTCATACGGAGAATTGTCCGACATAATGTTCATAAAGACCAGAAAATCAACGGTCTTGCCCAAATTCATGGCGCGCCTGAATTCATTGGTTAGGTGGTTACACAAAGCTTTAATTTCAGGACTGTTATCGACAATATCCGGAATTTCAACGACTTTAGCCATCAAATAAGACTTTTCTTCAAAAACCGCTTCAATTTTTACTCTGGAAATTCCCCTGACTTGGGCAATAATTTCACCCTCGGTTCTGGTCATTCTTTCGATGCGGGACAGTGTTCCGACAGAATACAAATCCGCGGGATTGGGATCATTCAATTTGGAATTTTTCTGCAGCACAAAGCAAACAATTCTTTCACTGGTAAAAGAAGATTCCAGCGCTGCCAAGCTTTTGGGTCTGCCGAAAGTTAAAACCGAATCCGTATTGGGGAAAATTACTCCGTCGCGAATTGGAATTAAGGGAATTATTTTTTCCATAATGTATTTAGCAATCTATCACATCATCTGCTAATTGTCAATAACCTATAAGAGAATTCCTGATTTAACGCCCCAAACAATATGACCAAAGACCTTCTTTATTCTCTTTTGCCAGTTTTTGCGCATTTCTAAATTTCTCTGTATATTTATAGATATTATTTTTGTAAGTATACTCGCGGGCAAAGCCCTGACTAATCATCAGTTCGTCGAAATTTGTTCCATCTTCCAAGAAGACATACCGTAATAGTCTTCCGTACATATCCCTTTCTCCTTGGGTTGGATCGGACTCAAGAATAATTGTTTTATCGGTCAAAATTTCTTTTGCTTTAGCAGATGCTTCTTTGCCAAAACACTGTACAGGCTTTTTTGGATCGACAGTTTCCGGCGCGTCAATTCCAATCAGCCTGACCGTGTCCCCTTTATTGTTGATTAAAACTTTAATCGTGTCCCCGTCAATAACTCTGGACACTTTTGCAGTTTCTCTCAAGACAGGTGCCAGATTTTTTATTTGCGGCGGAGAGATAAAAACAAAAACCCCAACCAAGATTACAAAAAATATAAGCAGCCAAATCCATTTAAATTTCACAATATTTTTATTATAGAACAACCCCCATATTGACATCACTGTTTAATAATACTAAAGTAAAGGTGCCAAGTAGCAAAAAGAAGGTGATAAGAAATGGATAAGAAAACTCTGATTGGGAAAGTGATCCACTATTACGACAAGATAGGGGTTACAGTTATAAAACTTCAGAAAAATTTGAAAGTCGGAGATAAGGTAAAATTCGAAAAGGGAGACCTGTCTTTTGAGCAAGTCATAGAATCAATGCAGCTTGAACATGAACCTGTTTCGGAAGGCAAAAAAGGTCAGGAAATAGCTGTAAAAATAGACAAAGTCGCCAAGAGCGGCTTTTTAGTTTACAAAGTGTAGTCAATAAATTTAAGCCAATCCTGCTGGAGATTGTTGATGATTTCCGAACTGTTTAGTGGGATTATCCAGAGTTGATTTATCAAAAAACACAAAATTTTCTGCAATTTGTTAATTAGAATTTTGCCTTAAGCTTCAGTATTGGCATTCCGCAGCTTTGGTAAATCGGCTTATTATTTCCATATTGGATATGCTTATCTATAGATAAGCATACTCACTAAAATAGCAGAATATATTACGAATAGCATAAGGTTTGTTATGACAATTGGCTTCTCTTTATGAACGATTCCGTAGATAAACCACAGCAAAGCTCCGAATGTATACCCGCCCCATGTTAATAAGGATAATTCCTGAGCATTTTTCTGTTGCCATATTTTGACTAATTGAGGAAGTACAAAAAGAGGAGAAAATATCGCAACGCAATAAGCAAAAGCGCTAAAAAGTTTATATACCTTATGATGAGTTTTAGCTTTATAAAAAATACCGAACATTAATTAAATAATACTAAAACTCGCCGCCAAATACAATCTCCGACCAAAATTATTTTTATATTCCAAATTAGATGTGGCTGGCGAGCTTACATCCAAGTGGAACGAAATCTATTCTAGTCTACTAAATACCTTCGAAAAACTCAAGAAGCTCGAATTTATCTATGCCAATGGTCAAGTTTTTATTATTAATCAAAGAAAAGAGGAGGAAAATGTATAATTTTCTGAAACTTTATAAATTTACTTCACAGATATGAACTGCCTCCACAAAACTTTCTTGGTTTACCTATTGCAAATCGACTATTAATCGACTATAATTCGACTATATGCTTCAGCCTAGATATACTATTACAAATAACCTCTTAGCGAGCATAAAAAGAATTAATTATCTGGTACACGAGCTTAATAATAGACGTTTTCCCAATGTAGTTTTACTTGAACTAGAAAGAAACGCTCGTGAAGTTTCCGTATTTGCCTCAACCAGCATTGAGGGTAATCCTCTTCCCTTGACTGAGGTTAAAAAAATTCTTAAATTAAAACCAGCTCACATACGAGATAGTGAAAAAGAGGTATTAAATTATAATCAAGCGTTACAAGACTTAGATAAGCAACTTTGGAAAGGAAAGGTAAAATTATCACTTAACCTAATTATACAAATCCAAAAAGAGGTAACTGAGGGATTATTGCCAGAATTTGAGTCAGGAAAATTTAGAGAAAAACCCGTAGTAGTAAATGATCCAAGAATTGGACAGCCAGTTTATCTTCCGCCGGACGTAAGAGATGTAAAACCGCTCACGGAAGATCTTGTTCAATTTATTAACGATAACGAAGAGAAAATAGATCCTCTTATTCTAGCTGGCATATTCCATAAGCAAATGGTTATTATCCATCCATTCATGGATGGCAATGGCAGAACAACAAGACTTGCCACAAAAGCGTTACTTGCAGCGATGGGTCTTAATACGTTTAATCTTTTCAGCTTTGAAAACTACTATAACCAAAATGTTACAAAATACTTCCAGACAGTCGGAGAATTTGGTAATTATTATGAACTTGTAGAGAAAATAAATTTTAGTAACTGGTTGGAATATTTTACGGAAGGTATTATTGACGAACTCTTAAGAGTGGAGAAACTACTTCCCAAGATTACCATTAATCCTCAAACTGAATTAAAATCACATCATTTAAAAATCATTAAGTACATACGAGAAAAAGGATTTATTTTGGATAGAGAATATGCAAAGCTTGTTAATCGTGCCAAAGCAACGAGAACTCAAGATTTTAAGAAGTTGCAGGAAATGGATTTAATTAAACGAAAGGGCAAAGGAAGAGCGACATATTATATTTTGAAAGAAAAATGATTAAAAACGGCTAAGAAGACAATAGTGGCTCTTCCCAACCAAACGATGTTTCCATATCCCTTAGCTTTTCAAATTCTTTTTTGCATTCAGGGTCAATTTTTACATATTCTGTAAGCATTTTTACGGCCTCTTCAATAAATCCGCCCACTGTTCCGTTGGAATCGTCTACTCCACCCGAAGATAACTTTTTATCCAAACGCAGAAGTAAGTTAACGATCAGTTTCGTTGTCTGTCTCCCAGCCGGCAGTTTTGACAATAAAGCCGAGAAGCGATTACATCCCTCATCGAGGGAATTTTGATAGGAAAACCAAATTCTAGATGGACCTCTATACGGTTTAATATAGCGTAGTGTTTCTGATAAAGATTTCTTAACTTCAGACAATTGCGTATTCGTAAGAACGCCTTTTTGTCCGCTAAAAATTAATTCATTGTTTTGAATTTTATCTTCAGCTGTTAAGCTTTTGCCATTTTTTACTGCGAAGATAGCTACCGAGATCATGTGCTTACAAAGATTGTTGTTAGCGCCAAGGTAGCAGGTACAGCTCCCAACTTCAAAATCTTGACTTGAAACAAATACCTGATAGGAATTCCCTCCCAATACCGTCGCGGAATAACCATCATTCAAATTCCTAAACTGCGTTACGCGCTTCTTATCGTATAAATCAACGGCTTTAGTGAAAGTCGATAAATCAAGAGCAAATTTAATTTTTTCTAAATCGTATTTTGGCATCATACTGCTTCAGTCAGGTAGACATATTTACACTTATCCGAACTATTTTATAACAGGGGCTTTATTTTGTTAAGTAGCATAATAAAGTCAGGTTCGGCTCCCAGTTCGTTTCGAGGCTAAAAATATAGGATGTTAAATAAATCTTGGAACCATTTTAGCTTCATTTTGAGGGTATAGAAATTCGAAGTTTAAGTGCTGGCTAAGCTAAACAGTTTTAGATCTTTTAACTGGCTTACTTTAGCTGGACTATTTCATTTTTATCATTTAATTCCCAATCCAATCTATTAAATGTTACAAATGTTCCATATACTCCTCCCGCACTTCTTGTTGAGGTCGAAAACTTACCAGGGCTTGAAATAAACAGATTATTTTCTTCTTCATCCTCATTCAAAAAGTCAATATCTCCAGTTTTGAATTTATCTAATACCGTAAGAACGATTGGCAAGCTCCAGCTGATATTGTCAGAACTAACAGAGATAGATTTTGATTTAGACTCAGATTTAGCATCGGGAAATTCAAAAAATTGCAATCTAGAACTTGCGTCTAATTCTATTTTCAAAGGTACGTCTTTATACGCAAAATTATAATGGATCGAATAATCATCATCTTCCTCCACAGTCTTTTTTGTCACATGACTAAGTTCAATTCCTTCAATTTTAAGAACTTCGTATAATAATTGTTCTTGTATCTGGTATTCCTTACCCATTCTTTCTTTGTCATCATAGCTAGTATTAAGTTTTTCCAGAAGTTGTTTATATGTAATTCTTTTTTTTGTAAGCTCTGCCTTTTCTTCCAGACTTAATGCTTTAACTGTAATGCTTGCATCTTTTTCCAATGGATTTTTATCAGCAGGTGAAAAGCCCATCTGGTTTTTACTTGCAGTTAGTATAAATTTACCATCCCCTAAGTCTTTAATTTCACTGGATAGGGGGGATATTGCCTGTGTCGCATCAGCTAAACAATAGACACTTCCATATCTTCCTATTTTAATACCTTCAGCAGAAGTTGCTTTAAGAGACTTGAGCTTTTCTTTATCGATACCAAACGTGGGCTCTTGGGGAATTTTCAATATGTTTCTTATTTTAGTTTTAATTGATTTATCTTCTTGTTTAGTAACGCCCTCTGTATCTGATTCTGCTTCAAATGACCATTTAAATTTACTTATCCAATATTCTGAGTTTTCATTATCGTTTTCAATAGAAAGATGTGGAATGCCATTGTCCCAATAATAATTGGTTAATTTTCCTTTAAGTTGTTCGACTCCGTCTGGATCTTGTAATTTAGTTATTTCTTGACTTAATTTCTGAATTGTTAAGTTATCCCTAGTCTTCAACCACAAAGGAGCATCACCAGTAAATTTCTGTTCCTTATTGAGTGGCTGTTTTATTTCTCCCTCCATATTATTTACTAAAGATCTCTTATTGTCAGTAATATTCTATCAATTAGGCAATATGTAATCAAGCCATCGCATAAGCTAAATAATTTCTTATTGACTTTTGCTATAAACCATTCTATACTCATCCCATCTTACTTTGTAAGATTTAGCACGTTTAAAATTTCCGAATGAAGTGTAGGCAGAACCAAAGTTTAGCCTACTCCAGAAACAACAAAATTCTGTTCACTGCAGAACGGGTAAACTAGAAGGAAACACTAAATCTTTTTACACCTGTAAAAAGTGTATGCGTACTCCGGGAATGTAGAGATCAAAGCATACTGCAGAAAACCCCCAGCTCGCTGGAGAGCTTTTCTACCAATTAGGACAATAAAAAATCTTCGTCACATAAAGGGTCATGTTTTCTTATGTGGCGATTTTTTGCGCCTATTTTCTTGCAAAAGTTCGTAAAAACAACTTTTGTGAAAGACCTAATTTCCAGTCAATCCCAATTAAATAGTCCCAATAATATAGCGTTAAATCGTGATTTAATTCCTGTGGTAATCAGTCAAAAACTCCTGGATGAATTTAAAACAATCATAGAAGAAGACTACAAAACCAAACTCTCAGATAAGGCAGTTGCAAGAATCGCCACTTTTCTTGTTGCATATATAAATCTTTTAAAGAAAGTTGAGGGTTCTTCTTAACATGTTTGACACAGTCCGTTTTAAAATACCGTTTAGTTATGAATTGTGGGCAAACGTAGCGCTAAGCTGTGAGGAGACAACGACTCAAGATAATCTTTCTAGCGTGAAGAAAGACCCTTATTTAAATGGATCGGTCATAATTCCTCCGTATGATCAGTCATTAAGTATTTTGGGCTACAATTATCAAATTTACCTTGAAGGTAGTCTACCCAGACTTCAATTCGGTACAAACACCCGATTATTGTATCTTCATCAAATTCCCGGTCTACTTCAAAGAATTCATCAAGCTTTGCTTAAGAAATTTGGCATTTTTCCTTCTTGGGAAACGTGGGAAATTCAGCGAGCTGACTTTTGCTATTCATGGAAAGGCAAGACGGAAGAAGAAGTCTTGCGGATTATAGAGTTTCTTATGTCCCTTGACTATCCAAGAAAATCTATCAATATTCATCCTAAAGAGTCTGTTACTTTTTTTGGAAGATCTAGTCCAATAAAATTTTATTTAAAATATCCTGAATATAGCAAGAAGGGGTATCACGAACTATTTAAAATGGGACTTTATGACTTAGCGGATGAAGCCTTGAAACTAGCTGAAAATGCACTTCGCTTTGAAGTAGAAGCGAGAAAATCAAAACTACAAACTATATACGATAAACCGATAATAACGTATAAAGACCTAATTAATGAAGATATCTGGCTCAATTTTTTAAATGAGACTCTCAATACTTTATTAAGAAATTCAAATAGAACAAGTCTTGATGACGATGGGGCAATAACTAAACTAATTGCAACGTATGGCTCTCAAAAAGGCGTAAGGTTGTTTTGCTTTTGGAAAACGTATTATTCAAAAGATAGACATATTAAAAGGCTATTGAGAAAACACTTTAACGCAACTACCATATTAAAAAATTTAAGGGAAATTAGTAACGCTGGTGTTGGTTTTCCTAATGAAAATGTGCCTTTGCCATTCGATTTCTCTATTCCAAGTAAAAATGTTGTTAATTTTGAACCAGCTCCTCCCGCGATAGCGGGAGGGGCGGTCGATAAAACAATTCAAGTTGCTGAAGAAATAGATGATAAGAAAACCAAACAGTTGGACTTTGATAAATTATTAGAAAAATTCTAATTTGTGTTTAAGCGAGCATGTAACACCGCTTAAACACTGCAAGATGATATGAATGCAATAAATAAAAATAGTGATATAATCCCAGTTATGAAGGCAGTGTTATTTTGCAGAGTTTCCTCAAGAGAACAGGAAGAAACTGGTTATTCTCTCCCCTCACAACAAAAATTGCTTTCAGAATATTCAAATAAAAAAGGATTTGCTATTGCAAAAGTTTTTTTGGTTTCAGAAAGCGCCTCCGGTAAAAGGCAACGGACAATCTTCAATGAAATGGTAAGTTTCGTGAGAAAAGAAAAAATAAAAATTATTGTTTGTGAAAAAACTGACAGGCTGACAAGGAATTTGAAGGACACGCAACTTATGTATGATTGGCTTGAAGAAGATCCCGAAAGACAAATTCATCTCGTCAAGGACTCTTTGGTTCTTCATAAGAATTCCCGTTCTCAAGAAAAGCTTAACTTGGATATTCGGGTGGTCTTTGCCAAAAACTATATTGATAACTTGTCAGAGGAAGTTAAAAAAGGCCAGAAAGAAAAAATAGCGCAAGGTTGGCTCCCAACGAGACCACCACTCGGATATCTAACAATCGGAGAGGATGGACATAAGACTCACATCATTAATGAAAAAATAAAACCTTTTGTTCAAGAACTTTTTTCTTTGTACGCCACTGGCGAATATTCTTTGGAACGGATTACCCACCTTATGTATCAAAAGGGATTCCGTAATGCAAATGGAGGAGAAATTTCAAGAAGCTGGATTCACCTAATGCTTGGTAACCCTTTTTATTATGGGAAGATAAAATGGAATGGTGAGATTTACGAGGGGAAACAGGAGCCAATTATTACCCAAGAGCTTTTTGATCAGGTACAAAAAGTGCTTGTCCGCAAGAAAGCTCCCAAGTATTCAAAACACTTTTTTCTTTTTCGGCAATTAATAACCTGTAAAGGCTGTCAGGGCGCAATTACATGGGAAACTAAGAAAGGTCATGTCTATGGGCATTGTAACTACTACAGGCATTGTTCTAAAAGGTTTTACGTAAGAGAAGAAAATGTTGAAATACAGCTCGTTCATGCTTTTTCAAAACTTCAAATAAATAATCCCAGAATTAATAACTGGTTAATTAAAGTTTTGGAATATGGAAAAAAAGAAGTAATCCAAACTACTCATACTATTCTTTCTGATTTACAGGAAAAACTAAACCTTATCGAAAAACAGATCGATAATCTTTACGATGATAAAACCTCGGAAAAGATTACGGAAGAATTTTATCAGAGAAAACTTACTAAGTATTCAAAAGATGAGGTAGATTTAAAGAAGGCAATGAAAAATAACTCTGGAGATAATCCTCAAAATGCAGAAGCAGGGCTAGATGTCTACAAGTTATCACAAAAGGCAACCATTCTTTTCAAAAAAGCCAAACCAGAACAAAAAAGAGCATTGATTAAATTAGTTTTTGATGAATTGGTGTTAAACAGTGGAATCGTTGAATATTCCTATTCTGAAGGTTTTATTTTGTTGTACGCTTTAGTGAATAGCTTCAACTGTTCTAAAATACAAAATATAGGTAAATTATTCAATGAAACTTTAGAACAGAACGATAAGATTGTTATATCAAGACAAATAGATAGTTTAGAGCTTGTATATCCATCTATGCTGTCGGACCTGGATTCGAACCAAGATAACGACCTCCAGAGGGTCGCGTCCTACCGTTAGACGATCCGACAATTCAACTTCAATTCTATCAAATATACTTCCTTACTACAATTTAAAAAATAAGTTATAATAAATTCATGAGATTCGTCTTAAGATCCAAAATTCACAAAGCTACGGTGACGCAAGCCAACACCAACTACGTTGGTAGTATAACTATCGATCAGGAATTAATGGAAAAGGTCGGTCTCTGGCCGGGAGAAAAAGTGTTGGTAGTTAGCAATGTTTCAGGAAACAGACTTGAAACTTATGTTATTGCAGGCAAAAGAGGATCGGGCGTTATCTGTATGAATGGGGCAGCTGCTCTTTTGATTAAAAAGGGAGAAGAAATAATTATCATGGGATTTGAATTGACAAATGAGCCGCTTAAGGCAAAAATTATCCTGGTTGATGAAAAAAATAAATTTTTGAGGTTTCCCTAAACTTATCCCAAGGCTACCAAAATCGCCCCAACAACCATAAATATAGCGCCAATTACAATTGAAGCCGTGACTTTTTCTCTCAAGACAAAAAATGCCAAAACAATAGTGATAACTAAACTTAATTTATCAATCGGTGCCACCTGCGATGCTTCACCCAATTGAAGGGCTCTGAAATAAAAAAGCCAGGATAATCCGGTGGCGATCCCCGAGAGAATTAAGAAGATAAAAGAAAATTGAGAAACGGAAGAAATTTGTTTGTAGGTTCCCTGAAAAAATACTATTGCCCAAGCAAAAATAATTATAACCAGCGTTCTAATTGCTGTTGCTAGGTTGGAATCGACATTTTTTATGCCAATTTTGGCCAATATCGCGGTCAGGGCTGCAAAAAATGCCGATAAGAGCGCGTAGATTAACCAGTTCACAATTAAATTATAGCACTATTTTTTAATCCTTCATTATGGCTTAATAGGTCTATAATAGATATTATGAAACGCATTTATTATGCAAAACAAAGATCCAAACCTTGGAAAAAAATCCCCGTCTTTTTATTTTTGGTCTTATTAATCGCAACTGTATACTTCTCGACAAAAACCTTAACTACGAAACATACATCCGAAGGTGTTCTGGGAAAACAGGGAATATATTCGGATGAGAATATATCTCCTTACCCCACCCTTTCTCCTCCCCCACCCCCTGACAGCGTTATTGACTCCAGTGCGCCCCTGGGACAAGCCGTGCAGGATGCTTTAACGGGAACCCAGGGAAGTTACGGTATCGTTATACTGAACTTAAAAACAGGAGAAAATTATTCACTGAATCAACATGTAAGTTACGCTTCCGCGAGTTTGTACAAATTGTGGGTCATGGCTGAAACTTATAGACAAATCAGAGACGGATTATTAAAAGAAGATGAAATCTTAAGCGGAAAATATGAAACGCTTAATGCCGATTTCAACATTGATCCTAATACAGCGGAATTTAAAACGGGAATAATCTCTATGTCGGTTAGCGATGCGTTAAATAAAATGATTACAATTTCCGACAATTACGCCGCGCTCCTGTTAACCTTAAGAATAAAATTAACAAATATCACATCTTTCTTAAGAGCAAACGGATTTAACGAATCCACAACCGGGACAAGCGTAGATAATCCCACTACAACCGCTTTCGATACGGCTTTTTTCTTTGAAAAGCTTTACAAAAAACAACTTATCAATGAGGAATATAGCAATAAAATACTGGATTTATTGAAAGCGCAAAAACTTAATGACAAAATACCCAAATATCTCCCCTACAGTGTCCTAATCGCTCATAAGACGGGAGAATTGGATGATTATACGCATGATGCGGGAATTGTATATGCGCCAAATAGTGACTACATAATCGTTGTTTTGTCGAAAAGTGACAATACGGATTTGGCAAAAGAAAGAATTTCCAATGTTTCCGAATCCGTTTATAACTACTTCGAGAACAACTAGCAGGAAAAAGATCTCCTATCTCCCTAGAAGTGGTACAATGTTCTCCACGGGGACTATATGTTAGTCGACAATATCGGTTTAATTATTAAAGCAGGAAACGGCGGAGACGGAGCTGCCACTTTTTTGCGCAATGAAATGACTGCCAAAGGCGGACCTGACGGTGGTAACGGTGGCAACGGTGGCAATATTTATTTTCAGGGTTCGACCAACATCAATGACCTGCGTGAATTCAGGTACAAGAAAAATATTACGGCAGAAAGTGGCGTCCCCGGTAAAAATAAAAAATTATTTGGCAAAAATGCCGAACACTTGACGATTTACCTTCCTTTAGGCACCCGCGTAACCGATACTGCGACAAACAAAATTATTGAAATTACCGACACAACCACACTTATTCTTGCCGCCCGAGGCGGAAAAGGCGGACGGGGCAACACCGAATTCAAATCCGCTACCAATCAGACTCCTAGGTATGCCGAAAAAGGCACACTGGGTGAGGTAAGGAAATTATTTCTGGAATTGAGAATTATTGCCGACGTTGGACTAATCGGACTGCCGAATGCAGGCAAAAGCTCTTTGCTTTCGGTCCTGACCAATGCCACTCCTAAAATCGGCGCCTACGCATTTACCACGCTAGAACCTAACATCGGGATGACGGAAAAACATGCAATTGCTGATATTCCCGGACTAATCGAAGGGGCATCCAAAGGAAAAGGCTTGGGAGTTGAATTTTTAAAACATATTGAAAAAACCAAAGTTTTGGTTCACTGCATTGACTCATCCTCTCAAGATGTACTCAAGGATTACTTAACCGTCAGAAATGAATTTAAGCAATACAACACCAACTTGCTTGATAAGCCTGAAATAATTTTGCTGACCAAAACCGACCTCGCCGATAAAGAACAAATTAAGAAAAATATCAAGGTTTTAAAGACAGAAAAGAGGCCTGTTTTAGCTACTTCAATCTATAATCAGGAAAGTCTGGAAACCCTCAAATCAGCCTTGGAAAAGCTCTTAGACTAGTCCCTAGCATTGACTTTTGAAGCGATTTTTGGTATAATACAAATATAAATCGGTAGATTTGATCCCCTCAAATTTGAAGAAATAAATCTGCTTAATTTTGGAAAGTTCTGATTAGATCAGTTAAAGATAATAAGTATTACAATTTTTTGAAATTCGTATCTTTTCCCCTATTCATAGCTTCTACATATATTTAGCAGTTTTATTTTTTTAAGTTATCATGAACAAA
>Ga0182027_10011822_pt1 | contig 12292 bp, 9 predicted proteins | sample 712E1DmetaG_FD_121300 | JGI IMG/M metagenome (GOLD analysis project Ga0182027, IMG submission 121300) | Permafrost microbial communities from Stordalen Mire, Sweden - 712E1D metaG (Illumina Assembly) | ecosystem: Environmental > Terrestrial > Soil > Wetlands > Permafrost | place: Sweden...
CAGCCTGTTGAAAAAGTCGCCCGGTGAGGGCACCGGGCCTACATCACCCATGATTTCCGAGGAAATCATGTAGGCCGCGTGCCCCCACGCGGCGCGCGGTGGGATATTTCAACAGGCTGCTATGGGGTGTTTACCCCATTGATTGTCTGTTCCCGAATACGGAAGATTGATTTCATGGCAGAACCTAAAAGAGCAGGATTGGCTCAAGCCCTGGCCTCAACGGCTAATGTTCAGCGGCTTTCTGCCGAAAGCCGCTACGGTCAAAACAGTCGTAGCGGCGGATGGCAATCCGCCGCCATCTTCCGCTGCCGCCAAACCACCAGGCGCGCCGAATTTCAGCGGCTTTCTGCCGAAAGCCGCTACGGTGCAAAACAGTCGTAGCGGCGGATGGCAATCCGCCGCCGTCTCTTAGAACGGCAAGTAACTCACGTAAGCCACATTGCGGCTGTTGGGCGCCCATGAGTTGACATTGATCGTGCCCTGGCCGCCAAACATCTTGCCCAGAATTTGAATGCGCCCGCCCGCCGCCGGCATCAGGCGCAGCATCACGTCCTTGTTCGCCGGATGATCCGCCGCCCCGGGCGGATAGCTGCAAAACACAATCCACCGCCCGTCCGGCGAAGGATGCGGGAAGACGTTGCCGAATTCGTCGGTCGTGATTTGTTCCTGATTCGAGCCGTCCGCGAGCATCCGCCAAACCTGCATGTGGCCGGTGCGGTCGGAGTTGAAGTAAATATATTTGCCGTCGGGCGAATAGTCGGGGCCGTCGTCCTTGCCCGCATCGGTCGTCAACCGCGTGTCCGGGCCGCCGGCGACGGGCACGGTGTAAATGTCGAAATTATCCGTGCGCTGGCCGTTCGTGGTGAAAGTGCGCTGCCCGCAAAAGGCCAAAGTCTTGCCATCGGGCGACCAGCCGTGAAAATAGGAGGGCGCGTTGGAGGTGAGCAGCTTGGGCGTGCCGCCCGCGCTGGGCAACACATAGATGCGCGATCCGCCCGCCAGCGTCTGATCGCTGATCGCCAGCATCGTCCCATCGGGAGAAATGCCGTGGTCATTGTTGAGGTGCGTCAACGTGCCCGTGTTGATCACTTCCGGCACTCCGTTGCTCGGCATTTTGTAAAGCCGCCCGCCTTGATTGAAGATGAAGAAATCGCCCTTCGGGGACCAATTGGGCGCTTCCAAGTGTTCGCTCGTGAAGTAAGCCACCTTCCGGTCCGATGGCGGAACAGGGACCACCTCCAGCGAGCTTCTTGTCCGTTCGCCCGCGGGCGCGGCGTAAGCGGGCGGCGTGCCGAATTCAACCTTCGTGAATTCCGCCGTTTCGGTGACCTCGTTGTTGTGAGGGCAAACGGCCAGGCCGACATAGAACGGCTCCTTGAACACGAGGTGGTAAGCGCCGCCCATTGGCTGCAACGGTTTGCCCTCGGCGGCCACCGACATGATGGCGTACTCGCCGCGCTTCTCGATTTGAATCCGGGCCGGAGCGGACTTGGCGCCCAAGTTGGCCTCGATCTCCGCCGTTGGGCCGCCCTGGGTTTCCCGGAACTGCAGCGAAGTCAATCCGTTGCCGTGAACCACCGCGTCCACGTAAGGAGAATCCAAATCCAGCGACTGGCGGATGATCAGCGCGGCTTTGCGGTGCTCATTGGGAGCGCCGGCGGTGCTCACCCAGCGAATGTCCGCCGCGAGCGAGACATTGCCGGACATCTGCTTCCAGACGAAATAAAAGCCGTCATTGGTGGCCCACATATTCTCGCCGCCGCCGGTGATGGTGTAAGCGCCACGCGCCGCGTCGAATTGCACCGAGCCTGGCTTGCCCGGTTTGCCGACATCCCCCTTGCCGGAAAAAAGACCGAGGGCGGAAGTTTGGGCGTAAGAGATGGCCGTTCCTGCGAGCAAGATCGCGCAGGCCAGAGTGCTGAATCGTCTATTTATCATATTGTGTGTTCTTTTATGTTCTCCATTGCATGGGTTTGTGTTGGAAAGCCTGCCATGCGTCACTCCTCATGCAAAGCAATTTCTGAAATAATTTGCAGCGGCCGACCACGAAAAGAACCTGACCTCCTCCTGGCCGGTAGGGCGAGACTCCGTCGAGCCGTAACTCGATTTCCGGCCGGTAGGGCGAGACTCCGTCGAGCCGAAACTCGATTTCCTGGCAAAAAGTCACGGCTCGACCGAGTCTCGCCCTACCGTTATGGGTAATCCGCAATCCGCAATCCGCAATCGAGTCATTCCCCATTCGGCGGCTTCACCAGAAATTCCACCGTGCGCGTCTTTTGCACCACCCAGGTGATGTCCAGCGTTTGCGCGTTGGTGGGGATGGATTTCAAATAGACCCAACGGGTGAATTCAGTCCATTCCTTGGGGGCCAAGGTCCCCAGGAACGAAGGCCCGGATTGGGTGTAATCCGCGATCTTGTCGCCCTTATCGGTGACGATTTGCAATAGACTAACAGCAACTCCGTGAGGGGGGGTGCGAACCTCAAAGTGAATCATGCTTCCCATCCAATACCCGCTGTTACGGGCATTGGTGAGGTCCGGCTTCCGCTCGAAATCCTTCAGCACGCATTCCACCCCATTGACCAGGTTGGTCATGTTATTGGTTACCGTTGTTCCCACCGCCGGCACAGGCACATTCTTAAAGATCGCCAACTCTTCCGGCAAATACCCGAGACTACGTTTTAGCTCCAGCTTCAGACGCCAGGCCGCCTCGTCCGGCCAAAGCGTTCCACCGATGGAATCCGCCTCTCCGCTCTGGTCAACACGAAAGAGATGTCCACGAAGAACGTTTCCTGTGGCATCGCTCAACTCGACGCTCTGTGTCATCCATACTTCGTTGGTCCCTCGTGGCGAATGGTACGCCACGTCGAAGACCGTCTTCACGTCTCTGCCCTGTTTGGCTGGCAGTAAATTGTAGGCCGGCATTCCGTTGGAGGTCATTCTCGGCGCGGGGCGACCCCAAATGCCCGTCATGAAGCTCTCCAGCCGCACCTCCAGGTCCCCCGCCATCTTCACGGCCGGGACCGGGTCCGGCTTCCACTGCGGGTACCGCCGATAAAGCGGATTTGGAAAGCGCATCCGCCCGATTTCATCGTAGATAAGTCCCTGCTCATCGGGTGTCTTGATCTTATGATAAAACCTCAATTGCAGCACCGGGCTGCGTCTGGGGACGATCGGAAAAACTGCGGTGGGATCCGCGTGAATGAAGGTGTCCAGAACTATAGGTGCAGCTTCCAGGTCATGTTCGTCAGCGAGTGTGCAACTTACCGTTTCGCCGAAACCGCGGGCGGGTGGCACATTCGTTACCACGGTTTGGAACCAGACAACCAGCGAAGGCTCACCCGTTCCGAGCGTCCTCAGTGTGCCCAAATTCGTTCCGAGATGTTTGCGCACGAAATTTGCCGCCCGCAATGGGAGCCGGTTGACCAACCGCGCCGCTGTCGAACCCAGCACATGGTTTGTGCCGTAAGTCATGCCGATAAATTGGATCTTCCCCCCATCCGGCAGGGTGACTATTTGCGGCGGGCCTTCCGGCGTTCTGTCCCACAGCAGCCACGCCGTCACCGCAATAGCGGACACCAAAAGCGCCAGCGCCAGCCGAATGAGTTTCCTCCGCCGGGGACGGCAACAACACCCCGTTCCTTTGCCAGCCGTCATCGGGTCTTCCGGCTTGAGGGGCGCATCGTTGCCCGGGACTTTCGCTCCGTCGTCCATGCCGCCATCCTCACCCCGCCCGCCCACCATTTCAACGTCAAAACAACCGGGCGGTCATTTTTCGACGGTAGGGCGAGACTCCGTCGAGCCGTGACTCGATCTGACCTCTGTCCTCTGACCTCTGACCTCTCAAAATCACGGCTCGACGGAGTCTCGCCCTACCGGCTTGGAATCAAGTCATCGCCCTACAGGGTCTCGCACCATATACGCAAGTGTCTAATTATCAATGCCTTACACACAATTTACTTTTATATCATTTATAAATTGACAAAATACGATTAAAGGCTAAATTATTAAGACTATGGTAACGTATGATTGCCTCGCTCGAAAAGAGAATAGCCCACCGCTTCAGCGGTGGGTCCTTGCGCGGGAAGACGCAGCAAGTCCCGTCAGGACGAAAGCTCTGCCGTCCCTGCCGGGACTCGCATGGCCTGTTTGGCCGGTTCACCCAGCCATAAATGGCTGGGCTATTTTCACGAAATCCTCGCGAGAATGTTAAGCCAATGGAGGCCAAAATTAAGGCTAATTAAGGTCAATTAAGGTTAATTAAGGCTAATTAAGCCTAAAAAATGATTTTTTTATGACTCGATACGGCAAAAATTGCCGAGTCCGCCCCGGCCTCCCGGTTCGTGGGAGTGTTCATGAATCGCCTGTTCGCCAGCTTTCCACTCGCCGGTCAAACCCAGTCATACCCACTCATACCAAAAACGGAGGCTTGACCCAACAAACGCGCGGGGAATTTGGATGGGTGCAGTTGCCTTGGCTCATTCACTATTCACCATTCTCAATTCTCCATTCAAATCGCCGTCTCGCTGTGGCGGCGTTGGGAGAAGCGGCGATAGTGCGTGTAACCCACCGAGCGCGCCAGCGCCACCGCCTCGCCAAAGGCGTGGCCCACTTCGCCCGGCGCGTGCGCGTCGGAACCGAAGGTGATGGGCACTTTCATTGCGGCGGCCAGTTCCAGAAAGGCCCGTCCGGGGTAGATTTCGCGGCACTCCTTGCGCAGACCGGCAGTGTTGAGTTCGATGGCGGAATGCCTGGCATTGACAGCTTCCAGGAAGCGGCGATAAAGCGGGGCGCAATCCTGCCGCGGACGGATGCCGAATTTCTTCGGCAGATCGGCGTGGCCGATGATGTCGAACAGGCCCGATGCCGCCGCCTGGGTCAGCCGCTCAAAATAAAGGGTCCAAACCTCCAACGGGTCCGCGTCCTTCCAGCGCGAAATCTGCTCCGGGTTGTCCACCGCCCACCCATCCGAGACGTAATGGACCGAGCCGATGAAATAGTCCCACGGATACCGCCCCGCCAGGTCGCGAATCCAATCCTCCTGGCCCGGCAGATAGTCCACCTCCAGCGCCAGCCTGATCTGGAGGTCGGGATGGTCCTGTTGCGCCCGCCGCACGTCTTCCACATACCCGCCCAATTGATCCAGGCGCATTCGCCAGTTGTCAAAATCATCCTGCCGCATCGGCGAATGATCGCTGAAGCCTATCTCGGTCAATCCAATGGCCAGCGCCCGTGCCGCGTAAGCCGGCGGCTCGCCCGTCGCGTGCCGGCACAGCGGCGTGTGGATATGGTAATCGGCGATCATGGGAAATCATCAATTGTGAGTATTTCGTTTCCGTCTCTTAATCTTAATCTTAATCTTAATCTCCCTTAATCCTAATCTTAATCTCACTCAATGAGCCAGATTCAAATTGCGCACGACGGCGGCGGTGGAACGGACTTTGTTCAAAGTGTAAAAGTGCAAACCCGGCACGCCCTCGCGCAGCAGTTCCGCGCATTGCCGGGTGGCGTACTCGATGCCGAATTCCGCGCACCCTTCGTCGTCATCAATATATTTGTCCAGGCTCGCCAGCAACGGGGCGGGCAGGGCCGCGCCGCACAGCGTGGTGAAGCGTTTGATTTGACCCGCGCTCATGATGGGGATGATGCCGGGGCAGATCGGCACCGTGACTCCCTTCTTGCGCAGGTAATCGCGGAAGCGGAAAAAATCCGCGTTGTTGAAGAAAAGCTGCGTCAAGACGAAATCCGCCCCGCTGTCAATCTTGTTCTTCAAATGGTCCCAGTCCGCCTCGCGCCCTTCCCGGCAGGCGATGTGGCCCTCGGGAAAACCGGCCGTGCCAATGCCAAATCCGCCCATCTCCTTGATGAACCGCACCAGTTGATAGGAATACTCAAAGCCGCCCGCCGTGCGGGTGAAGGGGGAGTTGCCGCCGGGCGGATCGCCGCGCAGGGCCAATATATTCTTGACGCCCAGCCGCCGGGCCTCCAGGAGCACCCCGCGCAATTCCTCCGCGGTGGCATTGACGCATGTCAGGTGGCATACGGCCGTCAGGCCGTGTTCGCGCTGAATTCTGTCCACGATCATCAGCGTCTTCTCGCGCGTGCCACCGCCCGCGCCGTAAGTGACCGAGCAATAATCCGGCTGGAGCGCCTTGAGGGCGGGGATCGTCTTTTCCAGAAGCGTGCGGTCGCCCTCCTCCGTTTTGGGCGGGAAGAACTCGAACGAGACGACCGGTTGCCCGGCGGCTGCTTTCCTGGCGTGAATGTCGCGGATAAATTCCATAATCCTAATCTTAATCTTAATCCTAATCTTAATCTTAATCTCTTCTTCCCTTCAAGCTGGAGATTAAGATTAGGATTAAGATTAAGATTAAGAACCGGAAACCGCCACCCCAAAAGGGACGTGCATCCGTTACGGCGGGAACTGGTCGAATTTCCGCTGGTGGTCAATCCCGCGCAATTGCTGGTCCGCAAAATCCAGCACCGCATTCCAGTCCGCAGGCGCCAGGGCGTGTCCGTGTGCTTCGTAATTCACGGCCACACGGTTGGTGCTTGCACCGAGGAAGTCATAGACCGGCCGCGCGGCGAGCACAGATTTCCGTATCGCACTGGCAAGATTCAATGTGTCCGTGGTCCCTTCCGCGTCAATCCACGGCCGCGGCGCGGCCAGCGCGATGTACCAATAAGCCTCGAAGGGGAGCTTCTGCACCTGGCTGCCGAATTCCGTGAATCGCGGCACAAAATACCACGGGAATTTTCGCATCATGTCATCCACTCCCTCCCCGCCGCCCCGTCCGGTGCCGCAGAAACGGTAAGCGCCCGCCCCCGCGCCGCAGGAAGCAGCCGGAGCGCCCAGCGAAATCCGCTCGTCAAGAGCCGTCGCCACCAGCACCAATCTTCCCAGCCGCGAATGGCCCAGCGCGATCAGCCGGTTGGTGTCGGCCCAGGGTTGCGCTTCCACATAATCCACACACCGCGAAAGACCCCACGCCCACGCCGTCAGCACGCCCCAGTCGTATTCGGGATAAGCCGGGAAGAACGCGGACTGCCGGAAAGTCGCATCGTCCGCGCCGCACTGCGTGTAACGGTACGTCATGATCGCATAACCGCGCGCCAGCGCGTTGGAAAAACCGCGCGCCGCCGTTTCCGGGTCCGCGGGGCCGCTCGCGCCGCGGGCCGGTGGATTGGCGGCGGCGACGCCCGGAGTCGCGTTAAAGGATGGATTGATGATAGTTGGGAAACGCCCGTTGCCCTTGGCCGGCGTGAATATCGCCACATCAAATCCCAGCTTCTCACCCGGACCGAACTTCAAGTGAACCAGCCGGAACTGGGCCGCGCCCGCCAGCACATCGCGCGATTGAAGCTCCTGTCCGCTGACATTTCCCGGCGGCGGCGGCGCATGGCCCAGCTCGTAAAACTCCAGAATCTGCTTCATCTCCTCCCGGCGCAACCGCCATTGCGCGGGCGTGGTCACCTTTGTCCCGTCGCTCATCGTCATCACATCCGGCATCTCCGGCCGGCCGGGCAGGTTTGTTGGCAAAAGCAAGATCATCCCGCTTTCTCCCAACATCACATCCGGCATCTCCGGCCGGAGGGGCAGGGCGCTGACCGGCACGAGAACTTTTGTCATGTCCGGCTCGGGCGCCGGCTGCGGAGAACCGCCCCCGGCAAGGACGGCCCCTGCGGTCATGACGGCAAAGAAACAAAGCTGACGGGTCAATGGGTTTTTCATAAGTTAAGCGCCATCCTGCCAAAAATGGCGGGGAAAGGCAAGCGTGGCGGAAACGCCGCTAGAGGTTTCAAAGCCCGTCACGGCTGGCATCGTTGTAGCGTTCCGGTTTCAAGACCGATCCAGCTCCGTCAGGAGACCCCAACCGCCAAATGCGGCGCATTGTGCCAAGGAACGACCAATCTATTGGACGAAACCACTCGTCCCTTGCGTCCCTTCCGTCCCTTCCGTCCTTTCCGGGTTCCTTGGAAGCGGCATCCTCGGGCGGAAGAAGGAGATATTTCGCTCCTGACGGAGCTTGAATTCGCGTTGCGCAGCAAACTACAGATATGGCGCGCCTACGGCGCCGCGGCCATACCGGGGCACAAAAATCGAATTGCAATTTCTTGACTTTGTTGCGCCTCCAAACTATTTACCCCGGCCAGCAATCCAATTGCCCAGGATCGCCACGATGAACTTATTTCGCCGCAGAAAGATGAGCGACCTCCAGGCCGAGGTGCTCCAGGACCACAGCCTGCGCCGCGCCCTCGGCCCGTGGAACCTCACGGCGCTGGGAATCGGCGCGGTGATCGGGGCCGGCATCTTTGTCCTCACCGGCCAGGCTGCGGCCAACTACGCCGGACCGGCCATTGTCTTTTCGTTTATTCTGGCCGGGATCGCCTGCGGCCTGGCCGGACTCTGCTATGCGGAGTTTTCCTCCATGATTCCCATCTCCGGCTCGGCCTATACTTACAGCTACGCCACGCTGGGCGAGTTTGTGGCCTGGATAATCGGGTGGGACTTGATCCTCGAATACCTGTTCGCCGCCTCCACGGTGGCGGTAGGATGGTCCGGCTATGTCGTGTCGTTTCTCAAGGATGTCGGGATTCAGATTCCCACTGCGTTCACCGTCGCGCCATACATCCACAATGCGCCCAAGGATGCGGGCTGGAATATCTGGCGCATCTTCACCGAGGGCTGGAGCGGCACCGGCGCGGTGCTGAACGTTCCGGCCATGTGCATCGTGGCCGTCATCACGGTGCTGCTGGTGATCGGCATCAAGGAATCGGCCGCGTTCAACAACATCATCGTCGCAGTCAAGCTTACAGTAATCCTGGCCTTCATTGCCGTAGGCGTCTGCTACATCAACCCCGACAACTGGCATCCGTTCGTCCCTCCGGAGGTGGTCAACGTCACCGGCCTGAGTGCCGGCAGCCACTTCGGCTGGTCCGGCGTCCTGCGCGGGGCCGGCGTCATCTTCTTCGCTTACATCGGATTTGACGCGGTCTCGACGGCGGCTCAGGAAGCAAAGAACCCCCAGCACGACATGCCCATTGGGATTCTGGCTTCGCTGGGCATCTGCACCGTTCTTTACATCATCGTCGCCCTGGTGCTGACGGGGATCATCAAGTACACGGAACTGAGTGTTCCCGACCCGATGGCGGTGGCGATCAATTCCCTCGGGCCAAAGGTCGCGTGGCTGCGGCCCATTATCAAGGTCGGCGCCATCGCCGGCCTGTCCTCGGTCATCCTCGTCATGATGATGGGCCAGCCGCGCATCTTCTACAGCATGTCCAAGGACGGTCTGTTGCCGGAGAAGTTCAGCGCCGTCCATCCCAGGTTTCGGACCCCCTGGCTCGCGACGGTCCTGACCGGCACCCTGGCCATGTTCGTGGCGGGGCTTTTCCCCATCGGATTGTTGGGCGAACTGGTATCCATCGGCACCTTGCTGGCGTTTGCGATTGTTTGCGCCGGCATTTTTGTCCTGCGTTTCACGCATCCCGAAATCAAGCGGCCCTTCCGGACGCCGCTCTTTTGGCTGGTCTCGCCCTTGGGTGTCGGCGCTTGCGTCTTCCTGATGTGCGGCCTGCCGCGCGACACCTGGGCGCGGCTGATTGTCTGGATGGCCATCGGGTTTGTGATCTACTTTGCCTACAGTCGTAGTCATTCCAAGGTGCAACTGGAGGCGCGTTCAAACGCGGAGTTGTCGTGAGAAATATGCTTTCCGCCTTGGCCCTGAAACCTTAACCTCCCCCCATGCAGCCGTTTCAGATCATTTTCAACCCGCTCAGCGCGGCGGAATTGGCGAAGATGCCGCGCGAATTGCAACTGCACATCCTGGGGGAATTTCGCGGGTTGCCGCAGGAGGTGCTCACCCGCGACTTGCAGCATTTCGGCAAGCTCGAGCGCGCGGGCAAGACCCTGCACCGCTTTCGGCTCGGCGATTACCGGGTCTATTTTGAGCGGCACGAACTGGGCGTCGTCGTCCACCGCATCCTCAGCCGCAACACGCTGAAAGATTTCCTCTTCCGATCCAGTCTGCCCACCGGCGAGGACCAGGCGTTGCAGGAGAATCCCAAGTTCTGGGAAATGATCGAGTCCGCCCGGCAGAAAGTCTGACTCACTCAATGTCTTCGCCCAACTCGACGTTCCAATAGGCCAAGTCCAGGAAATGCTTCCAGCTCTCATGGTGCGGCATGCCGAGATTGACCTGAACGAAGGGACGCCATTTGGGCCGTTTCGGCTTGCGCACCAGGTGCAGCGCGGCCTCCTGTGGGGTGCGGTTGGCCTTTTGCGTGTTGCAGTGGATGCACGAGCAGACGATGTTCTCCCACGAGGTCGGCCCGCCGCGGTCGCGCGGGATGACGTGGTCCAGATTCAAGTCCTTGCGCTCGAATACCTGGCCGCAGTATTGACAGGTGTTGCGGTCGCGCTCGAAAATGTTGTGCCGGGTGAACTTGACCTCCTTCTTGGGAAGGCGGTCAAACATCACGAGCAGGATGACCCGCGGCACGCGGATTTTGAAGGAGACGGTGGCAATGGTTTCCCCCTGCGGCTCCTGCGCGGAAAAGTCGCGCCATTGGTTGAAACTGAACGTCTGGAAGACGCCCTCGTCGTCGCTCAGGACCACCTGGGCATGCCCCTCGAAGAGGAGCGTCAGGGCGCGCCGGGCCGTGCAGATGTTGACCGCCTGCCAAAGGCGGTTCAAGACCAGGACGTGCTGATTTAAGAACGAACTCATAATGGCTCGAACAGAGTCATTATTAACATGAAGGGCAGGGGAGTGTCAACGCGGCTTGCGATGCGTCAATGACGGGTCGCAACTCTCTCTTGGCCTTCCTCTCGTAATCTTAATCTTAATCTTAATCTCTTCTCCCCCTTCACGATGGAGATTAAGATTAAGATTAGGATTAAGATGAAGAACCGGAAACCGTCACCCCAAAACTCGGCAATGCACCCCCCGCCACTTTCCGCTTTGCACTTGTTGCGCCAGACTCCATGATTCCCCCGATGGTTGGCGCCTTCATAAATTCGGCTGGTATCGTCCTCGGCGGCGTTTTGGCCCGCGTTTTGAAAACACCCGTTTCCGAGACGAACCAGACCAGGGCCAAAATCCTCCTCGGCGTCTTCACCGTCTGGTTTGGACTCAGCTTGACGCTCTCCAGCTTGAATGGAAGCGCGGGGCGGAAAATCAAACAACTGGCCATCGTGCTGCTCGCCATGGCGCTGGGCAAGCTGGCCGGCAAACTCCTGCGCCTGCAAAAGCTTTCCAACGCCGCGGGCCAGTTCGCCACTCGGAAAATGGCCGCCCCAGCCACCGGCAAGACGGAGTTCAACAACGGCTTTCGCGTCGCCACCGCCTTGTTTTGCGCCGCCCCGCTGGCGATCCTCGGTTCGGTCGCGGAAGGGCTGGACCCGAACGGTTTTTCCAAGGTGCTCTGCCTCAAGGCCCTCATGGATGGCATGGCCACGATGGCCTTTACCAGGACATTCGGCTGGGGCGTCATGGTGTCGGCCATTCCGGTGTTGGCCTGGGAAGGGGCCATCATCCGTTGCGCCGCCCTGCAGGAACACGCGCTGCGAATTCACGGTTTGATTGACTCAATCAACGCGACCGACGGCCTGCTGATTTTCAGCGTGGCGCTGATCATTTTGCGGATCAAGAAAGTGGCCGTCGCCGAGTACCTTCCCAGTCTGGCCCTGGCGCCTTTCTTGACGCGGTGGCTTTTGTGAATGTAGCGGCGGTCTATGACCGCCGGTGTTTAGCGGATTTGATTAGCGGCGGTCATAGACCGCCGCTACAGGAAGGCGGCTCAGGAGCAGTTGCACGAGGATCCATAGGACAGCCAGACCCAGAACGCCGCCAGCCAGCCGCCCGATCAGGCCGCCAGTCCGCGTGTTGGCGGCGGTGAATTGGATGGTCAACGGCTTCTGCACTTCGGTTTGGAGTATCTGGGTGAAGGCGTAATGGACGCCGCGCGTGGGCAGGTTGACGCGCAACGGCTGCACCCGCGCCACGGCCAGTTGCTGCGCCTGGGCCAGTTTGTCCCATTGCAGAAGGGCGTTTCTCTGAAGTTCGGATTGCGCGGGCATCTGCGATACGCGGATCTGGCCGGTGTTATCCAACACATACTGCGTCGGGGGGATCTGCCCTTGGGTTGCATACAGGTTATTGGCGATTTGTCCGGGGGTATTAAAGCTATTATAGACACGTCCGTTTTGTTGACTAATGTTGGCGGCATTGGCGTAGTTCAGCTCCTGTTTCACCGCTTCGATCTCGCCGCGCGTGGCGGAGTCGAAGCTG